>ODAI014755343.1_pt1 | contig 12072 bp, 10 predicted proteins | sample 1539321 | NCBI WGS metagenome assembly ODAI01 (sample SAMN02144231, study PRJEB22623) | gut metagenome | biome: sheep rumen | host: Ovis aries | place: New Zealand
CTGTTCCATGAGGTGGCATGGGAGGATTATGAATAAGAATAGAAAGAAGAGGGTGGAAATGGAAGACTTGATCGAAGTAAGTTTTGCGGAGGAGTATCCAACAGTATCCGCAAGGGATTTGTATGTTGGATTGGGAATCAAGACGGATTTTCGACATTGGTTTCCCAGAATGTGTAGCTACGGCTTTACGGAGGGCATCGACTACAAAAGGCTGTGGCAAAAAAGACCGACCAAGGGCGGGATTCAGACGGTGTCCGAGTATCGGATCAGCATCGACATGGCAAAACACATCTGCATGATGCAGCGAGATGAAAAAGGGATGCTGTATCGGCAGTATTTCCTGGAGCTGGAGAAGGCATGGCAGTCCCCGGAGAAGGTCATGGCGAGGGCTCTGCAGTTGGCCAATCAGCAAGTGAAGGAGCTGTCTGGACAGGTGCGGGCGCAGAATCTGCAGATCGTTCAGCTCAGGCCGAAAGCGATCTATCTGGATATGATTCTCCATTCTCCGTCCCTTGTGCTAATTACGCAGATCGCAAAGGACTATGGGCTAAGCGCCATTCGTCTGAACAAGCTGCTCCATGAGTGGGGCATCCAGTATAAAGTCCGTGATCAATGGATCTTGTATGCGCAGTATCAGGGACAGGGCTACACTTGCAGTACGGCGATTGAGGTTCGCCGCAACGGGCATCTGGAGGTCAAGTACCAGACAGAATGGACACAGAGAGGCCGCGTTTTCCTGTATCAGCTTCTGAAATCGAAAGGATATCTGCCTGTGGTCGAACAGCAGATTGGACTCTTGGATACTGCCGGGGCGCTGCTGCTTCCGGCAGTTTATGATTCTGAGGCGGGAAAGGAGGTGCAGGTTACCCATGCAGGAGGAAGTGAATGAAAAGACGATTGCTCTCTGCATCAAAGGGGGAAAGATTACAGCAGACATTCTGAAAGTGGCGCTGCGAAAATATCTTCAGGAAATGGAAAAAAACAAAGCGCAGTCCCAGCAGAAGGCCATGGTAAAGAAGCAGCAGAAAACGGAGGTTATTAAGCGCGGCAAACAGAGCATCAAGAGTATGCAGTCTCAGGGCTGTCAACTTTCCAACATTGAGGTCACAGATAATAATATCCGATCCTTTGAGCGCGTTGCTCGGAAATATGGTATCAATTACAGCTTGAAACGGGATAAATCGACTGATCCACCGAAGTACCTGGTTTTCTTCCGCGCCAAAGATGCGGACGTGATGACTGCTGCCTTTAAGGAATACACCGGAATCACGCTCCAGAAGAGCAAGCGGAAATCCATCAAACTGCGTCTGCAAAAGGCCATCGAGAAAGCGGCCAAGCATCGGGAGCGCGAGAAAACCCAGCAGAAAGATCAGGGGCAGTCGCTATGAAGCAACAGAAAACGCGAGACTTCCCCGCCTTCCGAAAGGCGCGGGACGCACTCTTTTATAAGTTCGCCACAGTCAATAAAGCGCGGTTTATTAGTCAGAGCATCCCCTATGTCATCATGTTCTATCTGGTGAATAAGGAAGCATGGCTGTACCGAAACTGTATCGGCGGCAGCACCTTTGATAAGCTCATGGCTGTCCTGATGAACTTTGGCCTGCCTTTTCAGAAGCCCCTGCTGAGCCTTCACTACTTCGATTTACTGTCAGGGCTTGCCGGTGCTCTGATCCTGTGGGCCGTCGTGACCTATCGAAGAAAAAACGCCAAGAAGTTCCGGCAAGGCGTGGAATATGGCTCCGCCCGCTGGGGAAATGAGAAAGATATTCAGCCATTCATTGACCCGGTATTCGAAAACAACATTCTGCTCACACAAACAGAGCGTCTTACCATGAATAGTAGGCCAAGCAAACCACAGTATGCGCGGAATAAAAATGTAATCGTCATCGGTGGCTCCGGTTCTGGTAAGACTAGATTTTATGTGAAGCCAAATCTCATGCAAATGCCCAAAAAGGTCAGCTATGTGGTGACAGATCCGAAAGGGACAATCGTGGTCGAGTGCGGGAAAATGCTGAAAAAGGCAGGGTATGAGATCAAGATTCTCAACACCATCAATTTCCGAAAGAGCATGCACTATAACCCATTCATGTATATCCGCAGCGAAAAGGACATCCTGAAGTTGGCCAATACCATCATCGCCAACACCAAGGGTGAAGGAGAGAAATCTTCAGAGGATTTTTGGGTCAAAGCGGAACGACTTCTGTACTGCGCTCTGATCGGGTACATCTATTATGAAGCGCCGGAGGACGAACAAAACTTTGCTACTCTGCTTGAGTTTCTGAACGCTTCGGAGGCCAGAGAGGATGATGAGGAGTTCAAAAACGCCGTAGATCTTCTCTTTGAGGAACTGGAGGCCGAGGACGCCAGTCACTTTGCCGTGCGGCAATATAAGAAATACAAGCTCGCGGCAGGCAAGACAGCAAAATCCATCCTGATCTCCTGCGGCGCTCGACTTGCTCCCTTCGATATTCAAGAACTTCGGGAAATCATGTCTTATGACGAACTGGAACTAGACAAGATGGGAGAACGGCGCACAGCGATGTTCGTCGTCATCAGTGACACGGACGACACTTTCAATTTCGTCGTAGCAATCATGTATACCCAACTTTTCAACCTGCTCTGCGACAAGGCAGACGATGAGCATCAGGGTAGACTTCCCTTCCATGTAAGGCTGCTCTTGGATGAGTTCGCGAACATTGGTCAAATCCCCAAGTTCGATAAACTGATCGCGACCATCCGCAGCCGCGAGATTTCTGCATCTATCATTTTACAGTCTCAGTCCCAGCTCAAAACAATCTATCGGGACGCGGCTGAAACCATCATTGGAAACTGCGATACCATGCTGTTCCTCGGCGGCAAGGAGGGCAGCACCCTAAAAGAAATCTCCGAAACACTCGGCAAAGAAACGATAGACCTATATAACACTTCGGACACACGTGGGCAGGGGCGCTCCTACGGCATGAACTACCAGAAGACCGGGAAAGAACTGATGAGCCGTGATGAGCTGGCAGTCATGGACGGGAACAAGTGCATCCTGCAGCTTCGCGGTGTCCGTCCGTTTTTCTCGGACAAGTTCGATATTACCCGGCACAAACGGTACAGAGAGCTTGCCGACTATGATCAGAGGAACACCTTTGACGTGGAGAGCTTTCTGAAGCGAGAATTGAAAATAGGAAAAGAAGAAATGGTGGAAGTCTATGAGATCGAGGTCGAAGCGGAAGAGCCCGAAGAGGAGGAAACCCGAAAATGACGAGATATACCCTGCCGCCTATCCGGGCGGCTCCTAAGAGAAAAGCCCACCTATTTCTCAAAAAACAAAACACTATCAGGAAAGGAATAGAGCCAGCTTGCGCAGCACCGGAGTGATCTTCGGTGTTTTTCTTTTTCGGTGGGCATAGCGCAAAACTGACTTCGGTAAACGATATGGCATTTTTCAGCAACAGTATTCAGATCCTTCAGACCCTCGTAACCGCGATCGGCGCAGGTCTCGGTGCTTGGGGCGGCATCAATCTTTTGGAGGGATATGGAAACGACAACCCCGGCGCAAAGAGCCAAGGCATCAAACAGCTTATGGCTGGCGGCGGTGTCATTCTGATTGGCACCCAGCTTATTCCCCAGCTTGCCAACCTTTTTTAGCTTCGGAAAGGAGAGACATAATCCATGCTCGACTCGGTTTTCGAGGCAATCGAAGAATGGATCAGGACTCTTTTGACGAACATGGTGGATTCGAACCTGGCGACGATGTTTGCAGACGTAAATGAGAAAACAGGACAGATCGCGTCACAGGTTGGACAGACACCGCAAGGCTGGAACAGCGGTATTTACAGCATGATACAGAACCTTTCCAACTCGGTAATCATGCCCATCGCGGGCATCATCATTACCTTTGTTCTGTGTTATGAACTGATCTCCATGCTGACGGAGAAAAACAATATGCACGATATTGATACATGGATGTTCTTCAAGTATTTCTTCAAGATGATGATCGCCGTGTATTTGGTCAGCAATACCTTCACGATAACAATGGCCGTCTTTGACTTGGGACAATCGGTAGTGAATGCCGCTGCCGGTGCCATATCAGGAGAGACGGCCATTGATGTCTCTGCCTTGATTGCGCAGATGGATAACGTGATGGAATCAATGGAGATCGGAGAACTGGTGGTGCTGGCCTTGGAAACCCTGCTAGTCAGCTTCTGCATGAAGGTCATGTCCATTGTGATAACGATTATCTGCTATGGGCGCATGATCGAGATCTATCTATACACTTCGGTTGCACCGATCCCCTTTGCCACGATGACCAACAGAGAGTGGGGGCAGATCGGAAACAACTATTTCAGAGGGCTATTCGCTCTTGCTTTTCAGGCATTCCTGATGATGGTGTGCGTGGGTATTTACGGAGTGCTGATCAGCACGATCCACATCTCTACAGATATGCACGCCGCGCTTTTCGGAGTAGCCGGATACACGGTGCTTCTGTGCTATACCCTGCTCAAAACATCCAGCCTGAGCAAGCAGATTTTCGGCAGTCATTAATCGGGGAAATATGGGAGAAAGGAATCGTCCAAAGGCGGCAATCCCCGTATGAAAGCGCCTTAGACGCAGGAAAACAATGGCGTATGTGAGTGTACCCAAAGACCTCACGAAAGTGAAAAACAAAGTGGCGTTTAATCTGACGAAACGCCAGATCATCTGTCTCGGCATCGCGCTGGCCGTCGGCTTGCCGTTCTACTTTCTGACACGGAAAACGATTGGAACCAGCAATGCGGCCACTAGTATGGTGCTTTTGATGCTCCCGGCATTTCTCTTTGCTATGTACGAGAAAGACGGAATGCCTCTGGAGAAAGTGCTGATGAACATCATCACGGTTCAGTTTCTGAAACCGGATATTCGGTGCTATGAGACGGAAAACATCTATGAAATGCCAGAACACCAGAAAGCTCTGGTACAGACCGATAATAAGGGAGGGAAAAAGCGTGTCCCCAAGAAATGACTATGACAAAGAAGATATGTTCCAGGCCACATTCGGCAAGCAGCCAATGACCCGCGCAGAGCGAAAGCGCGCTGAGAAGGAGAAGCGGCGACAGGAAAAAATCGTGGCCAAACTTGCCAGGCAGAAGGCAAAACTGGAGGCAATGGAAGCCAAGCGAAGACACAAGCTGGAGAAGCGATACGGCAAGCACTGCGCAGAACGATCTGGTGCCCATTCAGCAAAAAAGCCGGTCAAGGCTTGTCCTGGTGGAGGTAAGCATCAGGCGGTCCATTCAGCCGAGTCTGTGAAAGCTACACGACAGCAGCGAAAAAAGGCTATACCCACGAAGGCCAACAGCCAGGCAAGCTTCGATGCTCGCGCTGCCAAGAATGCAAAAGCGACAAAAGAGAAGCGTATCTCCGCACAGAGTTCCATTCCCTACAGGGAGATGGGGCGCGACGGCATCTGCCGGGTACAAGACAAGCTCTATTCCAAGACGGTACGCTTCTACGATATTAACTACCAGCTTGCGCAGAATGAGGACAAGAACGCGATCTTCGAGAACTGGTGTGATTTTCTCAACTACTTTGACAGCACGATCTACTTCCAGCTCTCCTTCATCAATCACAAGACCAACATGGCAGAGTTTGAGCGCGTGATCCGCATTTCCCCACAGGGCGATGATTTCGATGATGTCCGCATGGAATATGCGGAGATGCTGAAGAATCAGCTGGCGAAGGGCAACAACGGCCTGATGCGCAGCAAGTACATCACCTTTGCGGTGGAAGCGGACAGCGTGAGAGAGGCGCGGCCAAAGCTGGAGCGCATCGAAGCAGATATTCTCAACAATTTCAAGGTGCTGGGCGTGTCCGCTTATCCCCTGAACGGAGTGGAGCGTTTGCAAATCATGTACGAGACCTTCAATCCCGATCAGAGCAATCCTTTTACCTTTGACTACAATCAGCTCATTTCCAGCGGCCTGTCCACGAAGGACTATATCGCGCCGACGAGCTTCACCTTCCGAAACGGCAAATACTTTATGATGGGCAGTACCTTCGGCGCAGCGAGCTATCTCCAGATTCTCGCGCCGGAATTGACTGACAAGATGCTGGCCGAGTTCCTGGATATGGACAAGAACCTGATCGTCAACCTTCACGTTCAATCCATTGAGCAGATGAAGGCCGTCAAGATAGTCAAAGGCAAGGTGACGGACATCAATCGCATGAAGATCGAAGAGCAGAAAAAAGCAGTACGATCTGGCTATGATATGGATATCATTCCCTCTGATCTGATGACTTATGGCAATGAGGCCAAGCGGCTACTCGAGGATTTGCAATCCAGAAATGAGAGAATGTTCCTGGTGACAGTGATCTTCCTCAACACAGCCAAGACCAAGCAGGAACTGGATAATGTGGTATTCCAGACGGCTGGTATCGCGCAGAAATACAACTGTGCGCTTCGCCGTCTGGACTATTTGCAGGAACAGGGGCTGATGAGCAGTTTGCCACTGGGACTGAATCAGATTCCAATCAAGCGGGCACTCACTACGACTTCTACGGCGATCTTCGTGCCGTTTACCACCCAGGAGCTTTTCATGGAGGGCGAATCCCTTTACTATGGCTTGAACGCACTCTCCAACAACATGATCATGGTAGACCGGAAAAAGTTAAAAAACCCGAACGGCCTGATTCTCGGTACACCTGGCTCCGGCAAATCCTTCTCGGCCAAACGGGAGATCACAAACGCTTTCTTCGTCACCAAAGATGACATTGTCATCTGTGACCCGGAGGGTGAGTATTACCCGCTAGTCCATGCTCTGGGTGGGCAGGTTGTTCATATCTCCCCAACAAGCCATGATTACATCAATCCCATGGATATAAACCTCGACTACTCCGACGATGATAACCCGCTGGGTTTCAAGTCGGATTTTGTTTTGTCTCTTTGTGAGCTGATCATGGGGAGTCGGGACGGAATCGAAGCCGAGGAAAAGTCCGTCATTGACCGCTGCCTTCCGCTAGTGTACCAGAGATACTTCGCTGATCCCGTACCGGAGAACATGCCGGTACTTGGTGACCTCTATGACACGTTACGCGCACAAAAGGAAGAACAGGCACAACGGATCGCAACGGCGTTGGAGATCTACGTCAACGGTTCACTGAAGGTGTTCAACCACCAGACCAATGTGGAGTTGGGCAAAAGAATCATCTGCTTTGATATCAAAGACCTCGGCAAGCAGCTCAAAAAGCTGGGGATGCTAATCGTTCAGGACCAAGTATGGAATCGTGTCACGCTCAACCGCTATGAACACAAGTCTACCCGATACTACGTTGACGAGTTCCACCTTCTGCTGAAGGAAGAACAGACAGCGGCCTACAGCGTGGAGATCTGGAAACGCTTCCGGAAATGGGGCGGCATCCCGACCGGCATCACGCAGAACATTAAAGACTTGCTGGCCTCCCGTGAGATTGAGAACATCTTTGAAAACAGCGACTTCATCTACATGTTGAACCAAGCATCCGGCGACAGACAGATCTTGGCTAAGCAGCTCAACATCTCTCCGTATCAGCTCTCCTATGTGACCAACAGCGGCGAGGGCGAAGGACTTCTGTTTTATGGAAATATCATCATCCCCTTCAAGGATCGCTTCGACAAGTCTCTGAAGCTGTATTCGCTTATGACGACTAAGCCAGAGGAAGTGGAGAAGCGGATGGAGAGTGAGGAAGCAGAAGACGAGGCTGACGGCAAAAACTGGAGCCCGTATGAGTCGATTTCCCAAAAGGAGGCGGAGGCATGATGAGGCGTTTCCTTGCCTCGGTACTGTTTATTACTTCTGTTGTTCTGATAGCCATCAGCAGCTATTCCCTGATGGGGATGTTTCGCGAATATAAACAAGCAGATGAAATCAAAAACAAGCTCCAGCAAATCCATGAGACTGCTGCACAACCAGCCGAACAGGAAGAGACACAGATGCCGCAGGCAATATCAAAACCCTATGAGGCACCTGCACTGGAAGAGTCCCGGCCTGAGGCTCCGGAGGAACAAGCTGCTCCGGCACGAGAAGTGGATGCTGGCCTCGTGGCGCTTCATGAAGAAAACCCCGACTGCATCTACTGGATCACAATCCCAGAGACAGATATCGACTATCCCGTGATGTTTCGTCCACGAGAGAAGGACTATTACCTGAAACGCGACTTCTACGGCAATTATTCTGGAAGCGGAACGCTGTATATGGACGAGGACTGCGATCCAGAGTGGGGCGACAATCTGATTATCTACGGACATCACATGAATAACGGCACGATGTTCGCAGAACTGGAAAACTACAAGTCCAAGGATTTCTATGAAGCGCATCCGCAGATCACATTGCAGACGCTTCACGGAGAAGAGACCTATCGCGTGATGGCGGCGTTCACAACGCCGGTTTATACCGGTAATGATTTCGCCTATTACAGCTTCTCTGTGACAGGCGATCCAACAGTATATGAGGCTTTTGTAAAGGAGTGCCTATCACGCTCCCTTTACGAAACAGGAGAAACCGCTGTCTACGGACGGCGGCTTTTGACTTTATCGACCTGCGAGTATTCGCAGAAAAATGGTCGGATGGTCGTTGTGGCAGTCCGAGTACACAACAAGGCGTAAGCCGGAAGGGAAATCAATATGATGAAAGAGAAGAGCAAAGAGAAATATGTAGGGAAATGCTATCTGCTTTTCTGCTCAAACGCCTGATGTCAATCTTCTGAAAGAGAGGCAGGAATGGGATGGCAGAAAGAAAAAACGAGGCCAACGAGCGAACGGTCAACAAGATGACCCCAGGAGGGCTGGGCGAAGAATCGCTAGGTTTACATGACAACAAGCCGGAAGGTGAAGTGTCCACGGATGCCGGAATTCTCCGGCATCCGCAGAATGCGAATGACCGGAGAAGGCTCTACGCCGAAAGTGATGCGGACAACACACCGGAATCGTCACAATCCACCAGCACAAATAAGCAAAGGCAACGGCAATACAGACAAGTGGACAGGCAGGAGAAGCACAATTCTACCGAACAGGAAACGGGATCGCCGGAAGGAGGCACTTTTAGAAATGAGCGATCTTATGAAGAAAACGGAACGCGCCGAAAAGCGCTCCAAAGAGGGCGAGCAGAGCGTTTCCGCGAAACAGAAAAAGCCGAATACGATAGACGGAGTAAACCGCAGCAGGGGGATCTTTCACCGGAAGATTCCGGGGATGAAGGAGCAGAAGAAGCAGAAGAAAAGCTGACTTCGGAACACTCTGCAAGGATGGAGGGGATGCACGACCATTCATCTGCACTCTCCGAATCCTCACTAAGATCGGCATCAGATCTGCGACATTACCGCAACAAAAAGCAGGCTCAGAAATATGCGACAAATGAGAAGCGAAAGAAACTGCCCCATGCGGACACTCCGGGTGAGACTGGCTCTCTGTTTGATCGAAAGGCTGAGATCGTAAGCAGGCAGAAGAAAGAACGCTACAATCAGGAGCAGAGAAAGCAGAAACAGAGTGTGGACTCTGCGAAAAGAGAACCCGGACGATTGTCCTTTGATGATAAGAACCCCAGCGGCACAATGGTTTATGGCAGCGGGATGGGGATAGGAGGAAGGTCATTAGAAGCGGCGGCAGGGGTTGCTGCTGCCGTTTCTCGTGCCAAAATCCATGAGACTGAGGATGATAATGCGGGCGTGGAAGCGGCACATTCCGCTGAACGTCTGACAGAAGAATCGGTACGTCGAGCAGCCGGAAATAGCCTGAGACAGAGCAAAACCAAAGAAGACTCGGTTAGAAGAAAAAGTGAAGACCCCGGCCCGCACAGACTTAGATTTGGCGAAGAGCCTGTCGAGGAAGTCAATGCAGCGAAACAGGAAGGCGAAAAGAAAACCACGGTTCGAAAGTTCTTCCAAAAACAACGGTATCGTCGAATGTATGCCGCCGCCAAGAAGGAAGAAAAAACGGTGGAGCAGGCATACAGGGCAAGTCAGAGCTTTGTCGCGAAAGCTGCATCGCTTATCAAAGAAACCGTCCGAAGAAACAGTAAGGTTTTCGTGAGCTTGGGAGTCCTTTGCGTGCTCTTCATGCTGATGGCATCTGCGGTCACAAGCTGTACAGCAGTCATTCACGGGACCGGAAGCAGCGTGATCTCTACCACCTATGCTTCAACTGACAGGGAGATCCATAGCGTGGAAAATGCCTATAGGAGTATGGAATCTGCGCTCAATACTCAAATCAATTCCATTAGCTCACGGTATCCCGGCTACGATGAGTTCCAGTATCAGATTGATGAAATATCCCACAATCCCTATCACCTGATCTCCTATTTCACGGTGAAGTACGGGGAGTTCAACCTTCCTCAGGTCAGAGCAGAGCTTGAGGAGATTTTCCACCAGCAGTATGAAATCAGCACGGAGGCAGACCAAATCACTATAACCCATACCAAGAAGGTGCGTGTCGGAGAATTCCTCGGGCGTGTCGTCACAAGCGGCTATTGCAGTTGCCCGATCTGCTGCGGTCAGTGGTCGGGTGGCCCGACCGCGAGCGGCGTTTATCCAACTTCTAACCACACCATCGCAGTTGACGCAAATAATCCCTTTGTCCCGATTGGAACCCATGTTGTGATGAACGGCGTGGAATATGTGGTAGAGGACACCGGCGCTTTTGCCCGGTATGGAGTACAGTTTGATGTGTACTATGACAGCCATTCTGCGGCCCTCAATCACGGTCACCGGACATGGGAAGCATATCTGGCCGACAGTAACGGGCGAAACGAAGTGATGGTCACGACAACGGAGAAAGTCAATCAGCTCAGTGTAGCACTTACGAACAAGAATCTGGATGTGGTGCTTCGCTCAAGAATGACAGCAGATGAAATCAAGCGTTACGATATTCTGAATCGGACTTTCGGCAACAGAAACTATCTCTTCGATCTGGAGACGCTTCCCAGTTATGGTGCCAATAACAGTTATACCATTCCACCGGAGGCACTGTCCGATGACCGGTTCGCCAGGATGATCCGAGAGGCGGAAAAGTATCTCGGCTATCCCTATGTGTGGGGGGGCTCGTCGCCAGCAACCAGCTTCGATTGCTCCGGTTTCGTCAGTTGGGTTGTGAATAACTGCGGAAATGGTTGGAACTACGGCCGACTTAATGCGGAGGGATTAAGACGCGCAACTGCCTATGTCTATCCGGAAGATGCAAGGCCGGGTGATTTAGTTTTCTTCCAGGGGACTTATGACACCGCAGGAGCTAGTCATTGCGGAATCTATGTCGGTGACGGGATGATGATCCATTGCGGAAACCCCATCCAATATACCAACATCAACTCTCCCTACTGGCAAACGCACTTTTACCAGTTTGGCAGACTCCCATGACGACAGAAGGAGGCAAAGATGTGAACAAGAAATTGAATCGTCTGATTGAAGACGAGGAAATCACGATGGCAAAGATCGAAGAGCTGCAGAAACATCTGAAGGATGTGCGCGCTGCGCGAAAACAGGAAGAAGATCAGGAGATCGTCCGCTGCATCCGCGCCCGGAAGCTGGGATCAAGAGCACTGCTTGAACTGCTGAAGAGCATTCAGGATGATCATATCGTGATTGATCCGCTTCCTGATCCTGACCCATATGGGACAGCGACAGAGGTAAGTCAGCGCGAGAGCAAAGTCAAAGAACCAAATAAAAATGGCGCGGAGGACGCGCCGGAAAGTGAGGAAAACCATGAGTAAACGAATCAAGACGCTGCTGGTCACGTTCGTAGTATTGTTCTGCATCTTTATGAGCAGCGCCGCGCCTGCGTTTGCCTACGTTGATCCGGAATGGGAGGAAGGAAAAGGCCCTGATGAGGCAGAGTACCCTACGGATACTACAGTTGTTATCGCTGAGCCTACCACCACCCCACTGGAGCAGGCTTTTTCGACGCCGGGTAACGGAGATCTTGGTGATGTGATCACATCCGGGAAGAAGGACTTTTTCACGATCCACACCAAGAACAATAATACCTTCTACCTGGTAATCGACCATGCGGGAAACGTGGATAATGTGTATATGCTCTCGTTGATCGACGAGAACGATCTGGTAGAGTTTATCACAGAGACC
>ODAI014756857.1_pt1 | contig 12072 bp, 13 predicted proteins | sample 1539321 | NCBI WGS metagenome assembly ODAI01 (sample SAMN02144231, study PRJEB22623) | gut metagenome | biome: sheep rumen | host: Ovis aries | place: New Zealand
CGAATGCCCGTTGTCTGAGGAGGCCGGTCATCAGAGCGGCCGACGAGTTCAGGGCTGTCCCTCTCCCGAACGACAGAAAGATCATAGAAAAACTTCGCGAATTCAACACCTCCCTCCGTGCCCATCATCCCCCCATTAAACAACAAAAAAGATTGCCGCACTGAGAATCACATCTCTTAGTGCGGCAATCTTTTCGTTGTTGATGCTTATGCTTCCTCTTCGAAGTCTCCCTTTCCGACGCTGCAGAGAGGGCACTCCCAATCATCGGGGAGATCTGCAAAAAGAGTGCCGGGCTCAATGCCGTTATCCGGATCGCCGACTTCCTCGTCGTAGATGTAGCCGCATACTGTGCAAACAAATTTAGCCATGATATGTTCTCCTTTTTCATTGAATATAAAGACGGCAGCTGCTCAGTGCGAATAAACCGGTCTTAACACTGTGCGCTGCACTGATCAGATATATGTCATTATATCGAATGCGCCGAGTGCTTGCAATGAGATTTGTACCGCTTTTGGGAGCCTTAAAGGGGCATGGTTTCTGAGTTTTTCGAGGGTCAAAAGTGGTATTTCCGCTTGAATTCGGCCGTTTTTACAAACTTTGAGAAATTGGGCAAAAGGGGTTGTGCGGGTGTCAAAGTTGATTTTATAATCAATTTCACCAGCCGGAGGAAGGGGGTGAAGCCATTGACCGAAGGCGGACGAATGGTGCTTGTGCTGTTCGTGACGGCAGCTGCAGCGTCAGATCTGCACTCGGGCAGGATCCGTAATATCCTGATCTTCCCATCGCTGGCAGGCGGCCTCTGGCTGCTGGCCATGAATGCACCGGAGGAGATCCCATCTGCCGCAGGGGCGATGTTCCTGACGCTGTTTTTCCTGTTTCCCTTCTGGAGGGGAGGAGGCCTCGGCGCAGGGGATATCAAGTTCCTGATCGCGCTGGTCCCGTTCATGGGCGCGCGCTGGTATCTGTTTGCTGTGATAATGTCTTTTCTGATCGGAGCGGTTATCTCCGCATTCCTGCTGATCAGAGACCGGGGCAAGACCCGGACCGTTCATTTTGCTGTGCCTGTCGGCATCAGCGTCATGCTCTGTCTGCTTCTCGAGCAGGCCAATATACAGAGCCCATCCCTTTTTTGAAACAATTCAGCTTTCGAGTTATGGAAAGCCGGAAGGAACGTTTATGCGCTCATGCTTGTTTTGGTGTGCGGAAAGGAGAGCTGCATGAATAAAAAAGACACTGAGAGGCCGGCGCGCAGGATCTGTATCTGCGACAGCGAAGCCGCTTATGGTGAACATCTGATGGAATATCTGCGGAGTGAGGGGAGACTGCCCTGCGAGATCTATCTCTATACGAGCCGGGAGTCCCTTCTTCGAGGGGAGAGTCCCGCGACAACGAGGCTGCTCGTGATCGCGGAGTCCCAGTACTCGGAGGAGATCGAGCGCGCCGGTTTTAAAGAGGTCCTTCTTCTGAATGAAAGCAGCGTCTATATGGAAAAGCCGGAGAACCTGAGCAAGTACCAGTCGGTGGACCGCATTCTCGAAAGGATCCGCGAGATCTGCGCAGGGCAGGAAGAGGAGACTTCTCCCGGCGTCCGGCATGGGAAACCGATGAAGCTGATCGGTGTCTACTCACCGGTCACGAGATGCCTGCAGACGACGTTCTCGATCTGCATGGGGCAGCTTCTGGCTCAGAAGTCGCCGGCGCTCTATCTGAATTTTGAAGCATATTCCGGACTGGAGATCATGCTGGACCGAAGCTTTCGGGGAAGTGTCAGCGACCTTCTGTATTTTAACGACTGCGCCAGGGAGAAACTGGCGGGACAGCTCCGCTATATGACGGAGAAAACCGGGGGACTCGATTTCCTCCCGCCCATGGAGTCCTTTATCCAGCTCCGAGCGATCAAGGCCGAGCAGTGGATAGGGCTGTTCAAGACGATCGAGAAAGTGACGGAGTATGAGTATTGTATTTTGGACCTGAGCGAACAGGTAGACGGGATCCTGGACATACTCAGGCAGTGCGACGTCATCTTCACGATCACGAGAGAGGACGGTTTTTCCGGAGCTAAGTTAAGGCAGTATGAGCAGCTCCTGAAGAGCACACAGTATGAGGATATTTTTATGAAGACAAGAAGATGCCGGCTGCCGGTTTTCCGGGAACTTCCCGACAGCATTCTGATGCTGACGCGAGGGGAACTGGCGGCCTGCGTTGAAGGAATCCTGGAAGAGGAGGGACTTGGATGAATCCGCTCTATGCCTCAGTTCGGGATGATCTGCAGGCGTCGATCATGAACCGCATAGATTTTTCGAGGGAAGTTCCGGACAAGGAAGTCCTCGACATGATTGACGCTCATCTCACTCTGGAGGCTCCGCCCGAGCTTCTCATGTTCACCCTGGAGGATAAAAAGAGGCTGCGGCAGGACCTGTTCCACTCGATCAGGCGCCTGGATGTCCTGCAGGACCTCCTTGAGGACACAGAGGTCACTGAGATCATGGTCAACGGTCCCGACAGGATCTTTGTGGAAAAGGCGGGAGAACTCTTCCCTTATCCCGGAAGTTTTTCTTCTGCGGAGAAGCTCGAAGACGTCATTCAGCAAATCGTAGGCGCGGCAAATCGTGTTGTGAACACGGCGTCTCCGATCGTGGACTGCAGGCTGCAGAACGGCGACCGCGTGAACGTGGTGCTCGCGCCGGCGGCTGTCAACGGGCCGATCCTGACGATCCGGAGGTTTCCGGAGAAGCCGATTACAATGGAGGATCTGATCCGCTTCGGGTCGCTGTCCGAAGAGATCGCGGAGTTTCTTGGCAGATGCGTCAGAGCAGGGCTCAATATTTTCATCAGCGGCGGCACAGGATCGGGAAAGACCACTTTTCTCAATGTCCTGTCGGACTGCGTCGACCCGCGGGAGAGAGTGATCACGATTGAGGACAATGCCGAACTGCAAATCCGCCACATCCCCAATCTCGTGCAGATGGAGGCGAGGAACGCAAATGTTGAGGGATGCAGGCCGATCAGCATCAGGGACCTGATCAAGGCAAGCCTTCGAATGCGGCCGGACAGGATCATCGTCGGAGAAGTCAGGGGACCGGAGGCGATCGATATGATCCAGGCGATGAATACGGGGCACGACGGCAGCATGTCTACAGGGCACGCCAACAGCGCTGCGGACATGATCTCAAGGCTAGAGACGATGATCCTCATGGGGATGGATCTTCCGGTATCTGCGGCCAGAGGTCAGCTGGCCTCCGCCCTCGATCTGATCGTGCACTTGGGACGACTTCGCGATCGCAGCAGAAAACTTCTGGAGATCACAGAAGTGTTGGGAATGGATAACGGACAGCTTGCACTGTCCACGCTTTATAAGTTTACGGAAACGGGGGAAGAGGATGGAAAGATCGTCGGGACGTGGAACAGGGAGAATGAGATTATTCACCGGCTTAAATTTGAAATGGCGGGAATTCCTGTCTGAACGGACGGTCCTGTATCTGATAGAAGGGGTGGGGATCACCTCCGCCGTCGCCTGGCTCTTTTACCAGTCGAAGGGCGCAATGATCCTGCTGTCGCCGCTTGCGATTCCGTACTGCCTGTACCGGCTTGAGGGAGACCGTCAGAAGGAGAGAAGGATCCTGTCCGGCCAATTCAGGGAGCTGCTGGAGAGTGTGAACAACGCGCTTCGGGCGGGTGACTCGCCGGAGAACGCCTTTCGAGAGGGCTATAGAGACATGCTCTATGAGTACGGGGAGAATGCGCCAATCACAGATCGGATGCGGCGGGTGATCGGGGGCCTGGACAATCAGATTCCATTGGAAAAACTGCTGGAGGAGTTTGCACGCGAGGCCGGAACAGAGGAGATCCGTGAGTTTGCGGAAGTCTTCAGGATCGCCAAGAGGGGCGGCGGGAACATGACCGAGATCATTGACAGGACGGCGGCACTGATCGAAGAGCGCATAGACGTTGAAAATGAGATCAGCATCATGCTGGGAAACCGTAGGTTGGAGCAGAGGATCATGGACGCCACACCGTTTCTGATCATTTTTTACATAGGCATCACGTCGCCGGGGTTCTTTGATGTCCTGTACCACAATATAGAGGGGACGGTCTTTATGACGATGTGCCTCGCCGCCTATTTGGGCGCTCTGATCCTGTCGGAACGCATTCTGGCGGTGTCAATCTGAGGGGAGTACTTGAATGGAGATCTATATTTACTGTCTGGTGCTGATCGGCTTTCTGGCGCTCGGATTTATCTCGCGGGAAGGCGGGGGGATACGGAGCGAGAAGATGGCGAGATATCTGTACAGAAAAGGAAAGAAGCTCGGGCAAAAGAGTGGGCGCCTGCAGTTCTTCGAAGAGAGCAGGATCCGCAGAGAGATCGCACTTCTGTATCCGTTTGGCAGGACGCAGGAAGAGGAGGAACAGTTTCATGTGGAGAGGATCCGGCTTGTGCTCCTGATCCTTCTGGCGGGGGCAGTTCTCGCGGCAGCAAGCTATGCCGCCGCAGGTGCAAATCTGCTCCTGAGAGAAGGAAACATCCTTGTGAGAGAAGAGATCGGAGGGGAGGACCGGAGCACGGAACTGTCCGCCTATCTTTGGACCGGGCAAGGGGAGAACGGGAAAGCACAGGAAGAGAACCCTGAATATCAGGGGACCTATAAGCTGGAGGTGCGCGCCAGAAAATACAGCGCGGCACAGATGAAAGAGATGGCTGACAGGGCTTTTGAGGTGCTTCCGGAGATAATTCTGGGCGAAAATGAGAGTCTTGACCATGTGCAGACATCCCTGGAACTGCCGGAGGAACTGGAAGGAACGCCTTTTCACATCGCCTGGGAGAGCAGCAGCTATGCGCTCATCGATGCAGACGGGACGATCGGAAATCTGGCAATGGAAGAGGGGGACCATCGGGAAGTACTGCTCACTGCGATTCTTACTTACGACAACGGGACTGCAGCCGGACTTCGTTTTGAGAAAACATATGAAGTCAATGTATTTCCGCCGGCAGCTGAAGAGCCGGACAAACTGGAAGCGGAGATCAAAAGCGCACTCAGGGAGGCCGATGAAAAGAGTGTTTCGGAGAGTGTCCTGCCCCTCCCGCAGGAGCTTAAGGACCTGAAAGTGAGCTGGGAAGAGAAACCTTCGAATTCGGGGATCGCAGTACTGCTCTTTGCGGTGCTCCTGGCTTTTCTGGTGGCGGCAGCTATGGGGAGCAGGCTCCATGAAAAGGTGGTTTTCAGGGAGAGGCAGCTGATGCTGGATTATCCCGGTATCATCAGTAAGTTTGTCCTGTATCTGGGCGCAGGGCTGAGCATGCGAAGTACTGTCTTTAAGATTGGCGAGGAATATGAACAGCTCCGGAAAGAGGGGATGAAAGAGAGATATGTCTATGAGGAGATCCTGTTCGTTTGCAGGGAACTGAACAGCGGAGTGGCGGAGACAGAAGCGTACGCCCGGTTCGGGCTAAGGTGCAGGTCAAGACAATACACGAAGCTGAGCACTCTTTTGGCACAGAACCTCAGAAAAGGGAACCAGGCGTTGTTGTCTGTACTGCAGCAGGAAGCTCAGGCATCGTTTGAGGAGAGGCGGAATACGGCACGCAGGCTGGGAGAGGAGGCGGAGACTAAACTGCTGCTGCCGATGATCACGATGCTGGCGATCACGATGCTGATGATCATCATACCTGCCTACTTCAGTTTTATGTAGATCATGCGGCACGCGGATAATGGACCAAAATCAGATTTCAGTCACAGGAAAGGAGATGCAATGAGAGAAACAGCGAGAGATTTTTGGATGGATGAGACAGGAATGGGGACAGTCGAGATCATTTTGATCATTGTGGTGCTGATCGGGCTTGTCATTATTTTTAAGAAGCAGCTCAATGACCTTGTTAAAAAGGTATTTCAGAAAATCAGCAGTGACAGCAATTCGATCATTTCCAAAGCGGTGTGCGGAAAGTGTCAGGTGTGAAGTGCCGGCAGGCATGAAGGGCGGGGGCGGATTGGCGCCCCTGCCGGTCATAAAAAGAGGAGCGCTGCGCGGTTCAGTCACAGTTTATCTGGTCCTTTCACTCGCAGCCGTGTTGACTCTTTACATTGTGCTGATAGACGGAGCGCGGCTCGGAGCGGCGCGCATGCAGATAGAAAGTGTCAGCCGGTCTGCAGAGAACGCAGTGCTGGCGGAATTTCACAGGGAATTGCACAGCCGGTACGATCTCTTTTTTGTCGACACCTCTTATGGAGGGCCGGGAGGCGGAGAGGAGGTTTTAGAACAGCATCTGAGGGACTATATGGAGCGCGGCTGTGAGCGGAAAACAGTTTTACCGCTGGGATCCATTCGGGACTGGACCTCCATGCGGATCACCGGGGCAGAAGTGCCGGAGGCCAGGTATGCCTGCGACAACGCTGGCAGCGCAGTCCGCGAACAGGTATATGCGTATATGTCGGCAGATCCGGCGGGCGGAGCGATCGCACGGGTTTTGGTGACGGCCGACCGATGGAGAGGACTGGAGATCAGCGGCAGGGAATGGGCGGCGAGAACGCAGGAGAGCCGAGAAGAGGTCAAGCAGGCACTTAAAGAGCGAAGGGAGGAACAACGCAAAGAAAATGAAGAGAAAGAAGAGAATGAGGAGGAGGTCACAGATGAAGAGCAGAAGGCTGCTTCCGAGGAACCTTCTGAGGCCGAGGATATGGTCGACAAGATCGCATCCTTTCAGTTTCTGCCGGTCCTGACGCAGGTTTTCGGGGGAACGGAGGGCCTTTCCGACCGGGAGATCAAGGCGGAGAACAGTCTGTGCGGGAGAAAGGTTCATCTGGGAACCGGGATGAAAGCCGCGGATTCCCACAATTACCCCAAAGCGGATGAGATTCTGTTTGACCGATATATATACGAAAAAACAGGAAACTGCGTAAGGCCGTCGGAGGATGGTCAGCTTCAGTATCAGACAGAGTATATTCTCTGCGGCAAGGACTCCGACCGCGAGAACCTTGAGGGCACAGCGGCAAGGCTGCTTCTCATCAGGGAGGCTTCGAACGGCGCTTATCTGTTTACGGACGAGGAGCGCATGGGGCGCGTCAGACTTGTGGCCGCTGCCGCTGCATTTCTCCTGCTCAGTCCGGAGCTGGAAGAGCCGATCGCCAATGCGCTTGCGCTCGCCTGGAGCTATCTCGAAAGCGTGCAGGATGTGAGGACACTTATGAAGGGCGGAAAGGTTCCGGTGCAGAAGACTTCACAGAGCTGGCAGACCGGCCTTCATGAGCTTCTGACTCCGCTGACAGCGGTCCGCGACAGGGATTCCGGAGAAGGGATCGATTACGACGGATATCTTCAGGGACTCCTCCTGCTTCAGGGCAGCACGGTCAAAACACAGAGAACGATGGATGTTATGGAAATGGATGTGCGCAGGATCACCGGGAACAATGGTTTTCGGATGGATCTGTGTCTGGATACATTCCGTATGCGCGCCGAGGCGGAGGCATGCGGTGCGAAATTTGGGTTTGAGGGTTCGAGCGGGTACAACTGACCTGCGGATCATTTAGAAAGGAGGGAGGAGCGATGTTCTTGCCGGCGCACTTTTTTCAAGCAGATAAAATTCACAAAAGGCCTCTCCGGGTATCTGAAAAAGCGGCAAGAGCATCGCTCCTCCCTCCTTTAAAAGGAAGTATGACGCTGGAAGCTGCGATCGCGGTGCCGCTCTTTCTCTTTTTTGTCATGAATCTGCTGTTTGTATTTGAGGCCGTACGGTTGCAGAGCAAGATGCAGGCAGCGGTTCAACAGGCAGGGGAGCAGGTCTGTGAAGCGGCCTACTATACGAGATTTGGCCCATCACAGACAGCTGAAGGTGAGAGCGGTGCAGAGACGGGCAGTGGAGAGGCGGCTTCATTTCTTCTCTCCGAGACCTATGTGCGGGGGAAGATCACTTCGTATCTGGGAGAGGCGCTGCAGAAGAATTCATGCGTCGTGGGCGGACGCGCCGGTCTGTCCCTGGCCGGTTCAAAGATCATGACTGAGGGGGACCGCGTAGATCTCATTGTCAGCTGCAGGGTGAGGCCGTTCATACGCATAATAGCATTTCCGGATTTCCCGATGCAGGTGAGGTATTGCGGACACGCCTGGGTCGGCTGGTGTGAGGGAAGCGGAGGATCTGCAGAGAACGGCGGCGGAAACGAGATGACCTATGTCACTAAATACGGGGAGTGTTATCACAATGATCCCGGGTGCATCTATCTCAATCCGCAGATCCGGGAGATCCATGCTTCGGAGGTCGATCATTACCGCAGCGGAAACGGAGCTAAGTATTATCCCTGTGAGTGCTGCAGGCCGGGCAATGCGGGGACGGTATACATTACTAAAGAAGGAGACCGCTATCATTCGGACCGGAACTGCGGCGGAATTGTCCGGCACCTTGAGACTATGGACGCAGAGGCGGCGCAGTCACATTACAGGCCGTGCCCAAAATGCGGAAAAAGTCATTGACGAAGGCGGGATGGGGGACATGAAAGAGAATACGATCAGACTTCTGGCGGCAAGTCTGTTTCTGTGGACGGCCGCGATTCCGGATCTCCGGACAAAAAGGATCCCGGTATGGATTCCGGCGGCTTTTCTGTCTGCTGCTCTCGCGGCTGATCTTGGGATCTTAAAGGAAATGAGCAGGCAGGAACTGCGGATGGGGGTAGTCCCTGGAGCTTTTCTCCTTCTTCTTTCTGCAATGAGCGGAGGAGAGATCGGTGAAGGGGATGGAATCTGCCTGATCGTCTGCGGGCTCATGACCGGGATCACGCAGACTGTGCTGATCGCGGAGATCGCGCTGCTCCTTGCGGCGGCAGTGGCAGCGGGCTTACTGATCACAAAGCGCCTTAGGGCGAATCATTTACTCCCATTTATACCTTTTCTTGCGGCCGCCTCGAGTCTGCTTCTGATGAGCAGTTCCGGACGGCCGTGAGAGAGGAAAAGATATGCAGGAAAGCGGTGCAGAAAGAGGAGTGAAGAAGAGGAGACTTCATGGTTGATCTTAAAGGAGGAAGTTCAGGACACAGCGAAAAGGGACTGAAAGGATATATGACATTGGAAGCGGCGATGATCTTTCCGGCAATATTCGCGCTGATCATTATGCTTTTATATGCGACCTTTTTTCTCTATGACAAGTGCAGAATGACGCAGGATCTATATACGGCGGCATATCGTCTGAGTGTTACGAGAAGCGGCAAAGCGTCCGACCCCAAGACCGACATTTCAGGATACCTGATGCTGAACAGTTGCGAGGCTGCGATCAGCGGCGGAAGCACTGTCAGAGCGAGTGCTTCCGGTGAGATGAGTCCGGCGCTTATTACAGGAACGGGAGAAAGCGGCAGAAACTGGGAGATCAAAGTGACAATGGAGGCGCGAAAGACCGATCCGCCCTCCGCATTCAGAAGATTTCGAAGGATTGCGGCGATCGCGGGTCAGGTGCTCTCACAGGGAGAATGAGGAGACAGGTATGGAGGCGACTTATTATAAAGATTCAATACGCAGTTACATGATCATCCCCTGTCCGCCCGAAGCAGTGACGGAGAGCTACCAGTATCGGATGCTGGAGATGAACAGGATCGAGGGACTCCTCCCCTGCGGGCTTCGGTATATTGACGGCGAGCGATTCCTTTACTATGACACAACCGGAAAACTGAGCCTCAGAGGGCTCTATGAAGGAAGAAAGCTGCCGGGAGCGGAGCTCTTTAAACTGCTTGGTGATATAGAGAAGGTTTGCGGATCTCTGGCCGGGTATCTGCTCGATGAACAGCATGTGGTCCTCAGTGAAGAGCAGATCTTCTATGACTTCGGATCCGGAAACTACTGTTTTACATACTATCCCGGGGCGGTCACCGTTCCGGAGGTATTCCGCTTCCTGACGGAAGTAATAGAGGCGGAGGATAAACGGGCGGCCGCTTCGGCCTATCGCTTATGCGCGGCGGCTGACGGAAGCCGGCAGGCTCTGCGGGAAGCGATCCGTGAGGAGGCGGATCCCAGGGACCCCTCAGACTTGTGGGCGGAAGAGCCGGACCCATTGGAGACAAAGAGACCGTTGGAAACACAGAAGCCGACGGACGCACCAAAAACTGACCTCAAAAGCCCGATCGGAAGGGAGCGCCCTTTTATAAAAGAGAAGGATGAAGCTCCGCAGACCAGGCCGGAAACCAAACAGGAGAAAGAGACGGCACTAGGTAAAAAACAAATTCTGATCGAAGTGCTCCTGATCCTGTTATTGCTGGGAGGAGCCGGAGCCCTGATTGCAGTTCCCTTTCTGCTTTACATCTCACAGCGGGAGAGAAGGCTGTGTACAGCGGGGGCAATACTGCTCTTTGCAGCGGCAGGTCTTATGATTGCTGAGCTTATCATCAAGGCAAACAGGCACAGGAGGCACCGCCAAAATAAAGAACAGCGTATGGCGACGGCTTATTCTGAGAGCGACGAAAAAGACATGCCGCTGTTTGGAACTGCCGGCAGGGAGGAGTATCGGATTAAGGACGAAGACGAATGCAATACGATCCGCTTCAGTGAACAGGAAACGACGGGGAGATTGTACGGAAGGGATCGGGGTAACAGGATCGACCTTCGAACACTTCCTATTACTATCGGTAAAGCACAGGCCTATTCGGACATAGTGCTCGGGGATCCTTCGGTCAGCCGTGTCCACGCGAGGATTTACAGAGGGGAAGACGGATGCATTGAGATCCGGGACCTTAACAGCACGAATGGGACATGGATCAACGGCGTGCGTCTTGAGCCGAACGAAAAGCGAAGAGTACAGCGAGGCGATGAAGTGCGCTTTGGCAGTCTTGAATATGAATACAGATGAAATCTGCCTTCACTCCTGTTATAATGAATGCGCATAATGCGTTAATTAAGGAGGTGATACTTTGAAAGACAGTAATTGTATTTTTTGCAAGATCGCGAACGGAGAGATCCCCAGCAGGACTGTTTATGAGAATGAAAAGTTTAGAGTGATCCTGGATCTCGGTCCGGCAACAGCAGGACACGCGCTGGTCCTTCCCAAGGAGCATTTCGCAGATCTGTTTGAGATCCCGGCTGACTGGGCGGCAGATGCGATGAAGACTGCGAAAGAAGCAGCCGAGCTGATCAAAGGGAAGCTTCAGGCAGACGGCCTCAACATCGTCCAGAACAACGGTGAGACTGCCGGACAGACTGTCCATCATTTCCATATGCATATCATTCCCAGATACAAGGGAGACGGACAGAACATTCTGTGGAAGCCCGGACATCCTTCTGACGAAGAACTGGATGCTGTGCTCGGAAAGATCACAGGCTGAGCGCTGCGGCCGGTAATAGGCCGGCATTTGTTCCGGCATTTCAGGTATGCGGGAAACGCAGAAAAACCTGATTCAGCAGGCTTATAGATATTGTGTTTTACAGGTCAAAAATTACTGTATCTTGTAATTGACAAATATTACTGCTATCTGTATAATGAGTAATGCGTTCTTAAAAAGGACGTAACAAATCATATATTTTAAGCTTGAATCAGGCGAGGAGAAATACTCAAGAGGCTGAAGAGGCGCCCCTGCTAAGGGTGTAGGTCGGGAAACCGGCGCGAGGGTTCAAATCCCTCTTTCTCCGCTAAGGAGATCCACAAAATGGACTCTTAAAGTTAATTTCCGGGTTGACCGTGAAATTAACTTTTTCTTTCTAAAGCAAGTTTTTCCTTTTGGATTGAGTTGAATTCGAACACAGATATTTCAATAAAATTCTTTAAAAAAGTGCTTGCATAAGAAGGATAGAAGTGATAAGATACCTCTTGCCGTCAAGAGAGGCGGGCACGAAAGAGAAACGGACCGGAAGGTTCTGTAAAATATCTCAAAAAAGTGCTTGACAATCAAAACGGCCTGATGTAAACTATCAGAGTTGCTGCTGAAACAAAGCAGTGCGGATGACCTGCCAGACAGGCATCCGAAAGACCATAACAATCGAATATATGACAACTTAACAGAAATGCAACCCTGAACATATTCCTAAAGAAGATCAGGACGAATCGTTTAAGAATGATCTTCAGAATATTTTCAGAACGAACCAAACCAAGCAAATTACGGAGCAGAATAGACG
>ODAI010357513.1_pt1 | contig 12071 bp, 7 predicted proteins | sample 1539321 | NCBI WGS metagenome assembly ODAI01 (sample SAMN02144231, study PRJEB22623) | gut metagenome | biome: sheep rumen | host: Ovis aries | place: New Zealand
AAATTGGTTCTTTGGGAAGCAAATAGATTGTGGATTCAATACACCGCAGAAGATGCAGTTGCAAACGTAAACGGATATTCGCATCCGACGATAGAGTTTGAAAATGCAACATTGTCCAATGCAACGCACGCATATACGTTTAGTGACTTTACGATTTATTTGAATTTAGATACCCAGTTGTGGCAGACACAAAAACCTGCGGGGTATGTTATTTACAAATCAACCACTCTTGATGGTATTGATGCAACAAGCACACAGCAAGCAATCGTGTTGAATTATAGAGATTCTTTTACGGGGGTTAATGATGCAGCTGTCCTTGAAGCTGCGATTACTTTGGGCGACGGCATAACACTTGCGCAAGATGGAGGGTCTGTTGCTATTGATACTGAGAATAATAGAATCACAATCACGACTGTTGGTATTTATGATAAAGTAACGATTAGTAGTGACGTTCGCGTTGGGGGTATTGTTATTCCTTCGGATAAATTCTATTATTGGGAAGGCGCTTGGCATACCAATTTTAAGGCAAAACTTGGATATGTTGGTTTATCTGATTGGAATAATGTTGATAGTTCCTTTAATGGCGCTATCCCTGAAGGTGCAACGTGGACGCTTATTTCGTTGTATGATTTTGATAATAACGGATTAAAATTTGATTATAGCAATATTAACCTGTTAGGCGATAATTACTTATCAAGAAAAATCTCTTTAAATGGCGTTTCGTTTTATGATTTAATGGGGGAAAATCAACTTCTTGTAGTAAATACTGCACAGGCGCATTTGAATTTCCAAATCCCGAAAAATTTATTGGTCTCAACCGATGATTATCAGGTTCCGACTATTAAGATTGGTGCGGGTATCGCAATTGGAGATGTTATATTGCCTGAATTTGAAATTATTCTCTTTAATGGCAATTGGTTTGTTTCCGATGAACTTAATATTACGCCTTTTGACTATAACGGTATAGCCGGAGGTTGGAACAATATAGATAACGGCAATTCTAAGGATACCATTTTAATATATGGTAAATTTGCATTAGAAAATGGGGATTCGGGGGAATATGTTGGCGATTACCTTAATTCTAAAGCCGAAGAGGGTAATGTATCGCATAATGATGTAACAAATCTTGCAAACGGTAAGAGTGGTGAAGTAATTACACTTAATGGTATGAAAATTAAGGATATTCCGGGGTTTGTTCTGTCTTATGCACATGGTTATTGCTATGTTTATTTTTCAATACCAGAATTTGCATTGGTACCCAATGATGATTATCCAGTTACAACTCTCCATATTCCACAAGATACTATATTTATGACCTCTGTTCTTAATGAGGTTACGTTATATCTTGTTGATGGCGCTTGGACTACTGAAAAGCCTGCTATCGTTGAAGGGGTTGATGATAGTTATATTACAATACGTGATATTGCTGAGAATTCAGAGCTTTTGCTGGGTGATGGTGGATTGTTTGAAGCTGAAATTCCTGCAGGGGATATCGTCTTCAAGTATTTGTTTAGTGCTGCCGAAAAGAACTTAAATTATACAATTTCTCTTTTAGATGACAATAATAACGTTATTAAAATTCGTGTTACTGCCGTAAGTGAAAATAACAAATTGTATCAAAGAGTTGCATTATTGTTCAATGCTGACGAATTAGATTCGGGTAGAATAGCGTTTACGACCGATGAGCTTTATGCGTACAGAATCGCATTAACTTCTGTTGATAATCAATTGCGTATTGTTGTATCGGTTGATGGCGTTATTCTCGTTGATGAACTTATCGACGATCTTGAAGCCGGTGCCAATTTGAAAATCCAAACTGGTAAAGCAGGAATTTATTCGTTTAAGGATTTCAAAGCTGGTGATATTAAAAAGCCCATCATAAATTGGCAAGGAAAATCGACCTACACATTTAAGCATGGCGAAGAAAAACCGGACGATACTTTGTTTATTGGTTCTTTGTATGCGTCTGATAACGTTGATTTTGATGGTATATCTTATGAAACAGCTACTGTGGAATGGCAAAATGGTGCTATTGTAGATGGTAAGATTCAAAAAGGTGAATGGACCGTTACAATATCCATTTCCGATTCGTCCAACAATATAGCACGAATGACCGTTTTGGCTGTTGTATCAAATGATATGCAATTTATGGTTTATTTCGGCGATTCAGAAGGGCAAGTATATAACAAGGGTGATTTAATTGAAAAACCCGCTGACCCCATTAAAGAAGAAGACGAATATGGGACCTACTCTTTTGATGGATGGTATTTCGCTGATAAAAAATGGGATTTTGAAAATGATATTGTTTTAGAAGATGTTTACTTGGAAGCAAGATTTATTAATGTTAAATCGAAGCAATTTACAATTACATTAGTAAGTGAAGGCTTGGAAAATAATTATCAATATGATTTCAAGTTTAATTATACCGAAGAGAATATCATTTCCAATATTAAATTGATTATCGAAGAAGTTGAAGGCTATGAATATAAACTTTATAATGGTTCAACTTTAATAAATAGTATCACAGTTGAAAAAGATATGACAATTCGCGTTGTATATACTGAAATTGTTGACCAACCGAATGAGCCTGATACTCCTAATGAATCTGACACACCGGATAATTCTTCCGACAACGAAGGAAATAAAGATGCAAATGATTCTAAATTTGGGTGTTTAGCTACTGTAAATGCAAATCCAGCATTGATTTTAATTGCTTTTGCAGGAATGGTTATTTTAAAAGGATTATTAAGAAAAGGAGAGAAAGAAAATGAGTAAGCCTAAAAAGAGATTTTATATAATTTCAGCGATCGTAGCGCTTGTTTCAGTTTTTGGTGTTAGTAGTATGGCTTTGACGAACAGAAGAGTTTTTGCTGAAAATAATAAAACAGAATTTAGTGAAAGCATTAGAGCAATTACTCCTTGTGATGGCGAAACGGTTTGTTTATTAAATGATAGCGTGTATGCTATGACACAATTAGAAACGTCCGATTGCGATAAAATTAACAGCCTTTATGCGTATAGCAGAAACCATGAGGATTTCACGAAAACAATAAACACGCTTAATTATCCTAATAAAGATATTGAGTTGGCTGAAATCTATAGAAAAACTGACGATTTTGCTCCGGTTAATAATGTTTTAAAATGGAAAAGCAATTTAAGTAATGTTTCATCTTACAAGGTGAGAGTGGCTTATGATAATAAGTTTACTAAATGTTGTTATATCTTTGACAATGCAGATATTAATGAAGGGGTAACATTATCTAATCCTTTTGCAAATACAACATATTATTGGCAAGTTATTGCTTCATTAGAAAATGGTGGCAAAGCTTATTCTTCAATATATTCTTTTACAACGGCTGATACAATAAGAACGGTAACCATTGACGGTGTTTCTAATACTCGTGATATTGGTGGCTATGAAACAGAATTTGGCTACATTAAACAAGGGCTTGTGTATCGTTCGGCAAGACTTGAATCTATCACAGAAACAGGATTAAATACATTAAAGAACGAATTGGGTGTAAAAACCGATTTGGACCTTCGTGGAGAAGCTGAAGCAAACAATATAATCAACCGTCCCAATCCAGCAAATTTGGGAAACTATTATCCTGTTGACACTGCTACTTATGCAAATAGGGGTGCAAATGATTGGGGGATGTCTGAAAACGATCCCACTCTTAGCGGCTTTATGAATAATGCTAATATGTTCCCTAATTTCAAGCGAATCTTTTCTGTTTTTGCCGATGTGAATAATTATCCTATCGACTACCATTGCGCGGTAGGGCGTGATAGAACAGGTACTGTTACTATGACCTTGAAAGCACTGTTGGGATACGATAAACAAGATATTATTAATGAATATTTTGTTTCTATGTTCGCAACGACAGGCGCATGGCAAAAAACGAACACGGAGTTAAACTATAATGGGCTTATTGTTCAGGTATTAGATTACCTCGAGTCTTTAGAAGGTGATACTTTAGCTAATAAAGCTGCTTATTATCTTATCAATAAGTGTGGTATGACGCAAGAGCAGATAGACACTATTAGAGATATAATGACAGGTAAAATATCAGTTTCAATTCCAGCAGATAATACAATAAGCGATGTGGACAATTACGGTGAGTATAGTTTTGTTTCATTTGAGAAGTTTGGAGAAAAGACGGTAAAAACACTTGTGGTAAATGGCGAAAAAGTTTCTGATCTTCCGTTGGAGGAAGGTTATAATTGGACATTAGATAATACTATTTTTGATTTTACTAATACTACGATCAATGGCGATATAACTCTTAAAGCAACAAAGGAAGAACTTGCGACGGTGAAAATCGTTGCTATGGGTGCCATGGGGAATTCTACGTATGAAGTAAAATACGAAAAGGGTGAGTCGTTTGATATTTCCACATTAAATAAAGAGGGGTATATTTTCAAAGTAATGACAGAAGACGCAACTCTTGTTAAAACTTTTACAGTTGAAAGTGATTGTACCCTCTATGTAATTTATTATAATAAATAATACCCAAATAAATAAGCCATAGGTGAAAGACTGTGGCTTATTTATAAATTAAAGTAAAAAAGGATTTTCTATGACAAGTTTAGATAGGGCAAAAGACTTATTAAGGCAAATGACATTAACCGAAAAGGTTGGACAATTGGTGTTACGTGCAGGTTGTAAACTTGACGAACAAGGAGTTCCGGATAGTGTTGATTTGATGAAACAAATCGAAGAAGGTAAAGTTGGGACGATTATTCAACTTCCAAAAGATATGACTGAAACGGCTGATTATATGCAACACTATGCTTTGGAGCATTCAAGATTGAAGATTCCCTTATTGATTAATAGCGATATGATTCATGGCTTGGAAACTATTTTTCCCGTTCCAATAGCGTCGGCTTGTTCGTTCGATCCGAGTTTGGTTGAGAAGAGCGCTAAGGCTTCTGCTGAAGAAGCGAATGCGTGTGGTATTAGATATACAAACGCGCCTATGATAGATATTTCTCGCGATCCAAGATGGGGCAGAATTGTTGAAAGTCCAGGTGAAGATGTTTATCTTGCGGGTGAAATGGCAAAAGCGTTTGTTAGAGGCTTCCAAAATGAAGATGCTTATGTTATGTCGACCTTAAAGCATTATGCTGGCTATGGGGCTTGTGAGGGTGGTAGGGATTATGATGTTTGTGAGATGTGTGAAAACACAATGCTTAATATGTATCTTTATCCGTTTGAGCAAGGCGTTAAAGCCGGTGCTGACTCAGTTATGACAGGCTTTAATATTATAGAAAATATTCCGGTTTCCGGTAATAAAAAGTATTTAAGAGATATTTTAAGAGATAAGTTTGGGTTTAACGGACTTGTAATTTCTGATGCAGGTTCTTCCTTTGAGATGATTTCTTATGGTTATGCTAAAGATTTGAATGACTGTGCAATCAAATCTTTGGTTGCAGGTATGGATATAGACCTTGGCTCAGATGTTTACCAATTAGAACTCGAAAATGCTGTTCGTGATGGAAAGGTGAGTGAAGAACTTTTAGATGAGGCGGTTTTAAGAGTTTTAGTCAAGAAATTTGATTTAGGGCTTTTTGATAATCCTTTTAAGAGATTACCCAAAGAAACCATATTTAGTGATAAGCATTTAGAGATTGCGGAAGCACTTGCTTTAGAGTGTCCAGTTCTTTTAGAGAATAACGGAATACTTCCAATAGCAAAAACAAAGAAAATTGCGTTTGTTGGAGAGTTTTCATTAAGTAAGGATTTACTTGGCTGTTGGCAATATTCTCAATATATTGACGAGGTTAAAACAATTGTTTCGGGATTTGTTGACGACGGGTTTGATGTTGTTGGGGTGTGCGAAGATTATGACATCAATAACGCAAAGAAGATATGCGAAAAAGCAGATGTCGTTATTTTTAACATAGGTGAGTCGAGTGAAAGCAACGGAGAGGCAAGGTCTCACCATGATTTGCATGTGAGAAATGATGCTATAAATTGTTTTAACGCCCTTAAAGCCTGTGGCAAAAATATCGTAACACTTGTAGTAAGCGGTAGACCGTTAATTCTAAATGAGTTTATTTCTTCCGATGCGCTTGTTATGGGTTGGAATTTGGGGCATAAAATGGCTGATGCGATAGCAAAGCTATTTAGTGGTGAAGCAAATTTTAGCGCAAAACTTTCTGTGACGATTCCGGCTTGCGAAGGGCAACTTCCTGTTTACTATTCAAAGAAAAAGCTTGGAAGACCTTATGTTAAGAGCAATGCAGCATGGCGCTTCCAGGCACGATATGATGATGGATTAACCGACCCAGCCTATGTATTTGGCTATGGTTTGTCTTATAGTAAGTTTGTTTATGGGGATATAGCCTTAGATAAAGAGGCGATGGAAAAGGGCGGTCAAATTGTTGCTTCTATTGATATAACAAATGATAGTGAATTTGATGGCGAAGAGATTGTTCAACTTTACATAAACGATAAGGTTAGTGAAGTTGTTAGACCGGAAAAGGAACTGAAAGACTTTAAGCGTATATTTATTAAAGCACATGAAACTAAAAAAGTTGACTTTATTATCACTGAAGAAAAATTGCAATATTATCATTTTGATGGCAAGTGCTGTGCCGATAGTGGTGAGTTTGAATTGTTTATCGGTAGTGATAGTAATGTTGCCAATAAGAAACTATTTATTTTAAAATAAGTATTTTGTATTATATATTTGAGTTAGAAAGGAAAAAGAAATATGCAGGCAATTATTGAATACATAAAAAATAACATTGATAAAACAATAAAAGAACCAAATAACGAAGTTCCTTACCCATATTCTTCGCCCTGTATGAAGGATATTTATACTGATCTATTTTATTGGGATACTTATTTTATAAATATAGGACTAATGATTTTAGGTAAAGGTGAACAAGTAAAAAACAACCTTGATAATATTGCATATTTTATTAATAGACTTGGCTATATGCCTAATGCTTCGTCCTTATTGAATAGAAGTCAGCCTCCGTTTTTTACGCGTGCTGTATACGAATATTGGCATTATACTGGCGATAACAATGTTATTGTTAGATATGTTGACGCAATCATTAAAGAACATAATTTTTGGAAAGAAAAGCGTACTAGAAAATTTGGATTGAATTCTTATTATGTTACTGATACTGAAGAAGTTACTTTAGGTCATTATTTTGCTTTTTCTGATAGAGTTAAAGAATATAGCGATTCTAAGGAAGGTCAACTTCGCATTGGTGTAGAAATTATGAGCATTGCCGAAAGTGGATTTGATTTCAATATGCGTTTTAGAACTGAAGAGTCTAATATTGCAGCATCTGAGTTTATTCATTTGGATTTGAATTGTATTTTGTATGATGCAGAGATTAAACTTTCTGAAATGTTAGAAGTTGTTGGAAGAAGAGAAGAGGCGAACGAGTATAAAAATAAAGCTTTGATTCGTAAAGAATTGATGAATCAATATTTTTTAACCAAAGACGGAATCTATATGGATTATAATTTCGTTAGCAAAAAACACGGAAGTGTTTTAAGCAATGCAAGTTTATATCCTTACATTTTCGGGATAAGTTATGATTCTAAAGGGGCTAAAAAGGTTTTAGAAAAATTAGAACTCGAACATGGCGTTACGTGTACCGTAAATCGTGGCGACGATATTTATTACCAATGGGATTATCCATTGATTTGGGGTGAGATGCACATATTAGATTATATCGGCTTGCTTAATGTTCATCTTTTAGACGACGCGAAGCGTATTAAAAATAAGTTTATGGCGACGGTAGAGCATGTCTTTGAAAAGGAACATAAACTTTTTGAAAAATATGACGGGAATACAGGTGAGATTTCAAATTGCGAATATGATGCACCTGAAATGCTTGGTTGGACGGCTGCTGCTTATTTGTATTTTAACAACATTAAAGATTGATTTAAAACTATCAGTTCTAAAATTGACCTCAAAGGTTGGATATTGACGATGAATATTCATCTGCGTATAATGATTTGACGGGCAAATAATAGAGAAACAGAGTTATGAGGGAAATAATGAAATACATTTTTCCAAATAAAATTATCGAGGCAAAAAAAGTTAAAAATGCCGATTTGCTATTAAAAAACAAATCGTTGCAAATAGGACTTAACGAAATAGAATTAACAACGTTCATCGAGGGAAGTTACGTCGTTTTAGATTACGCAAAAGAAATGTGCGGGGGTGTTAGAATATTAACACACGTTTCTGACGGTGCAGTTATTCGTATCCGTTTTGGCGAAAGTTTGAGTGAGTGCCACGTTGATGTCGGCTGTGAGCAAAATGCAACGAACGACCATTCATTGCGTGATTTTACCACGCAACTTGTCAGTTATTCCGATATGACGTTTGCTAATACGGGATACCGTTTTATTCGTATAGATATGATAAAAGGTAGCGCAACAATAAAAAACGTTTTAGGGACAAATAGAATTTTATCTAAAAAAACGAAATGGAAATATTGTGGCGGCGATAAAAAAATATCGGAAATTTTTAATACAGCCAAACGTACTATTGATTTATGCGCAAACGGAGAATATCTTTGGGACGGTATAAAAAGAGATAGGCTTGTTTGGGTTGGCGATATGCATCCGGAAATGCTTGCTTTGACAACGTTATACGGTAGGCTCCCGATAATAGAAAAATCATTGGATTTTATAAAAAAACAAACCCCTCTTCCAAAATGGATGAATAATTTTCCGACGTATTCTATGTGGTGGATAATAATAGTCGCGGATTATTCAGCGGCAACCGATGCGGAAGATTTTACCGAAAAACAAATAGATTATATCAAAGGTCTTATAGACTTAATGTCTGACAATGTGTCCAAAGACGGGGAACTACGTTATCCTTTTTTATTCGTGGATTGGCAGACGCACGAAAAGCCGGATGAAATTCAGGGTTCGAGGGCAATAAATATTATAGCTGTGAAAAAGGCTATAGAAGTATTAAAGCGTTTTAACGAAAACACGGATAAAGCCGAAGATTTGCTTAAAAGGTTATTAAAGAAAGAAATAACGGTAGACAGCAGTAAGTCCGTTCTCGGATTAAAGTATTTTGCCGTGGGGCTAACGGAGAGCGATAAGAAAAAACTTTTGGAAAACGGAGTAAGCGGTTTTTCTACCTTTATGAGTTATTATATCTTGAAAGCGATAGCGAGTTTCGACAAAGAAAAAGCCGTAGAAATGCTTAAAGAGTATTACGGCGCGATGCTAAATAAGGGCGCTACTTCTTTTTGGGAAGATTTCGATATAAGTTGGGCGGAAAATTCCTGCCGCATAGACGAGATGCCGAAAAAGGGCGAAAAGGATATACACGGCGATTTCGGTGCGTATTGTTATACGGGTTTTCGTCACAGTTTGTGTCACGGCTGGTCTGCCGGTGTGATTAAATTTATCAAAGACGAAATTCATGAGGGGATTTGAAAACAAAACCGATGTTTTACGTTTGGATCGGATAACGATATTTTAGCCGAATGAAAATAAGATTGGACTTGTTAAAACGGCTGAATTTCGGCGTATTTCAGCAAATTCTCACTCGATGTATTTGTATACACCTTCGCTCGCCTTTGCTAAAATCCACTCGAAATTGAGGCGTTTTAATGCTTCGCACCCAAGCCGATGTATTTTGATGTCATTTTTGGTGAGGGCGAACGGAATAGAATACAAATTCATTCCGTGAAAACTCGCCTAAAAGGGCGCAAAAGACACGGCTTAGGCAAGTTCAACTTTGTTTTCATTCGGCTACTCTATACTGATTTTTATATCGCCGGTTGAAGTGGTAACGGTGCATTTGCCGCCCGAAGAGGTTTTCGGTACTTCGACTTTACCCGTAGACGCATTTGCATCGAATATCTTTTCGGATCTCAGCGTTCCCAAAACGTCGCCGGTAGAGGTTTTTATCTCTATATCCGCCGCGTCGCAGGACTGAAAGCATACGTCGCCGGTGGAAGTCCGTATTTTCCAATTTTCCTCGCAGACGGTGTTTTGAAGCGTTACGTCGCCGGTTTTTCCGATAATCGTCAAGTCCTTGCAAGTAAAATCCGTAATCGCGACTTTACCCGTGCCGAAAGATACGTTCGCCGCTAAGGTCGCACTTGCGCTTTTAAGGGTAACGTGTCCGGTAGAAACTTTTAAATCCAAACTCTTGGCGGCTACGCCTTGCAGGTCTATATCTCCCGTAGAAGTCGTTATTTTTACGTCGCCCGTAGTCTTTGCTTTAAAATTCACGTCTCCGGTACTCGCCGTAATATCCGCATTTTCAAAAGAAAACACGTCGGGGAGAATTACGTCGCCCGTACTGCAATTTATCTTGACGTTTTCGTATTCCGTAGCGGCTAAATTCAACGTGATACGTCGGCGTTTCCCGAAAGGAAGCGTAATGAACTCGTACCACTTACGCTCGTCTTTACCGCAGATTTTAAGTATGCCGTTTTCAATCAAAATATCGTACTTGACGTTTTCGCTTTCGTAATAAGAAACGCTCGTTTCGTCCTTTGAAAAGACAAATACGACGTCAGCATCTTTCGAGGTTATATCAATACTCGTAAAACTTTCGGTAAGCGAATAATTCTTCATTTCGTATTGCTCGGAGTTTAATTTTTCAAAGTCAAAACCGCAAAATGCTGCGGCGCATAGAAAAACGGCAACTCCCGCAGTCGAAAGAATTACGGCGAGGACAATTAAAAACTTTTTCATTGTTTTGCCTCCTTTTTGATAAACGATTTTTTAAAGCCCGCAAACGACTTTTTCGTAAAACAAATCATACCTTTCGACGCGGCTGCAAAACCGAAATACGCAAGTATGGCTATTCCCGCAAGAAAAAGTCCTATTCCGAGCATTGCCGCACCCGGCAAGGGCGCTCCTTGCGCGAAACGTATCAGCGATAATCCGGTGAAACCCAGCGCGGTTACGGAAAACGAAACGTCTATCGCCCAAAGCGAGCCGATAAGCGCAAAGAACACGATATAAAGCGAAAACAGCACGGCACATAACGCGATAGAAAGCGGAAACCATAGCGGAAATCCCATGATAATCAGCGCTATTTCATAGCCTTTCAAATTCCGCTTAGGCGAAATCTTTTCTTTTATTATTCTCATTAGCGGAATATCGTTTACTATCTGCGATACAACTTTGTCAACGTCTCCGATACCGGCTACCGCCTCGCTTTCGCTCGCTCCCTCCTCCATTCTGTCGTCTATCATTTCGCCGTAAAACGCCAAGCGCTCTTCGACGTCTTTCTTCGGCAATCCCGTCAGACCTTTTTTAAGTTCACATAAAAATTCTTTCTTAGTCATCGTTTTCCTCCTTGTTTACGAAATTATATATGGATATTACTTCTTTCCACTCTGTTTTAAAGTCATCAATTCGCCGTATTCCCGCGCTTGTTATGTGATAATATTTACGCAGTCGCCCGTCGTGTTCGGCTGTCTTTACGGTAAGCATTTTCCCCGTTTCCAACCTCTTTAGTATGGTGTATAGGGTAGATTCCGATAACTCGATATACGGTTTTAAATCCTTAATTATCTTATATCCGTAAGAGTCCTCGCTTTTTATAGCCGCAAGCACGCAAACGTCTAAAAGCCCTCTTTTTAATTGTATATCCATGCAATACCTCTCTTTACGCTATACATCATATCACGAAGTATATACGAGTGTCAAGCGTATTATCATAATTTTTTAAAAAAAATTCAGAGAAAATCAAAGAGCAGTCCGCAAACTCTTTGCAAACTGCCCTTTGAAAAAATATATGATAAGGGGGAAAATGATGAGCGATTATTTTTCAAACGCAACCGTAGTTTCATTTGATACGCTTATTTTACGCTTTTAGTCGAAAAAAGTAAACAAATTGAAAAAAGAAAGTAATATAGTGTCTTTTAATATAAAAACAGTGTCTTTTTATATAATAAATATTGTTAAGTCGTAAAAAAAATAATTAAAAAAAGTAGATAAAAATTGTTGCGAATAAAAGAGATATATGGTATAATAATAAGGCTTAGAAAGAGAATATACGCTACTATGGCTCAGTTGGTAGAGCAGCTGATTCGTAATCAGCAGGTCG
>ODAI014288527.1_pt1 | contig 12071 bp, 9 predicted proteins | sample 1539321 | NCBI WGS metagenome assembly ODAI01 (sample SAMN02144231, study PRJEB22623) | gut metagenome | biome: sheep rumen | host: Ovis aries | place: New Zealand
ATATATTGAATTTTTAATATGCCATCCTATTTCAGGATCTAGTGTAAACTTTGTTTTGTTCATTAACTGCCGGTTATTCCATTCCTGAGATGTCGGCAGATAAACATTTACACCATTTTCTTTATCTTGATTAAAAACTTTTTTTGTATAAGGATTTCTATCTGAAAGATTAAGGTTTTGCTTTGCCAAAAATAAGGTATCTGCATTTGTCATAAAATTATAATCAGTTTGCATTTCACCTTTAGCATTAAAATCCTTAAACAGTAAAAGACAGTTTAAATTAGCTGCAACTCTTGAAGGAATAGTTCCAAAATTTCTAAAATCAATAGAATCTATTGGAGCTCCATGATCAGAAACAATAATTATCCTTGTATTATCATAACAATCATTGTCACGTAAATAGTCCAGCCAGGCACCAACAGCCTTTAATGATGCACAATTAACTTTATAATGGCTAATACCCACTGCATCAATTGGGCCATAATCCTTATGAAAATAATTATAATCTATCGGTCTCTCAAAGGAATCATCAAGATTGACCGGAGAATGTGTTGTCTCATTTCCAAAGAATGTAAAAGTTTTATTTTTTGAATCAAAGTCTGTAAGTCTTTTTAAATAATAAAGGTGAGCAAATTGAGAAATAAATAATTCAGGATTATACTCAGTATAAACCCTATTATCTCTGCATAGCTTATAGAATATTGAACGCAAGTTTGGAAAAAGCATTTGCAATACGGAAAAATTTTTGATTTCTTTGTCGGTTATTACTTCCTGTATATTTTGAGAATAGTCATTATGCAAAACTTCATTTCTATAATTTGATGAATACAAATCTGGAATTTCTATCACTGACAGATTTTTTATAGAATTAAAAACTTTACCCTCCCCTTTATATATATAGTTAGGGTATATCGGTTCTATTACAGTCGCATAAAAACCACCATCTGTAAAAAGTTTTGGCATAACCTTCAAGGCTTCATTATGCTTATCTTTTAGCAGCTCATCACTTCGTAAATTTGACGCTTCCTGTGTATATTCATAGCCACCCAGCATAGCAGGAGAAGCTGGAATTGTGAAAGTTGAAAAACTTACTGTATTTGGGTAGTAAACAAAACCTGCAAATTGATTTTTTAATTTCGGAAGCGTTTTGGAAATATATGGAACAAAGGAACCTTCTGCCCTATCCAAAAAGAGAACAACAACATTTTTATCTGTTTTACTCAAATGAATAACCGGTTTAAATTCATTTGCTCTATCAGTAGGACTTGTTTCCTTAGCAAGAGGAAGAGGAATTTTATTAAATTCTTTTTTTATATACATTAATTTTACAGAACTAAAAATTATTTCAGAAAACAATAATATAAAAGCTGCAGATGACAATACATCGATTTTGTTTTTTACAGTAAAGACTATAAAAATTACAATTGCAGCTGCAATATAAGGAATGATTCTTTTCCAGAATGGTATCAATCTTAAAGATGTTACATCTGAAATAGTAAAAGACAAAGAAACTGTTCCATAGTCATGGGAGAAAATAAAAACATTAAGTAAAGAAATCAGAAATAAAGTGAAAACTATGTATGGAAGAAAAAATCTGACTTTAGTTGAAAACATCTTAAAAATACATAATGGCCAAAAAACAAAAAATCCCAGAAAAACTGAAAACGAAGTAAAAATATAATGAAACGGAGAACTAATCGCTCCAATATATGAAAACTCCTGAGGACTTGTCGCAATCATTCTTGAAGGAAGCAGAATTCCAGAAAAAACAGCAAGGGAAAGACCAGACAAAAGGAGTAAAGCAGCCTGTTTTGTGGAAGACTGAAATTCAATATGATAAGAATTTTTCTTAATCAAACTTTTAGCAAAATTAAAAACGATTGGAAAAGCCAGGGAAATAACAGCCACAAAAAGAACAAAACTCTTTTTACTTAAGCTTTCAATATGTAAGGAGAGTAAAACACATATAATGCATAACAATGGAGTTATAAATGCATATGCCACACGTCCAGGATTTTTTGATTTTAAAACAATATTTTTAATAAGGGAAAAAATGTTGTTCAAAATCCAGTATATTACCAGACCTGAAGGAGAAGTATAAAGCAAGGCTAAAAATATCAGAGGAATTACAACTACCTGGATTTTTTCCCTTAGCAATGCCCCCTTAGAATAAATAAATCCAGAAAACAGATTTATTAAAGTCATAAAAATCGGCAGAATATTTACTTTGAATCCTAAAAAACTAAAGAGTTCATCTGGTTTTGATAAATTCCTGAACAATAAAAAATGACCTGCGGCTAATAAATCACAATTAGACAGATAGTGGTATGCCGCAATAAAAAAAGGAACTTCAATTAAAATTGACAAAGAACCTCTTAAAACAAACAAAGGGTGATAATTACATTCACGATAATATGTTTGAATCATCATAAACTGTTCATCACCTTTAAAAGCTTCTTTTATTCTTTTTAATTGAGGAGCCATTTTTTTATTCTGCATACGCTCCCTTTCCTGAATAGAATCAGCTATGTTGTAAAGTGGCAGAGCAAAAAAATTTACTAAAAAGCTTACGCCAAAAATGGCTCCTATAATTCCAACCTGAGGCAATTTATTTATAATAAAATTAAATGCCCAATCTATCAAAAATTCTATTGGACTTATGACTATGCTATATATCATCTCTTTTCCTTTCCATAATAATTTTTCTTCCAGCCAGAATAATTCCCATGACTGCAAGTATGAATAGTATTTTCAGGATTAGAGTTCCGTATTCATCCAGTCTTGTTGAAAAACTTTTATGCCATGGCATAAAAATAAAATCTAAATCATGAATGGCAAGCAGTAAAATAGTATGCTGTCCTATAAGTGAAAAAATATTAAATTGTCTTAACCTGTTAAGATATGGATCAAGGGTTATGAAAAAATAAATCATTGTCGAGCATGCAAGAGCTGCACATGGAATGGCATATTTTAAATCGCCAAGATAAAACAAACCTAAATCAAAATATGCCTTATCCAATAGAATCAACCATAAAGGCATGAAAATAAAAATTAAAATCTGACCATGCTTCTTTAATGCATCAATTAAATTATATTTTTTTATAGCGCGTCCCACAAAAAGAAAAAACATAAAAAAAGGAACCTTTTCCAGCTGCTGATAAAATCCGTTAAAGCCAGGAATTTTTGGAATAAAATAAGCGGAAATAAAAATAGCTAAAAAAATCAACAGTTTTTCTTTTTTAAGGAGCAGCAAAAGATTATAAAACAATCTGGCATAGAATAAAACACATAAAAACCACGGAACATGAATTGCATATAAACTAGTATTACAAAAAAGCTTTATAGTTTCCACAAACGATAAAGAATCCTTAATCATAAAACCAATTGCTTCAAGTGCATAAATGCATAGCATTGGTATAATCAGCTGAAAGAAAGATTTTTTTAATTTTATAAAGAATTCTTTTGTACTTAAAACATCTCCCATAGTAAAACCAGAAAGTATGACAAAAAGCGGTATATGAAATGAATAAATCAATCTTTCAGGCAAATTCCAAAGCGTCAAGGTATGCCCCGCAATTACGCAGAGCATCAGAATGCCTTTTGCACTATCTATCCAGGAAATTCTTTCTTTTGAACTCATAAAATCTTTATCTCCGGCAAAACTATACTTCCCCAGAAATGTGAGTACCAGTTCAGATTTTCCAGGCCTGCTTTTGAGTCGATAACCTCAAAATTGAAAGCTTCATTTACCATGTCATATTTTTCTTCGCTTCCGTAACCATCCGGCCTTGTAAGTTCCAGTTTTACAAAATATTTTCCTGGAGCAAGATGACTTGTATTTAATTCAATATTTACAGAAGATTCTTCATTAGTTGAAAGCTCCGGCAAAAAAGGACTCATCGCAGTTGCAAGCGCAACTCTTTCTGCATTACGAATAATGCATCGAATCTTCATTTTTTCAACCTGAGTTTTGCATAATAATTTCAAGCCAAGCTCCAAATTTTCCCCAAACTCAATTACATTTGATTCACGACCAAGAATTTCCACTTCCTGAATTAAAACTTTATAATTCGTAAATGAATCCTTTCTCTCAATGCCCCGCAAATCATTTTTAAGCCTCATCACATTTGCAGTATTGGAATAAATTTCTATAGCTTTTTCTACGTCACCAAAGTAAACGAGCTTACCGTGACTCAACACGGCGCACTTTGTGCAGAGCTTACGGATTGTGCTCATATTATGACTGACATAAAGAATTGTTCTCTGCTGTTCGGATGAAAGCAGGCTCATTTTTTCAAGGCATTTATTCTGGAAGGCAATGTCACCTACCGCAAGAACTTCATCCATAATCAATATTTCTGAATCAAGATGTGCGGCAACTGAAAATGCCAGCTTTACGTACATGCCGGAAGAATAGCGTTTTACAGGAGTGTCGATAAACTGACGACATTCAGAAAAATTGATTATGTCCTCAATTTTTGAATCTACTTCGCGGCGACTCATTCCAAGAATTGCTCCGTTCAGATAGATGTTTTCACGGCCTGTCAATTCACCATGAAAGCCGGTTCCAACCTCCAGCATGCTGGAAATCCGGCCATTTATTTCAATTCTACCTTCTGTCGGGGCCGTAATTCTGGAAAGGATTTTTAAAAGAGTCGATTTTCCGGCTCCATTTGCCCCGATAATTCCGATTTTTTCACCTTTTTCAATTTCCAGATTAAGATTTCTTAGAGCCCAGAATTCCTCATTTTGAAGCTTTTTTGAATCAGCCGGATTCTTTTTCTTTGAAAGCTTTTCTCTGAAAAATTCCGAAATATCCTCTCTAAGGGTTCCACTGTTTATTGAGCCAAGTTTGTATTTTTTTCCAAGATTTTCAATTTTTATAACAGCACTCATAAGCTTAAATCCTGTCTATAAAAGTTTTTTCTGTTTTGTTGTAGCTGAAAATTCCCAGCAGTGAAATTGCAAGTGTTACAAGCCAGCTAATGCCCCAGTTTTTGAAATCGAGCTGATAAGTCCCGAAGAGTCCCTGCTTAAAAAGAATGAGCGCTGAAGTTACCGGATTGAGCATGTAAAGCCTCATAAAACGCTCCGGCACAATATTAAGGGAATAGACAACAGGGCTTCCGTACATCCAGATTTGCATTATAAAGTGAACGAGAATTGAAAGGTCACGGTATTTTGTCGTTACAGAAGTAATTATCAGGCCAGTTCCAAGTCCAAGGAGTCCCAGCTGCAGCATAATCAGAGGAAAATAAATTAATGCAAGATTAAATCTAAAGTTCCAGCCATGAAAAGAATAATAAACCATAAGAAGTGAAAGCAACATAAATTGTATGCAAAAATCAAAAAAGGCCGTAATGACGTTTGAAACTGGAAGTGTGAGGCGGGGAAAATAAACTTTTCCAAAAAGATAGGCGTTCCCAGCAAAAAGGTTAGAATTGTCGTTTACGCACTTGCTGAAAAATGTCCAGATGATGTTACCGGAAAGGTAAAATACAAGCTTTGGAAGCCCGTCGGTAGAAAGACCTGCCACAGTTCCAAAAATAATTGAATAACAGATGATGGAAAGAAGAGGCGTAATTAAAAGCCAGGCAGAGCCCAGAATTGTCTGTTTGTAGCGGGTTGAATAATTCTTTTTTACAAAAAGCCAGACTAAATCGCGGTATTTCAGCAGCTCAGAAAAATCAAAGGAGAAAAATTTTGTTTTTGGATTAATAACCGTACAATTATATTTTTTCATCTTCTACCCCTGCAAGTGTTATTACTATTTTTCTAAATGCCCGGTAAAAAATATTTCTCTGTTTTTTATAATTTACTTTACGGAAAAAGAAAAAATCGAATTTTGTAATCTGGCGACGGAAAAGCTGATAGGAATGAAAGCCCTCTTCATTACCTTTCAAAACCGACATAATACCTTTCCAGCGTCTTTCCTTAAGAATCTGGCGGATGTAGCGGGCACAAGTGTGATTTTTCAAATAGTCAGGCTGAGAAAGTCTTTCAACCTCTGGAAGAGGCTTTGCCCAGATTTCAAAGCTGATTGTATCAAAATCCTTTGCCGCCCATTGAAGCAGTTTTTCATCAGGATTTGTACCTAAAAGGTCGGCTCCGCAGCGCAGGGTACGAAGCTTTCGCCTTGCATATTTTTTGGGACAGTTATAGTCAGTATAAGTTCCGTAAGTCTCAAACTCAGAAAAGAATCTTTGATCCTGCTTAATTAAGTCACCGCTTAATAAATCACTTGCCTGCAAGATTTTCTGCCAGAAATTTGCGCCGTCATATTTTTTATTATCAATTATTTTCTGAAGCATTTCTTTTGTGACTTCCACATCAAAAAGCATATGCTCCGAAACAAAGGACGCAGCCGTCTTCTTTTCATAGGCAAAAAGATTAGTTATAGGCTTGTAGTAGGCCTTAAAATATTCCCTCTTCATATTGAAATAAGGCCTTCCTTTTTTATCAAAAAAAGGAAGAAAATTCAGAGGAATGGTATCGGCATCCCACACCAGATAATATTCATCCTTGCAAAGATAACAGAGGGAAAGCTTTATAAACTGCTGCAGATACCAGCCGGCGTTTTCCGGTATGCTTCCAAGCTGCCTCAGATATTCTTTTACACTGGAATAACTCAGACCGGGAAATACAGTGCTTTCATCAAGAAATTTACAGCCGCTTTCCTCATTGAGCCTTGCCTCAAGATTTTTGCCTGAAATCACGTAAATATTGCGGGGATTTATATTCTTTTTGATATATGGAATTGTTTTTTCTGCCACATACCAGTCACTGTCCTTTATGACAATATAAACGTCAAAACTCTGATTTATTTTTTCATCCTGCTTTTTCATTTTCTTCTTCCCTTAAATATTCAATTTTGTAGCGTCCGCTTTTATAGCTGACATAAAATTTAAAGATTTTTACAATCCGTTTTATTCTTCTGAGTGACAAATCCTGAGTCAGCCGGAAGAGCCATTCAAAACCAAAGTCAATCATTTTCTTGGGCGCTCTTTTTACAGCCCCGCTCCAGAAATCAATTGAACCGCCGTTTCCAAAAACAAGCTTTACCTTTAATTTTGAAAGATTCTTGTGAATCCACAGCTCCTGCATCGGACAGCCCTTGCAGACAATAAGAATTTCACTGCCAGAATCATTGATTTTTCTGATTAATTCCTCATCAGAAATTTCTGAATAACCATCCTGACGGCCGGAAATTTCGATATTGTCAAAATCTTTCAAAAGATTTTCACAGGCCTTTTTATTGAATTCTTCTTTTGCACCATATAGAAAAAGGCGGATTTTTCCCCGTCCCGCTTTCTTTAAGCTTGAATAATCCGGCAGATAATCAAAAAAATCTGTTCCAGGATAGCGGTTCCTTATATCATAAAAGGTACCCAGTCTGGAATTTATGGCGTAAATAATTCCAATTCCGTCAAGAAAGTTGTAGCGGCTCTTCAAAAAATACTGATGAAGCTTTGAAACCTCTTTCCGGCGGTTTTGCTTTAGGAAAATCTCCGGGTTTATAAAGCTGATAGTAAAGGGTCTTTCGTTTTTTTTGAGTCCGCTGCCATCCCCCAGCAGATTGAGCATGATTTTTTTCATCTCCAGCAGATTATCGGGGCTATGGATTTTTATGCCTTCAAACAAAAATACTTTCATACTATAGCCCCAGCTCTTTTATGATTTTTTCGCAGGCAGAGCCATTTTCAAAGCTTCCCAGCAGGTCAAAATGCCCGGCAATTTTCTTTTTATTTTTTTCTTCATTAAAACTTTCTATTAATTCTCTAAGCTCTTCATTGGAAGCCGCAAAAGGAAAGGGCCATTTTTCAATTGGGGTGTAAAAACCTCTTTCATTAAGATAATCCTGCAAGTCCGGAGTGTATAAAAATCCCGGCTTTTCCAGCAGGGCAAAATCCCAGATGCTGGAAGAATAATCTGTAATCAGAATGTCGCTTACAAGGAGCAGCTCCTGCATGTCTGAGTACCAGGTCACATCCCTTACAAGCTCGTCCTTTAAATTATTAGAGCTGTCTGTATCAACATGATTTTTTAAAAGCAGAATAAATTTTTTATTGAATTTTTTTCCGCAAGTCTCCAGCAGGGCTTTTACATCAAGGTCAAATCTGAATGATTTGTGATTGTGATTATTCAGTCCCCGGTAAGTCGGCGCAAATAAAACATAGCCGTATTCTTCAGACAAATTTAATCTTGCCCGAATTTCGCTTTTTTTACGGTTTAAGCTTTCTTCGGCCTCAAAAAATAAATCGTTTCGCGGAAGTCCGCAGTTCAAAAACTTGTTTTCATTTACATTCCAGGTTTTTGTATAAACCCTTGTAAAAGCCTGACAGCCCGACACAAACTTATCAATTTTTTTTGCCCTGTAATCCCGGGCAGAAACTTTATAAAGGCTTGCTTTCAAGGTTTGTGAAAAATCCATATTTTTGTAAGCACCGCTTGCATGCCAGGTAGCCAGAAAAATCTGTTTTTTTCGCTTTGGAATTACCGGCTCAATATTAAGATTTGAAATTATATATTTTGCAGTTAAATAATAGTAAAAATGTGAGAGGCTGAAGAATCTTACAGTTTTTAATTTCTGTTCCAACCCGTCCTGCAAAAGATATTCATAATCCGCCGATTTTTTATTGTTTAAAACCCAGACATAAGAGTATTTTTGTCCGAATTCCTTTATAATTTTTTTGAAGAGATATTTTGGATTACAAGAGTACTGCTTGCCTTCAAAAGAAGAAAACAAAATACAATTTTCTTTTACAGGAAAAACATAAAAAACTTTCAGAAGCTGCCTTATAAAAAGCATTACTATAAATTTTGCAATATCCTTCATTAATTCAACTCCAAAGTTCTTTTTAACCCTTCTGCAAGAGAAACCTTGCTTTCCCAGCCCAAAAGCTTAATTTTTTCTGTATTCAAAAGGGCATTTTGCACCGGGGAAAATCCCTTTTTTTCAAGGCTTTCCGCCTGCGCAAAAATCACCCTGCTTCCACACATGGCTGCAATCAGCTCTGCCAGCCGGTAAAGACTTATGTCAGATTCCTTTCCGGCAACGTTATAAGCTTCCCCATCCTGGCCTTTTAAAAGCAGATAAAGAATTGCGCAGGCCGCATCCAGAGAATATAAATAGGAAAAGACCTGCTTTCCCTGACTCTTCAAAACAATATCGTCGTGATTTTTTGCATTTCTGATAAACTGACTCAAAACTTTAGAATCATCAGGACGTAAACCCGGGCCGTAGCACCTTGCAAGCCGGGCAATAAGAACCTGAATATTTTTTTCACTTCTAAATGCCTGACACAAAGCTTCAGAAAGTCTTTTTGCCTCTGGATATCCAGCCCTCAAGGTATTGCAATCAATATAACCAAAGTCCTTTTCGGTAAAAGCTCCGGGCAAAGGCTTTTCTGTATTGCCATAAACCTCAACGCTTGAAAGAAAAAGAAAGCGGCATGAAGGATTTTTTGACGCATACTGCAGAAGATTTAGACTTCCCAAGACATTTGTAGTGATAGTTTCAATCGGCCGTCCGGCATAAAGATTTGGGTGAGTGTTTGAGGCCGCATGAATAACAAAATCTGCCGCCTCAGAAAATTTTCCATCCAGCGGAAAACTAACATCGTGCTGAAAAACTTTGATATAATCATTGTCGTAAGCCGCTTCATTTATATTTCTGGAAATTAAAGTTAATCTGATATTAAGACTGAGGCTTTTATTTAAATAACAGAGCAAATCAAGCAGAGCCTTTCCTATGAGCCCCGTAGCCCCTGATATTAGAAAATTCTTATTTTTAAAGGCAGACCAGTCACACTTTTGCTGCAGAATCTCCGCAAATTCCTGATTTTTCATGCTCCTGCCCCGGATTTCAAGAAGAATTTAAAAAGCTCAAGGTTTTCTTTTGTGGTCAGTTTAATGTTTTTTTCTGAACCGCTGGCAAAGAAAAGCTTTTCCCCAAAATCTACCATAAGGGTGTTTGCATAAGAAGCTTCGCCAATTCCCTTGTTTTCCTTAAATGCCCTGTCATAAGCTTTTTTCAGTTTTCCACATTTATAAGCCTGGGGAGTCATAACACGGCGGATTGAATTGCGCTGTATATATTTTTCCGTTGAAGCTTCATCTGATTTTACAAAAATCTGCTCATAGTAAGGCAGGGAGCTTACGGCATTTCCATATTTCTGACATTTTATGATAACGTCAGAAAGCACATCATCATCAACTAAAGGCCTTACTCCATCATGGATTACTACAAGGTCATCATTGTCGGCAAAAGAGGCAATAAAATCTATGCCCTTTTTGATTGATTCTTGAACGGTGGCCCCGCCCTCAACAACTTTTTTCAGCTTAGAGATTTTGTACTGTCCTGCATAGTTCAAAAGCATTTCCTGCCAGCCGTCTATGCAAACTACGACAATTGAATCGATAAGTGGATTATGTTCAAAGGCTTCAAGAGTATAAATAACAACAGGTTTTCCATACACATTTACAAACTGCTTGGGAACATCAAGCCCCATTCTGCGCCCGGACCCCGCCGCAAGTATCATTGCAATGTTTTTGCTAGAAAAACCCATGCATATATATATATATATATGGGCAAAATTCTACTAGATTAACTGTATAGGTAAAATATAAGCCTCTTAGAGATAATAATAGTTCATTCAAATGGTAAAATCCACTAAAATAAACCTATGCAGCAAATCAGTGAGATAAAAAGTTTTGCGGATTTTCATTCGGTTCCCATTATGAAGGACGAGGGAATTGAATTTATCTGTGACTATATACGCAATCATAAGGTTGAACGGGTGCTGGAAATTGGTACCGCAATTGGATTTTCTTCCATTAATTTTGCCCGGATCGCGCCCCAGGTTCAGGTCACCACCATAGAGCTGGACGAAACGCGCTACCAGACGGCAGTTCGTAACATTGCAGACAACAAGCTTTCTGACCGCATTACCTGCTGCCTTGGCGATGCCGGAAGCTGGACTCCGCCCCAGGGTGAAACTTATGACCTTATCTTCATCGACGGCCCCAAAGCCCAGTACATCAATCACTTTGAACGATTTGCACCTTTTCTGGCTCCCGGTGGCGCAATCATAACCGACAATCTTTCCTTCCACGGCATGGTAGAAGACCTGAGCCTGACCCACAACTACAGCACCATCAAAATGATGAGGAAAATCCGCCGCTTCATCAATTTTTTGAAGCAAAACAAAGATTTTGATACTACTTTTTACGATATCGGTGATAAAATAAGTGTAAGTCTGCGTAACAGTATAAACGTCTAACTGAAATGATGGCTCCCGGTCGCATAGTGTGGTTCAAAACCGCGCGATATCGCGCTACACGCTGATTGTTGCAAAGGAACTATTGAATTGACCGCTTTCGCGGTCACAACAATCAGAGTGTTTTTGCCCCACACTCTGCTCCCTCGCGCCAGTTTCTCCTGATATGTTTATACTGATTGACAGCCTTAGAAAGGAGGCACAATGCAAGTTTTAATTTTTACCGCGGCAGTTATTTCCTTTTTGTTTTTCCGCGTTTTTTATTTTCTTAAAATGGGAGGGGCCCCGGAATGGGCTGTTCCCGAGTTAATTGCAAAGGGCATAACAAGCGAGTTTTTTGTATTCTACGGATTTTACTGCTTTTTCAAAAATCAGGACAAAAGCCCGGCCTTTACCCGCTACGGAATTAAAATGCTGGCAGGACTTTCGGTAGCCGTTCTTGCTGACCTGGTAATCAACCTGAACATTCCGGCCGGCATGATGACCTTCCTGGTAATGCAAATCTTTTTTATCCTGGCTTTCGCCGAGTTTAAGGCATTTTCTGCTAAATATTTTATTCTGACAGTCCTGATTTCGGTGATTTTCCTTGCGGGCGATCTTCTTTCGCCATTTTTCTATCTGAAAACCCTCTTTGTGCCGCTGGCAATCTACACTTTCTTCCTTGTGGGCTCGGCTTTGAAATCACTGGATGCCTTAAGCCTTGCAAACAAAAGGGCCCGTCTCATTCCATTCGCAGCCATTCTCTTTCTGGCATCAGACTTTATACTCCAGTTCACCCTTGGCGACATCTGC
>ODAI010875464.1_pt1 | contig 12070 bp, 12 predicted proteins | sample 1539321 | NCBI WGS metagenome assembly ODAI01 (sample SAMN02144231, study PRJEB22623) | gut metagenome | biome: sheep rumen | host: Ovis aries | place: New Zealand
TATGTTGCCATTGTGGGTGGAGACGAGATGGCGGCAGAGAAAGTGATGCTGAAGAACATGCTCACCGGCGAACAGAAACAGGTCGGCATGGAGGAACTGGCGGGGAAGGTAATGAAAGTTGAAAGTTTATAGTTGAAAGTTGAAAGAAGTTGAAAGTTGATAGATGAAAGTTGAAAGAAGTTGAAAGAAGTTGAAAGTTGAGAAAGGTTTTCGAACTTTCGAACCTTTTTAACCCTTTGAACGACTACCGATTATGAATACAATAGCAGAATACGACCAGATTATCAGCGAATGCCGCGAGGTGTATATCCTGAAGATGAAGGACTACGGTCCGTCTTGGCGCATTATGCGTCCGCAGACGGTCAACGACCAGTTGTTCATCAAGGCGAAGCGTATCCGCACCATCGAGACAACGGGAGTGAACCTGGTGGGTGAGAGTGTGCGCGGCGAACTGATGGCGATTGTCAATTACTCTATCATGGGGCTCATTCAGTTGGAGTGCAACTACGCCGACACCGTGGACATGAGTCAGGAACAGGCGCTTGCGCTGTACGACAAGTATGCCGCGGAGGCGAAGTCGCTGATGACGCGCAAGAACCACGACTACGGCGAGGCGTGGCGTGACATGTTACCCTCCAGCCTGACGGATATTATCCTCACCAAAATCAACCGGAACAAACAGATTGCTGCCAACGACAACCGTACGCTCATCTCTGAGGGGGCTGACGGCAACTATTTCGATATGCTCAACTACGCAGTGTTTTACCTGATTAAACTCATGGAACAAGATGAACAGCAATAAACTATACTCCATCCTCTGTATCGTTGCCCGCACACTACTTGGACTGACATTTATCTTCTCAGGTTTCGTCAAGGCGGTGGATCCGCTGGGGACGGTCTATAAGATAGAGGACTACCTGAACGCTTTCGGCGGAGTGTTCACCACGCTGCTGCCGTTGGCTACCGTTGCCGCCATCGGTCTCATCACCTTCGAGTTCGTACTGGGTGTGCTGCTCACGTTCAACGTGTGGACAAAAGTGACGGGATGGTTGGCATTGGCAATGATGGTGGTGATGACGCCCTTGACACTGTATCTGGCCATCACTAACCCCATCACGGACTGCGGCTGTTTCGGCGATGCGGTGCACCTGTCCAACTGGGCAACGTTTGGGAAGAATATCGTCCTGCTGGTGCTGGTAATAGTGTTGCTGTGCACAAAGAAATATGTTTATGGGACATGGATTCCAGCCATCAATGTTGGCATATTTGTCCTGTCCCTCTGCGCGGTGGGAGGTATCATGACATACTCGCTTCTGCACTTGCCGCCGATGGATTTCCGCCCCTACAAGATAGGCAATAATATTCCCTCTCTGATGGAGGTGGACATACCCGAAGACGCTCCGATGGACGAGTATGAATACACGTTTATCTACGAGAAAGACGGCGTGCAGAAAGAGTTCACCTTGGACAATTACCCCAAGGACGACACGACCTGGGTCTTTGTGGATCAGCGCTCCAAACTTATCAAGAAAGGCTACGAGATTCCCCAGCCACCTGTACACGACTTTGTGCTGACACTGACAGACCCCGAGACGGGTGATATCTACGACATGACCGATGAAATTCTGGAGGCGGAACAGATTGTTCTGGCAGTGATGTACAAGGTGGAGAAAGCCGACAAACGTCAGGCTGCCAAACTGAACCAACTGTTCCGGCAGTACACAAGAGAGGGCGTTCCATTCTATGCTGTCACCGGTTCGGGTGAACGCGAGGTGGACATCTGGCGCAGTGAGACAGGGGCGGAGTATCCCATCCTTTCCTGCGATGGAATCACCCTCAAGACGATTGTTCGCGCCAATCCCGGCATCGTGGTCCTCCATAGCGGAACAGTGGCGGACAAATACAATTTACGCAATAAAAAACTATAAATAAAGATAAAATGGCAAGAATAAAAATGGTTGCAGGCAACTGGAAAATGAACAAGACCCTGCAAGAAGGTGTAGCCCTGGCTACGCAACTGAAAGAAGATGTCAAGAACCCCTCATGCGCCGTTGTCATCGGCACGCCTTTCATTCACCTGGCAACAGTGGCAGAACTGCTCAAGGACTCGCCGATACGGTTGGCAGCGGAGAACTGCGCCGACAAGGAGAAGGGTGCTTTCACCGGTGAGGTCAGCGCTGAAATGGTGAAATCCACCGGGGCGGAGTACTGCATCCTCGGGCACAGCGAGCGTCGTGCCTACTACCACGAGGACTACGAAATCCTGAAGAACAAAGTGGAATTGGCCCTCGCCAACGGTCTGAAGGTGATCTTCTGCATCGGAGAGGTGAAAGAAGAGCGCGAGGCGGGTAAACAGAACGAAGTGGTTAAGGCGCAACTGGAAGGTTCGGTATTCCACCTGTCTGCTGAGCAGTGGAAGAACATCACGCTGGCATACGAACCCGTTTGGGCGATTGGTACCGGCCTGACCGCCACTCCCGCTCAGGCACAAGACATGCACGCCTATCTGCGCAGCCTTGTAGCGGACAAGTTCGGTGCTGCGGCTGCAGAGGACACCACTATCCTGTACGGCGGATCATGCAACGAGAAGAATGCGGCGGAACTGTTCGCATGCCCCGACATCGATGGCGGACTTATCGGTGGTGCTGCACTCGTAGCAGAGAAGTTCGAGGCGATTATCGCAGCCCGTTAAGCCATGTACTAACAGCGCGCTCGGCGCAGGCAAACCGCTCGCGCCCCGCGCCTTTTACTATGCAGTACGGTACGCCCGTGGCAATTATCTCGCTCAGGTAGCGTTCGTATAACCGTTCGCGCGCCGGCTGTGACAGGTTTTCCCGGAGCGGATCCGGCTCGCCCGGCAGGTCCGGCGCGGTTAACAGGTAGTAGTCCATCCGGCAGTCTGCGGGGACAGGCTCCGTAATCCATAGGGGACGCTTCCCGTACACTTCGTCCAACCACACCTTGGTGATAATCAGTTCGGTGTCGAAGAACGTAAGTCCCTGTGCCGTTTGCGCCTCCATGCGGTTCTGCCCGGCTATCAGGCATACATCTTCGTACCTGTAGGACCGCTGCAAGGTACCCACATACTGGCGGGCATACTCGGGGATGCATCTGCCCCCGAAGTGCGCCGCCAACTCTCGCGACAAGGTCGATTTGCCCGTGGATTCTGGACCGACAAGACCTATTTTGACTGAATGAACCATACGTCCTAATAATGAAACACGCTGCAAAGGTACAACTTTTTTTGTAACCGAGCAAATAAATACGCAAGAAAATGATTTTTCGACGGCTAAAATATGCTTTTTGTGCGGCTTTTTTGTTGCTGACTCTGTCGGCAAGTGCCCAAATATGGTCGCCTGATGTGGACAAGAACACGTTCCGCAACCCGATTCTCTACGCTGACTATTCCGACCCCGATGTGTGCCGGGTGGGGGAGGACTATTACATGACCTCCTCGTCCTTCAATTCCGTCCCGGGACTGCAAATACTGCACTCCACCGACCTTGTCCACTGGACAATCATTGATGCCGCCCTTCCCGAGCATGTGCCGGGTGTGAACGCCCGCCGTCCCAAGTTCGGCGATTGTGTTTGGGCTCCCTCTATCCGCGAACATAACGGGCAACTGTATATTTACTATGGCGACCCCGACCGCGGGATTTATATGGTAAGAGGCACTATCGGTAACTGGGACAAACCCGTATTGGTGGACCGCGCCAAGGGTAAGATTGACGCCTGCCCACTTTGGGACGAGGACGGACGCGTCTATTTGGTGCACGCCTATGCCGGCAGTCGCGCAGGACTCAAATCGGTCTTGGCGGTATGCGAACTGGACTCCACCGGCACGAAGGTCATCCGTGAAAGCCGTATCGTTTTTGACGGACATGCCGACCATCCCACTTGCGAGGGTCCCAAGTTCTACAAACGCAATGGTTATTACTATATTTTCACCCCGGCGGGCGGGGTCTCTACAGGTTGGCAACTGGTCCTTCGCAGCAAGCACCCATATGGTCCCTACGAGCAGAAGATAGTGCTGGCGCAGGGCACCTCTGGTGTCAACGGTCCTCACCAAGGTGCGTGGGTTGAAACCGATGCCGCCAATAAGGACGGTGTCCGCGATTGGTTCTTCCATTTCCAGGACGTAGGCGTGTACGGACGTATCATTCACTTGCAGCCTATGCGCTGGGTGAACGATTGGCCCGTCATCGGGGAGGACAAAGACGGCGACGGCTGCGGACAGCCTGTTGCCAAGTGCACCCGCCCCGCTTTGCCGCTCTCGCAAGGAGCACCTGCAGAGTCTGACGAGTTCGACGGCACCACCCTCGGACTGCAATGGCAGTGGGCTGCACACCCCGATGCCAAGTGGTTCTTCTGTGACGCCAACAACGGTTTGCTCCGTCTCTACAGCGTTTACTACAAGGACACTACGGTTGTTATTGACACCAAGAAGAAGCAGGGACACGACATCAACTACCCCAACATGTTGCTGCAGAAAACACCCGCACCCGCTTTCACCGTCACGGCTCGCGTGCGGTTCTGTCCCAACAAGAAAGATATAGGCGAAAAAGCCGGACTCATCGTCAGCGGTCGCACCTCTTTCCGGTTCCCCGTGCCCGAGCAGTACTACAACGAATGGGTTTTTCTGCGCGTCACGTTTGACAAGAACGCTCTGTGTCATTTTGCCCTCTCTGCCGACGGCAAGCACTGGCAACAGACGGCCATCTTCCAAGCAGTAGAGGGACAGTGGATTGGCGCCAAGGTGGGACTGTTCTGTACGCGCGACAAACAAATCAACGACTCAGGATGGCTCGATGTGGACTATTTCAGAATAACTCGTTGAGTTGAAATAAAGAAAAAGAAAGGTGATAGAATGAAGAATATTGCATTTATTATCAATCCCATTTCCGGTACGCTCAACAAGCGGAGAATACCGAAAATCATTGACAAACTGCTTGATAAGGAGCAATGGATGCCGGATTGCGTTTTCACCGAGTACAAAGGTCATGGCGTAGAGTTGGCGCGCCACTACGCCGCACTGGGTTTCAATGCCGTGGTGGCGGTCGGTGGTGACGGAACCGTCAACGAGGTCGCAAGCGGACTGAGGGGTACCAACACCGCTCTTGGAATTATTCCCATCGGCAGCGGCAATGGTTTTGCGCGCCATATGGGGCTCCCACTCCGTGTGCCCAATGCCGTGGAGGCAATCAATCACTCCACCCCCGTGCGTTGCGACTACGGACTGGCGAATGACCATCCGTTCTTCGTTACGTGCGGAACCGGATTCGACGCTTCTATTAGCGAGGAGTTCCAGAAGGCGGGGTCACGGGGCTTTAAGACCTATTTTGAGAAGATTGTCAAGCTGTTCTTCAGTTACAAACCCCAACATTATCGCATCACCGGCGAAGGAATAGACCTCGACACCGATGCTTTCCTCGTCACCGTGGCAAACTGCAACCAGTGGGGCAATGCCGCGGTCATCGCTCCCAAAGCGTCCATTCAAGACGGCAAGCTGGACGTGGTCGTTTGCAGCCCCTTCCCCCTTATCCTCGCACCCGGACTCGCCCTTTCGCTCTTTACCAAGACAATCGATCAGGGCATGCACGTCAGTTCGCTCAAAGCGCGCGAAGTGACACTCATTCGTGACACCGATGCGCCGTTCCACCTCGATGGCGACCCCGTCCCCATGGGGGCAGAAATCCGTATCCGCGTGGTGGAGGACGGACTATGGGTCCTCGCCCCTAAAAGGTACTGATAAGGTGCGAACACAACCATAAGATAACCATAAGATGACCATAAGATAACCATAAGATGACCATAAGATGACCATAAGATGGTGAATACTCTTTATGACAATCAAGATACTCAATAAATCGCAGAACCCCTTGCCCCGCTACGAAACGACGCAGGCGGCGGGCATGGACATACGTACCTCCATCTCAGAGCCGGTCACCCTCAACCCGCTCGAGCGTAAACTGTTCCCGACGGGACTCTTCCTGGAGTTACCCTCCGGTTACGAGGCGCAGGTGCGTCCGCGCAGCGGGCTCGCCCTCAAGCACGGCATAACCGTACTCAATACCCCCGGAACGGTTGACGCGGACTATCGCGGCGAAGTGGGGGTCATACTCGTCAACCTTTCGTCCGAATCTTTTACCATTGCACCCGGTGACCGCATCGCGCAATTGGTCATCGCACGGCATGAACAGCCCGAAATAGTGCAGGCGGACGCGCTCTCCGACACCAATCGCGGAGCCGGTGGATTCGGACATTCCGGAGTAAAATAATGCACATAACACCCTTGTAATATGAAACACCGTCACACTTCTTGCCTGTTGTTGCTCGCAACTATCTCGTTCTGTACCCTTTCTGCACAGACTTACCGCGCGGACGGCGCATGGGATATTATCCGTGCCAACGTGCTCCTGGCCGGCAACAACTACACCTCTTACGACAACCTTTATCCCGCCTTCGACCACACCATGACGCCCGCCCCCGAGGGCTACACCCCTTACTATGTCAGTACTTACATGCGTCATGGCTCGCGTTGGCTGATCAATGTTAAGGACTACACCACACCCGTCCTTTTCCTCGAGGCGGCAAACTTGGACCGTCGTCTTACCCCCAAAGGCAAGACGCTGCTTAAGGAACTGCATATACTGCTCCAACTCAGCCCCGATGACAAACTGGGAGTACTTACCGACGTGGGCTTCGAGCAGCACCATGGAATCGCCACCCGCATGTGCGACCGTTTCCCGGAGGTGTTCAACAAGTCGGCGCTGATTCATGCCCGCTCGTCCCACACCCCGCGCTGTGTTAAGAGTATGGCAGAGGAAGCGGAGGTCATCGAGCGCCGTGCCCGCACATGGGTCGTGCAAGAGTCCGGCAGACAGGACTGGCAGGACTATTTGGCGCACGGTTCTTTGCAGCCCGAGATAAAGAATGCCATTGCGCCCGCAACCGATATCGTCAAGCGGGCAAGTGAGCAATACGTCCACCCCGAGCGTTTCATCAAGGCGCTACTCAAGACCGATGGTGAGTCACTGTCCGAGCAGCGCGACTTCATGCGTTACGTGTTCGAACTGGCTACGAATATGCAGTCCCACCATTACGATATTGACCTGCTCAAGTATTTCACCGACGATGAACTCTATGCGCTTTGGAAAGTCAAGAACATCAACTGGTACCTCAAGAACGGCTATGCCCCGCAGACCGGCAGTATTGCCCCATGGAGGCAGAGATGGCTGCTGGAGGACTTTATTGCCGCGGCGGATACGCTTGTGGATAACCGCAGTTTCCACGGGGCAACGCTCCGTTTCGGGCACGAGAGTTGCCTCATGCCCCTTGTCGCCCTCATGGAACTGGGCACGTTGGGCGCACAAGTGCAGGACCTTGACACCCTCGACCACGTTTGGCGCGGCTCCGAGATTTTCCCTATGGCGGGCAACGTACAACTGATTTTCTACCGCGCCGGCAAGGACGATGATATCCTCGTCAAGGCACTTCTGAACGAGCGTGAGATAACTCTGCCCGGACAACCGGTCGTTGGACCCTATTATCGTTGGAAAGATATTCGTGACTATTGGCAAAAGAAACTGTATGAACACTAAACCATTCTGTACCCTGCTTTTGGCAGCACTCCTTAATCTGCCCATGTTGGCGGAAGAGAATAGTATCCCCGAGTACCGCGAACAGCGGCGGGAACAGCAAAGCAGAACGTCCGAAGCAACGCTGAGGAAAGAACAGCAAAGCAGAACGTCCGAAGCAACGCTGAGGAAAGAAATGCGCGGCGCGTGGATTGCCACGGTCGCGAACATCGACTGGCCGTCCAAGCCTGCCATTGGCGATGCCGAACGCCAGCAACGGGAGATGCTCGCCATGCTCGACTCCTTGCAGGCGCTCCACTTCAACATGATAGTTTTTCAGGTGCGCCCCACTGCCGACGCACTCTACCGCAGTTCACTCGAACCTGTCAGCAGTTGGCTCGTCGGACATCAGGCAATGAACGACTCCCTTCCATACGACCCACTGACGTTCACCTGTACCGAGGCGCACAAGCGCGGTATAGAGGTGCACGTATGGCTCAATCCTTACCGTGTAACCGGAGGGGGCATGACCAAGGCGGACATCGCGCCAGACCATGTCTTTTACCGCCACCCCGAGTGGTTCGTCAAGTACGGCAAACAATACTATTTCAACCCCGGACTGGACGAGGTGCGGCAGTGGCTCAACTGTGTTGTGGCGGACATTGTAGAGCGGTACGACATCGATGCCGTACATTTCGATGACTATTTCTACCCCTACCGTGTCCCCGGCGAGGAGTTCCCCGATGCACAGACTTTTGCCGCCTATCCCCGCGGGTTTGACAATATCGATGATTGGCGGCGCAACAACACCAACCTCGTCATTGAGGAACTGCACGGCACTATCAAGTCGCGCAAACCGTGGGTCGAGTTCGGCATTTCGCCTTTTGGCGTGTGGCGCAACTACAAGACCGACTCTATCCGGGGCAGTCGCACCCAGGCGGGAGTGCAGAACTACGATGACCTCTACGCCGACATTCTCCTTTGGCTCGAAAAGGGTTGGATTGACTATGTTGCGCCCCAACTGTATTGGGAGATTGGCAAGAAAGTGGCGGACTACAAGATTCTACTCGACTGGTGGAGCCGCAACACCTACGGCCGCAAACTGTACATTGGCGTTGCCCCTTATCGTTTGGAGCCCGACCCTGCCAAAGCCGCCAAACTGAAGGGCACGGCGAAAGCGTGGGCAGAGCCGAACGAGATTTGCAGGCAGATCCGACTCAACAGGGAGAACTCCAACTGCCACGGTTGTATCATGTATCCAATCCACTCGGTGCTGGAAAATCCCCTCGGTCTGACGGACTCCCTCCGCACGGTCCTTTTCACCGAACCCGTCTCTACACCCACAACGAAAAGATAATACTCCGAATAGGCAAGAATATTGTTAAAGCGTTAAATTGTTAAATTGTTAAAGTGTTAAAGTGAATCTTCACTCCCTTAACATATTGAACTATCGCAATATCCGCGAAGCCAACCTCACTTTCGCCGAGAAGATGAACTGCTTTGTCGGACTGAACGGTCAGGGCAAGACCAACTTGCTCGACGCTGTTTATTACCTCAGTTTCACCAAGTCCGCCCTCAATGCGCTCGATGCACAGAATATCATGCACGGCGAGGATTTTGCCCTCATTCAGGGCGAGTACCTTTTTGGTGATACGGTTGAGCAAATATCCTGCGGACTCAAGCGCGGAGTGAAGAAACAGTTCCGCCGCGGTAAGAAAGACTACAAACGCCTGATTGACCATATTGGACTCATCCCCCTTGTCATGGTCTGTCCACAGGACGCTGAACTCATCACCGAGGGGTCGGACGAGCGGCGCCGTTTCTTGGATAGTGTCATCTCCCAACTGGACCGACCCTATCTGGAACACCTCACCCGCTACAACGTACTCCTCAAGCAGCGCAACTCCCTCCTCAAGCAGTACGAAGACGCCGCTTCCGTCCCCGACGACCTGTTCGAAGTGCTCGAACTGCAGATGGCGCAGCATGCCGACTATATCTACCGGCTCCGCACCGATTTCATGAACCGGTTCGTCCCCCTCTTCCGCGAACTGTATGCCGAGATAGCCGGTCATGACGAGGCGGTCAGTCTGACTTATGTTTCTCAGTTACAGGACAGAGACCTTGTCGAGGCGTTTCATCGCACCCGCAGTCGTGACCTCATACTCGGTTGGACATCCCAAGGTATTCATAAGGATGACTTGCCTATGACGCTTGGCGATTATCCTCTCAAGCAGGTCGCCAGCCAGGGGCAGCAGAAAACGTTCCTTTTGGCACTCAAATTGGCGCAGGCACTCTACCTCTCCCATTCCTTCATGCAGGCGGAAGGGGGCGTGCCGTCCTCCAAGCCTATCCTACTGCTGGATGATATCTTCGACAAACTGGACTCCACCCGAGTGGAACGTATCATCGCCTTGCTGCAGACCGACCGTTTCGGGCAGATTTTTATCACCGACACCGACCGTCAGCACCTCACCGACATCATCCGCCCCTACGCCGCCCACAGCCGCATTTTCTCCGTTTCCAACGGCGAACTCACTCCCCTCTGATGAGCACCATTCTCCTCACATACCGCCGCACCCGCAGACTGTCCATGCGCATTGCCCAAAACGGTGACGTGCATGTCTCTGCCCCTTTGGGTCTCCCCCGTGCCGATGTCGAGCGTTTTATCGCCCGGCACGCCGATTGGATTGCCGAGGCGCGGCGCAAGACGGCGGACAACCGGCAGCGTCGCGATGCGTTCTATGCCGGACTGCCTTTGACCACCCGCGAACAGCGGACGGAAGCTACCTCCCGCCTCAAGGCACTTGTCGAACCCATGTTACAGCACCACTCCCATATCATGGGTGTCGCCCCCAATGCCGTTTGTTACAAACCGAAGATCTCCCGCTGGGGGGTCTGCAATGTGAAGAACCGTACTATCTCTTTCTCCCTGTACCTGTTGTTATTGCCCGATTGGTGTATCGAGCATGTTGTTGTCCATGAACTCTGTCATTTGCTGGAACCGGCTCACAATGCCCGATTCTATGCGTTCATGGACCGGTACTATCCCCGCTGGCGTGAAGCACGCCTCTACACCCGCCGCCTCCAAAAAACACAATCATGACCATCATATACCGATTTTGATATGAAACGTATTTTTGCTTTTTTCTGCACTTTATGTGCCATCATCACAGGGTCAGCCAAGACCCTTGTGGTGTATTACAGTTACACGGGCAACGCGCGTGCCATAGTCACCGAACTGACCAACCACATCTCTGCAGATGTGCTGGAGATTCAGCCGGCGGAAAAGGGATTGCACTACGAGGCGAACAACTATGCACTGGGTATGCAGTTGCTCAATGCCATCAGTGCCGCGCCGGACAATGCCGCTTCATATCCCGCCATTGACGAGAGTAGAGCCATAGCGCGCTATGGCTCTACCTATTCCACCGTCATCATCGTCACGCCCCTGTGGTGGAGCAGGATGGCGGCAATCATGCAGAGTTACCTCTTCCGGACCGGCGCTGACTTGGCGGGTAAGAAAGTGGGGCTGATTGTCACTTCCGCCTCCAGCAGCATCAGCGGGGTCGTAGCGGACTGCAAGAGGCTGGTCCCGAACGCCAACTATCTGAGCGATAACCTGTGGATCAACAACTCCAACCGTGCCAATATGCCCACCCTTGTCGCCAATTGGATAGATGCGTGCGGATTGAACCAAGCGCAGACCGCTCTCCAAATCAAAGTGACTGCCGCAGGCAAGACGTTCGAGGCAACCTTGGCGGACAGCGAGACGGGCAGGGCGTTTGCTGCACTTCTGCCCATGACGGTTACGATGAATGAACTGAATGGTAATGAGAAATACCATTATCTAACTTCTTCGCTTCCGACAGACGCGTACCAACCCGGTACCATTCAGGCGGGCGATTTGATGCTGTACGGCAACAACTGTGTGGTGTTGTTCTATCAGACTTTCAGCAGCACCTATTCGTATACCCGCATCGGGGCGATAAACGACCCAACAGGCCTATCGGCGGCGCTCGGCTCGGGCAATGTAAGTGTGCGGTTCGAGAAGTCGGAATTGACATCCCTCACCCGGAACGCACAAACGGACAGTGCACCATGTACCAAGGTGATGGAAAACGGCGTGCTTTATCTGAAACACAACGGCACCACCTACAATGTGCAAGGCCAAGAAATCCGATAACCGATATATTCCCCATTTTTTTGCAAAAAACGCACTTTTCTCTTGCATATTTCAAAAAAAAGCAGTAACTTTGCAACTCGAAAAGTTTTTGAGGTGAAAAATCGAGCACGGATATGGAAAGTTCCACTCGCTATAACTGGCGTGGTTTTGGGACTTGTTTTGTTGCTGTTAATAGCGGTGGCAAGCGTTCTCTATGTGCCATCTTTGCGCTCTGTTGCAGTGGAAAAGGGAATCGCCATCGCCAACGACAAATCCGGCATGGATATCGACCTCAAGCGCATCTACCTCTCACCCGTACACCACTCGCCCA
>ODAI012216811.1_pt1 | contig 12070 bp, 8 predicted proteins | sample 1539321 | NCBI WGS metagenome assembly ODAI01 (sample SAMN02144231, study PRJEB22623) | gut metagenome | biome: sheep rumen | host: Ovis aries | place: New Zealand
CTACATTTTCTATGCTGTCAGGCAAAGCTGGAAAGAAATCAATACCTGTTAGACGCTCTACTTCGTCCACAGTATTAACGTATTGGTCTTTTTTCTTTGTCCCTTCATTGTTCTTTACAATAAAGCCAATGCCTTTGGGCTTACCTTCCAAGCACAAAACAACCTTATAAAAAGCCTCTGGAACAACAACATTGTTACAACCGATAGTCTCATGTTCTTTGTTGTAAAACAACGGACCACATACAATGTACACACCTCCATATTTTTGTGCCCATTTGCGACAGTCCATTTCTACCCTATTCCAAAATCCACTATTTAAACTCCTATTTTGTGGGCACATGTTTGTCAAAAAAAATGTTTCGCTCATAGCTTCAGCATCCCATTTATTATCACCAGCAGGACACATATGGCCTCTCGACCAAGAACTCCCTTTATAATCATCGTTAGTAGCTCTTGGAGCTGGTACGTCATTATCTTCTCTATAATCATTCGACCTAGCATACGGACCATCTGTATGATCAGAAGACAAATACCAATATACCCAGTTGGGGCACTTTAAATTCTTATTATACGAAACAATATAAGCACTTCTCTTGAGTATTTGTTCTGGTACTATACCTGTCATAATAGGATTCCCCAATGTTTCTACAGTAATATTATCTATATGAGAGGGGGTTGATGTTTCTACTAAATGAGATTTCAAATCCAAATTACCACTTTCAGAATAGTCATAAACTTCTGTCTGTAGATCTTCCTCAAAAATGTAATCAGTAGAGTCATTGCTACATTGGCCTAAAATCCATGCAAGCAATAATACGGAAACAACAAACATAATTAGGATTTTTTTCATTTCTTACACCTTGTAAATAAAACTCTCTAACGATATTCCATCATAACTTTTCCATTCAACCCATCCATTTGCTTTTTCGCCTAATACAAAACTGGCAGCTTCATCTGGAGAATTGCAAATAGCATCTCTTTTCAATTTAATATTGAAACGAGAAACTATACAATTTAACTGGATAAACTTATTTCTCCTTATATCCGATGCTGTATAACGATAGGAAGATGTCACCTCAAGGGAAAGTTCGCTACCCTCCTTAATTACAAATTTCCCGTTCACCTTATCATATATTCCCATGGCGGCACATAATCTTTTCCCCTTATTTTCACGAGTGATATAATAAAAGCGCTGCGAACTATCATTTTGAGAAACTTTCATTCTTTTCTTGGAATCCTCAATAATTGGAGAGACCTGCGCTTTGTTTAAGCGCGTTTCATCTTGATTATGTTGTTCCTTGGTTTTTGGAGACTTTTCATTTATCTTTAAAGGATGCTTTATTCTCGTCTTTGCTTTCCCATTATTTTGAGGTGCAGAGAATACATCAGGATATATTTCAGACAACTTCATACCATCAATGTCAGTCCAATAGTTATGATCTGACATACGACCTAAGACATAACTTGCTGCAGCGGATGCAGAACGGCACTTTGCGTCTCTAACAACCCTGTAGAATCCCTTCTCCTCCTCACATGCTTTCTCTAGGAAATTTTCTCGTGCTTTTTCCGTATCAGTAACTAAGTAGACAATATCTGTGTCATAAGACACGAGACTATTCTTGCAAATATAGAAGAATTTTGTATCTTTGTCAAAATAGCCTTTTGCATCGCAAACCCCCTCCTCCTTAATAAAGAATAAATGTAAATTAGAAACTTCAGGACTGATTTTTGTGAGAAGGGACTTTTTGTCTATATGCTGTTCTTTTAGACATATAAGGCTTTCATTAATTGTAGATTTCTTTATGTTTTCTATATTTTGTCTTGACTTGCTCTCTATTGTTGGCAATGCAATACCGTCAAAAGGTAAAACTCCACTTGAGGGCGTTATCTGAGGTTGGGTAATGATGTATTGTCGGAGTTCGTCACATTCTTCCTCCGAATCGAAAAGATTTACTCGCTTTGCAGAGCCAAATAATTCTTCGTATCTTTCATTTATATCCCAACCATCTTCAGTCATATCAATTGCTGTTTTTCTTATAAGCATCAATTCTTTCCTTGGTTACATCAATATTGCCAATAACTGGGACGATGTGTATCAAGAATCTTTGATTCTTACCTTCTTCTTCATTCCACAATTTGGAGAAATCTTTAGCATCTACAGCCCTTTCTTTTAATGCAGTTTCATCAGGTATTATACGAGGTACGCCCCCCTCTCCACTACCAGAGATTATAAGTTCACATTTGGGTATAGATGCTATATCAATGTCATTTTGCTTCCAAAACTCATTCAGGAATCTTGCACGTAAATACGATAAGGTGTAATTGTTCTTCCAATCATCAATATTGAAACTAATTTTTGATGCCTGACCTTCAATTACAACTAAAAATTTTATATTATTATGATATGAATCGGTTTTGATGAATTTTGTTTCTTCTAGTTTCAAAATTGCTTCCTTGATTAGCCTACCTGCCTGTATGATACTATCCCTTTTATTGTTAGCAGCATTTTTGTCTTTCTCATCGAGTTTAAGTTTGTCGATTCTATATTCTTTCTGTTGGTACTCTACATCTACTGTAAATAAATGTTTTAAGTATTCCTCATTGTAACCAAAGTATGCTGTTGAGTCAATAGTTCCAACAGTAGAGTAAACCGTAATAATATTCTCATATTCATCAACTAAGCTCTTCAATTGTTCTTCTTTGATCTTGAAGCGACTATATGAAACAACAAAAAGAACTAGCATAATGGCAAACAAAGTAGTCATTACGTCTACATAGCTTGGCCAAAATGACCCATTTTTTGTTTTTTTGTTCATGAGTTCTTCTTTAACAATCCCCACAAATTATACCACTTTCCAGATTTAGCTTCTTCTAATTTTACTTCTTTCCCTTCGTTAGGAACGCTATCTGATGGGGTGGTGTTCACTTGGACAGTTTCGTTATTTGAGTTATTGACAGAAGTAGGCATCTCACTTCCAGACTGTGTTTCTGTTGTATCTACATGTTCTATAGGTTGACGTCCTAAAGTTTGCGTATATGGCCTGTAGTATCTTTCTCTTTGCTCATAACGTAAGTCCTTTTGCTTTTGAACTTCAGTAAGAAGATTACTGATTTGTTCTTTCAAATCTTTTATATCTTTGTTTAGACCTTCGTTTTCCTGTCGAAGTTGTCTGACTTCTTCTCTGCTTTGCAGATCTCTTTCTATATACTCATTTACTTTCTGCTGGTTCCTATTATCTACTTTTTCACTGACATCTTGCTTCCTGTTTATAGAAATCAAAATGTCATTTGACCTTGACACATCATCAGAAATTCCCTTAATTTCCTCGAAAATTGCATTCAATTTCTTTAAATTAGAGAACTCTTCACGTATTACATCAATGTTGAGCTTATCTTCCATTGCAGCAATGAAGAGATTATGACGTCTTTCTAATTCTCTAGTCAGATCATCTATCATCTCCTCAAATCCATCTATATGACCTTGGATAGCTGCCCTATATCGATGGTTCATTTGGTCTATTACTGCTGTTTGCTCCTTGAATAGATCCTCCAATTGACCATCTGCTATCTGTAGATATTTATCTGCAATCTTACTCTTCTTTTCTATGGCATTAACCTGATCACTGATAGCATTGACAACATCATTACCCAAAATTTCTCTTTCTGCCAATTTTTCGCCAATTCTTTCAATATTCTCTTCGAAATTCTTAATACGATTCAGAATGTCATTAACTCGAACTGCTATTTCACGAGGTATTTGCAACCAATCTGCATATTGGTTCTGATAATTGATAGCCTCTTGAGTAGCAGCGAGCATAATGCGACGAGCTTCTTCGAACTTATTGAGTGATTGGGTAATTCCAACAAAGTGGTCTGCGGCTTCCACATATTTCTCAAGGCCTCTAACAACTTCCTCAGACTTGAAGGTAGAGAGGACAGATTTCTGTAATTCAATATTTTCATTTATCTTGTCCATATTTTTACCCATTATATCTACTGCTTTGGCCACTATATCAACATTCTTCTCAAAACTAATACCAAAAGCCGTTGTACATCTGTCAAATGTATCTTGGAATTTACCAATAACATGTTCGAATGCTGGTTCAAACCCATTAACAGTTTCGTGTAGTTTTGAAATTGCCACAACAAGATTCACATCCAGCGATGGCATTAATTCTGTCTGGATAAAATCATACAAATCATTCTTATCTTCCTCAACCTCTTTCTGTGCTTCTCCTATTCCTCCCGTGTTTATTGTCGTTAACAACAAGCCAATAAAACTTGTTGACATAGAAATCAACACACCTATTAGCAAGTTACGAATAGATGCATCACGTAATTCCTCTGAGCCATCAAATCCCCATACAAACATTAGAATACCAAGGAAAACCCCACAGAAAGTTCCCATTAGGCCAACATTCGTTGGAAATGACAACTTTGCCATTGCCTGATCATAACGCATAGTAAGGTTACGCTCCACTTTATTCTGAATGACCGAAAAATCGGTTGTACCCTTCGTCTTTGATATGTAATGATTAATCCCTACTATAATTTTATTCAAATCAAAGCCATCACCACCCACCTGAACTATCTGGGGAACTGATGAATTTCCGTCAACCTTTTCAACGACCTTATACTCATCTTCTTTAGTAAAAAAATTCCGATACAAGTTCAAACACTTTGATGTCTGTCGGAAATATTTAATCTGATAGTAAAAGAATATGAGAAATATGCCAAAAGAAATGGCTATAGTTAACCCTAAACTATTCATGTTTAAATTTTAGTCAATTCAAATATTCGATTAATGACTGGCAAGAAGAACACAGAATCATTATAGAACACCTCTTCACCATACTTCTCTTTTACCTGAGACTTATAATATGTGGTGAGCGGTGTACCCATATCCTTTTTTGCCTCTTTGGTATACTTCGTTGTATCAGTTGTGCCATCAATGATGCGCTCCTGCTTTAATAAGTCAAGTACAGATTTATAAAGCCTATTGAGTTCCTCATATTTCTCCAAAAGAATAGATTTCAGCGAGTCAAAATTATCATTTATGTCACTAACCTTCTGATACCTCCTTGAAGTATCTCCTTGATATACAATGTCTCTTACATTTCCCTCATTAGGATTGCGATACAAGCCTCCATAACAAGTTGATTCTTTACGCTCTTCTGGTAGTTTCAAATTAATATCTGACTTCTCTTCAAATACACGTTCAAATATCAAATCTATGATACTTTTGAGCACTTTGGTATCTGACGAAATAAAATTATCAATGTATTTACTTCCGTTCCCACTAAATACTACTGTTCGTGGAGCTTTTAGATGATTGTCCTTATACATACTAGCCATGTAATACAGTATGGAAGTGAGATGATAAATAAAGACAGGTTTAAAATCATCCCTTAAGAACTTAGTTATATTGCAATATTCGTAGTTACTTAACCAAAAATTAATAATGTCTTTTGTTTTCAGACCATCTACTTTTTTAAAGCAATCATTTAGTTCTTCAAGATCCTTTCTGTCGAAACGAAGATTCTCAGCATACTTCTTATATATGCCATTCTCACGCTCATTTTGGAATTCAATGAATCCATTTTCCCAAAGTACATCACATCCAAAGTGAACAGAATTAGCCACAACAGGTTGGTTGTCTCTGAAATAAACAAAATCAGTAGATCCACCACCAATATCAATAACTGTCACTGCCTCAGAATCCTTTATATAGTCCTTCTTCTTATAATAATAGTATGGAGCCTCTGATTCTGAATATTGTCTGATTTGGCTTGGTTCGATAAGGAGGATATTCTTTGGTTCTGATGTCCAAATATCATTGTATATGGCCTTTTCGTTACCGGAAAAACTCAATGGGCTAAACCATATTAGCTTTGTACGATCCAGGTCACCATTACGCTGCAAAATATCGCATTTGATAATCAGCAATAATTCTCGAACAAAAATGCGCAACATATCTTCGTTCTTGTCCCATTTAATGTCAGTATGAACATCCTGGTCATCGTTTGCCATTATGCGCTCATAGAAGAATGCGATATTGTGATTATCGAATAATCTGGGCTTTTGTGACTTGTTATGAATTCCACAAAGTGCAGTGCGAATGGGGAACTTATAATAGTCACCATCAATGATTGCAGGCAAGAACTCTGTCTTAACCTTCTTCTTGGCTTTTGTAAATACAGAATCTTCTATCCTGCTTGCCAATGAGAATTGGTCATTGTCTGGAACCTCATGCATGAAGTTGACCATTGGCCGCTCCATCTTAAAAAGTTCTGGCTTTAGGCTAAGGTCTGGCTGTCCGTTAGCATCGTTCTTACATCTTGACATAAATGTATTTGATGTACCTAAGTCAACAGCATATGTGAATGTTACATCTGTTGCCTGACTGGTTTGCCAAATAGGACGTAGAAGTCCTGTATCACCAAGAATGGTAATTTCAATCAAATCAAACGAAGTATTAAACAGCTCATAGAATTTAGTTCCGCTTTCTTCCATATCAGTTTTCTGTCTGGAGCGTACAACTGCTGGCAATGTACCATAGCTTGCGCCTTGTTCTGGCTCAACTTCTCCAATAAGAGATCCATTCTTAAAGAAAGAGAGAGAAATCTGGTCTATGTTGAAATGTGGAGCCGCAGGATCTTCATCTGCAGCAACTACGAGGACTTTGAAGTAATTATTCTCTTGCTCCTTATAGGAAAGAATATTGGGGAATAATCCAAGGTCAAAACTTATCTTTGCTGTTTTCAAATCAACAATTCTTCCTTGTCCATCACGGAATGGATCAAAAGCATATTCTTTTTCGTATTCTTTGCCATTATAACGCAAGAACGCAGTGACAGAGTTGCGATTAATGTGAATATCTGCATCTATTACTCCATCGGGGAACAAGTGAACTACATCGCTCTTAAATGGCATCAGGTAGTCATAATCACGATTTGCGGAATCGTTTTGATATGTTACTCCCAAGAAAGTATCTTTCGATATACGATATGGAATTCGTATCAGATTATCAGTAAAGTATGAATTAACGTCTATCTCGTCTAATTGGCGGATATTCAAACCATTGATTATCAAATCGTCGTTCTGGTCTGTCTTTACGGATATTGTTTTTGGATTCTTGTCGTTACGTATTGAATTGTCCTTATCCTTGAAACTTCTAATGAAATCTATAATTGTTTTAAAGCGTGGATTTGTATTACCCGTTCCAAAAAGGATATTGTACATGTAGTTCTTGAAATCAACATCACGATCCATAAATGACCTGGGATCGGAGAAGTATTTTCCTCCCGATTTTCTGCGAATACAAAGGTTCTTATATTGTTCTCCCACATAAGCCTGCGACTTAACTCCATCCTTTTCGATTGTCGTTTTATCAAGGTCTGGCGGAGTAACGAATCCTGTCATGGGCGAACTACATGCCAACAGCATTTCTCTACCATTTTCGGTATAAACAAGAAAATATAGTTTGTCGTCAACAATATCTGTTTGATAGTATTCGACAACAGAGTTATAAAGGATAGGCATTTTCGTCTTCAAAACCTCCATATTCTCTTTGAAGTCCCATTCTCTTATTTCTATTTTCTCACCATTTTTCCAGGTGTTATTTTTATGATACTTCAAATTAAATAGTAATTCATAGACATCAAGAATGTCTGAAACCATTTGTGTATAAGCCAAGCCTGCCTCTTTGTTTTGATCCATGTTTTCTTCCATGACACGCCTAAATGCCTCACGTGCCACAAAGAAACGAGCGAATGGAGTCGGCAGCGAATTAAGAGCTGCACAATTATCTGTTTTTTGCTCAACTACTTTGTCCAGGCTATCTGCTGTTAGCGCGATATCTTCTGCAGCCCAACTGGTGCCTTCAGCACCACGATCAACGATATTAAGATCTATTCTTGACATAATTACTTCTCTAATTTTTTAGTGTAACAATGAATGGCATCATATGCAAACTGCAGGAAGAACCTAAACTTATTACTATGATCTTTCTCATTATAAGCATTACTTGCCTTAATCATCTCAAGTAGATAATAAGAGTCATCCTTTGCATCAAGTTCTAAATTTTTAATCCAGCCCGACATTTGTTTGGGATTGTCATAATGTAATGGAGCAAAGGCTCTCTTATTGTTTGAAAGTTCATGATACCATTTAAAATATATATCAGTAAAACTTTTCAGATTTTGAAAAGGTTGGTCCTTATAGAAACTTGCGTCAAATCCTCTATTCTTTTTCAAAGGGAAGAACGGTTCATCAGGAATGTCGTTTATCAAATGTCGCAGAAGCATATAATCTGCAACGCATTTCACAATGTCATTATAACCACTTCCTAATGATTTTAATGACATGGATTCCTTATCATCCTCAATGGCTCTTGACAAGAACTGTTGCCTTTCAGGACGCTCTCTCTTTAAAAAGTCGAATAAAGCGGATGCTGCTATAAGCTCTATAAAGTTTGCAGTATCTTCTTGTTTTGCTTCGTCGTTTTCATATACCTGACGCAAAGACTTTTCACCTATATAATAGAGGTAGTCCGACTTAATATTCTTGTCGTAATATGCCAATGCAGCTTTCGTCTTGGTATAGAAATTTGAACTGTCAATATCACTACCTGTTGTAGTAGGGTCTTTTAAACCATAATATGGTAATACTGTAACTGCACCCATAACAACATTTTTAACTGCTGGTTGTTGGGAAGCATTTCGTATCTTCTTCTCCAAGAGAGGGAAACCAGAAGCGCCTGTACCACCAAAAATGGAACTGATAATAAACACCCTATCATCTTTCTCACAATGTATTTTAAAAGCCTTGAACCAGTCTGCTTGCTCTATCATCTCTCCGAGAACGACTGTTCCAACGTTTGGATTTCCCTTAAAGCCGACAGAAAGAGGATTATTCAGGCTTTTTGTCGAGAATAGTGTTTCTACAAAGAAGTTGTTGATGTCATTTGTTCCCAGACTTGACAAATTTATATATGAACGAAACTTCTCATTGGTACCAACAGACTGATGGGTGTCGTTGAGTTGATTATTAATCTCGCCAATAGTCTGAATCTCTGAATTAAAGAATCCATCTAAGGGATTTAATGTTGAAGTGCCATTATTAATTGACTCTTTGTATATCTTCTCGTAGTTATCAATCAACGAATGAAGGTTCTTCTTTTCTTCCAAATCCAAGTGAGGATCTATGATAATAGGAACGACCGTATAGCCATTCGTGCTCATGCCACTTGCCATAAGCATCGTAATACTTTTCATTACTCGAATGCCAGTTCCTCCTATACAAAAAACAAATACTTTCTTCATGTTTGACTAAAATTTAAAAATCCTACATGCATTGGTTGAGCCGATATTACACCATACAACTGATGAAATAAAAAAAATAATAGTTGCATATATGGCATTGCCAAGAGCAATCTTTGCCTCTAAGCCAAAAGAATCTGTTATTTTGGGGGGTACTGCCAAGCATTCGAAAGCCAATGTGACCAAGAAGGTCAAAATAAAAGTTATAAGCAAAAAAACTACCCAATGGTTTAGCTTGTAATGCCTACCAGGGCTATTGTTGTAAGGCTTATAATACCAACATGCTAGAAGTATACCCAAAAAGAGACAAATCAGGAAGATAAACATAGAATAATTCTCCAACTTACCCCAAAAGGCTCTAGCCTGCTTATACAATGCCTCGTTATCTCTAAACGGTTTTGTAAAGTCTGCCAATGAGCCAGCAATCCAGCTGTACAATTTCAATAGTTTCATATTTATGAGTTTTTAGATATCAATATATAATTGGGTCTCAATGTCTTATTTATAACACCTCCGTAGAATATACCTTGAATAAAGTTCTCTATCGAATATGATTTGGTATAATCATTTTCACCTAATGCACCGAAAAATCGTGCGAACTTATCAACATTCAAATCAGGTAGCTCAAGGCTCCACTCAATTACCTCAGAATCCATTGCTAAATTAAATAATTTAAGCTGCACAATTGCTGTAGCTGTACGATCAAGTTTCCGTCCTGTAATATTTTGGACTTCAATCTTAACATTTCCAACACCAACATTGGAACCATAAAGAGCCTTGCATTTGAAAGCATTCTTAAAACAATCAGAATCAGAAATCAACCAACGATATCTTGCCAAATCAACTTTTAGATTAATGATACAAGTATCACTGGCGGATTCATCGTAATCAACAAATGTAGGTTCTTCATCTAATTGATAGCAATATTCGGGTATACCAAACGAATATGTTGGGGCTCCATAGTCAAAACCACTCTCAATATTGTCAATAAAACGATGATTATTGTCTAATAACGTTGAAATGGCATTACGAAGGTACGCAACCTCCCCCTCATTGCCTATTAGGAAATAATAATAGGGGGATTCGCTGACCTCAGATTTCTTATCCAGATAGTTTGAAACTGCACTTATCAAGCAAACTGGCTTATGGAATGCCCCTAAGATTCTGCTCACGTCAGAGCTATATTGCTCCATTAGGACTTTAGGCGCAGCAGCTCCCACTGGGCTATATTTCATATCAGATATAAGAACTGCCACCTCGCCTTGCTCTGGCTTAATATCATTGATAATTGAAGTAAGCATTATGGGAACCTGAGTTGATGCTGAAGAAATAAACGAACCTGTATTCATCTGCTGTCTAAAGGCATCAATGGACATCCTAACTCCAGTACTTCCATTGTTGGTCAGGACCGTAACATCTGAAGGAAGCGCAGAGAAATAACTCATGATTTCCCATACATCTGTCTTAAATTGAGTTGGCTGATTAGCTCTGAAGAAGCCATTCATACTCCCAGATTCCTCAACATAATACTTAATCTTGTTTGGGTGTACAAGTTCAAAAGACCTTATGGAATCAGAATCCTTATAAAACCCATCTTCTGTAAAGCGAGGGTCTTCTACGGTATTTACGTTGCTACAAGACGAAACTATTATAGACATTAATCCTATTATAGATAAGAAAGCAATTGATAAGCTATTCTTTTTCATCAGTCATCAGTCGCCTATTGTTCTCCCAAGTTTCGGCAATTTGTTTTAGGTTTAAAATGAAAGACGTGGGAGTCACTACTTACCGCTTATCCCAAGTCTCAGGCTCTCGCATTGCCCCTTCATCAAGATAAGCAACTCGAGTTAGCCCACGCCGTGATATATTGTAACGGCATACAATACACCCAACGCGGACGTTGCGGTTGCGTTCCTTTAGATGAAGATTCAAATTTGCGAGATTTGAGACTCTAAAGATAACGTTCGTAAACGTCCTTTTTCCAATATGTTATGACTCTATCGCCTTTTTGAGGCTAACTGAGTCAAATGCAAAGATATACAATATTTTTGAATTAACAAAGAAATTGACAGGAAATTTGAAGATTTTTGTAATCACAAGCCTTGTGGAAACAGGAGATATTTACTTTAACTCAAATCCTTTATCATTCTTTCGACAACAGGTTTCATCGCAGGTATATCTTCTAATGTTCGAAATACTACATCTGTTATTTCTTTATCAAACAAAAGAGCCGAAAGCACAATACTTTCGACTCTTAAATTCACTTAATTGTCCAACTGTGGGCGATGATGGGAACAAGTTCTTCCTGCTGTTTCACGCTCAGTCCGCACTCCATCGTCGCCATAGCCAGCACGATGTCGCACCACATCACCTTCGTCTCCTCCTTCATCGGAGGCAGCTGCTGGTCGGGGCTCAGTCCTGTGTGCCTGCAGACGGTGTTGACGTAGGCGCCAATCACCTTTGGTCCCTCGGGATCCCACCGCGCCACGATTTGCCGAATCGTCCTGCACCAGTGCTTCGTATAGTAGGTGCGGAGCAGCTTAAAAGCAGCCCGCAGTCCATACTCCAAGGTTTCAACCTGGGCAAAGTTCGGGTCCGTCGAAGGCTTCACCTCCCCCTGCCAATTAATTTTTTCACTCTTGATAATATTCAGCGGATTATTGTTCCGCATTCCTCTTGCTTGTTTCATTCTGATACACTTTTAATGGTTATGAATATGGGTTCGCCACGATGCTTGGCTTTGACAATCA
>ODAI014141822.1_pt1 | contig 12070 bp, 10 predicted proteins | sample 1539321 | NCBI WGS metagenome assembly ODAI01 (sample SAMN02144231, study PRJEB22623) | gut metagenome | biome: sheep rumen | host: Ovis aries | place: New Zealand
AAATCAAGGTAAGGCTGACGCCTTGCCGAGATTTTTTGGGCAAGCTGACGGAATAATATTCAAGCAAGCCGTGCGCCTTGAATTGTGCGGTGTTGCCTTTATAACATATCATATTTTCCGATGTCGCAGAGCTTAATCTCGTGACAGCCGAGCCTTGTGCTCAGCGGCGCAAGCTCCATATAGTCGCCGTAAAGGAATTTGAGGTACTCGTCGTACTTCTCGGGTACGGGGAGCATTTCGCCCTCAAAGTCAAGGCGGATTTCGTTTTGGAGCAGCTCTATGGGGAAGCTGCCGTTGTACACGTTCCTGCCCATTCCGTCGTAGAGGAACTTTGCGTTTTTCTTGTTCTTGAAAAAGCTGATTGTGTGGTTCATCAGCCACAGGCTGAACCTCAGCGGAAATACCTTTATGCAGAAGTTTGTAAACGCGGTCTGAATACGGCTTCCGTTCTGAGTTTTGCGGTTGTTCCACTTGTTGAGGACGAGCGCGCGTGTGAAAATCGTCATCGCGAGGTGGATTTTCTGACCGAGAGCCGAGTTTGCGGTTTTGTCGTGGCAGAAAATATCGAGCGCGATACCTATGTTGATTGAGTTATGTGACTTTGCAAGCTCAGTCGCGAAAACCGTGTTGTCAACCCTGAGCTTCGCAAATTCGTAGAAGTTATTTTTGTCGGTCTTATTTGAGTGGAAGGACAAAAACGGCGGAAGCTCAGACGGAGCAATCTCGCAGAATTTGTCGTAATCCTCTCTGAGCATCATAATGTCGGAGTCGTCGTCCCACGGAATAAATCCGCGGTGCCTTACCGCGCCGAGCAGTGTTCCACCGCCCAAAAAGTAGCGGATATTATGCTTTTTGCAGATTCGGTCAACCTCCATCAGCCCTGCAAGCTGAATTTTCTGAATCGCGTCAAGCCGTCCGTCGTGCGTGTTCGGCAGGCTCGCACCCTTGGCGTTGTCCATATAGCTCATAACGCAGAGCTCAAGCGCGGTTTCGAGCTTTACCGAGGGCTCGCAGCCGTTGTTTTCAAGCTTGCTGCCGAGAATAGCGCAGGCGTTCAGCTCATCCTTACCGCCGAGTGTAACGCGCGCTGTTTCGGGGTAAATATCGTGCAGAACAGCGGCGAGCATTCCCGTGGAAACCGTGGAGTTAATTCCCGTAACGTTGTAAATCTCGTCGCTTTTAAGCTGAGTTAAAGAATATATAATCGCCTTGAAAACGTCGGAAATATAAACGAGCGAGTATTTTCTGTCTGAGTTAAAGAGAGTGTATTCCTCGCCCTTGGCAACCGCCCTGAATAAACCGTCAAACGGAGTTTTAAGCCCTGAGCACGCGCCTAAAACAATGCCCGTCCTGAGCGTTGTAAGCTCAAAACCGCCTGCCTTTTTCTCGCAGTTCAGGTACGCTTCAAGCGCGCGGAAGAGCTGGCTGTCAAAGCAAATTTCATCTGTATTATCAACGGCGGCGTACTCGTTTTCGGCGTAAACCCTGCCGTGCTTGGCTTTGCCGTAAACTCTGCTGTCGCTGAGTGCTATAAGCCTTGCCTTGCTTTTCTTTGCTATTCTGCAAAGCTCCTTAACCGCAGCAAGCTCGGTTTTTAAGCTGCCGCCAAAGCTCTTAATCTCCTCGCCGCAAAGTCCTGTGTAGATTATATAATCCGCTTTTCTAATTTCTGATAAAGAATTATAATCAACAAAATCGAAGTCGTCCCTGAGCACAAGCTCAGAAAAAAGCTCCTTAATTCTGCCGTTGTCGATATCAGAAAAAATAACCCTGATGTTCAGAGCCTTGGCTTCGTTCTGATACAAAAGGGCATAGCAAAGACAGCGGGCAATTGAATGTCCGCTGATCAGTATAGTTTTATTTTTGAGCTTTTTGAGCTCGTCTTTTTCGATTACGGGCATAGCCGCCCAGTCTGCTTCAAATTCGTTAAGCTTGGTTTTAATCATTTTTTCTTCTTGTTTTTAACGCTTTCCTTGTAATCGTTATAAACCTTAAGTGTTTCCTCTGTGTCGCCGTCAAAAATAACAGCGCCCTTTCTCAGGTAAATTGAACGCGGACAAATCTCTTTAACGGAGCTTGCTGTGTGGCTAACGTAAAGCACGGTTGTGCCTGCCTCGATAATCTCCTTGATTTTGTCCTTACACTTGCGCTTAAAGCTCGCGTCACCGACAGCCAGCGCCTCGTCGATTACGAGCACGTCGGGCTCGATATTAACGTTGATAGCAAAGCCCAAACGCATTTTCATACCGCTGGAGTAGGTTCTTACAGGCTGGTCAATGTAGTCTCCGAGCTCTGCGAATTCGATGATTTTTTCTTCAATTTCCTTAATATAATCGTCCTCAAGACCGAGAATATAGCCTTTGAGGTAGATGTTTTCCCTGCCGGTCATCTCCATTGAGAAGCCTGCGGTAAGCTCGAGCAGAGCGGCGACCTTGCCGTCTACAAAAATCTCGCCCTCGTCGGGGAAGGCAACGCCTGTAATCATCTTGAGCAGGGTGGATTTACCCGCGCCGTTGTCACCGACAATACCAACGGACTCGCCGCGCTTAATCTCAAACGAAACGTCGTTTAACGCGCGGTTTGTTTTGGGATTTCTCGGCTTAATGAACAGCGCCTTAAACCTCGCCTGGTCGTTTTTATATAGGATATATGTTTTTGAAACGTTTTTAAAACGAATAATAGTATCTGACATAAATTGCGCCTCCAATCAGAGCACGTCGGGAAGTTTTTTTCTGAGTCTGTTGTAGTTGTAAATTCCGAGCAGGAACACTACTACAAACTCAACCATAAAGATAACAAATTCCGTCTTGTACTCAAAGAACCACCTGTTGTAGAGGAAGCAGTTGCGGTATCCGTTCGCAAAGAAGTTAATCGGGTTAACGAGCATAGCGTACTTTAAGAAGCCCGTGAAGCTGTAGGAGTCGTACATAATTCCCGACAGCCAGAAAATACCCGACATAACCGATACGATAAGGCTTTCAAAGTCCTTGCTGAACGCCGCCATTGGCGCGGTTGACCACGAAAGAGCCAAAAAGAACATAAACATCAGCGGACAGTACAGGAAAAATTGCAAATCATAAACGCTCACAGGCGGCAAACCGCCTGCAACACGGTGAAATACAACATAGCCGTACATAATTATCGCGAGGAAAAGGTGAACGTACAGTCTTGAAAGCCCCGTGTATGTAAGGATTGTCGACACAGGGAACTTAACCTTTGTGATAAACTGCCTGTTGGTTCTCAGCGTTTTTGAGCCCTGAACAATGCTGTCCTGAATGAAGAACCACGGAATGATTCCGACAAACATAAATGTAAAGAAGTCGATAGAAAACGCCTCGGGACCGCCGAGGTTTACGCCGACATCTCTGAGCTTTTTAATACCCACCGAGAAAGCGAACCAGTAAACAAATACGGTAAACGCAGGCTTTACAACCGCCCAAAGCGGTCCGATTACAGCGCCCTTGTAGGTTTTAATGAGCTCGTTTTTTGACAAAAGCATAATTTGCTTGCCAAAGCCCTTGTGTTCGTTAAGTATTGACGTAAACAAAATAACACCGTCCTGTCTTTTTCATAAACTATTTCATAGAATTTTTTGAAATTTACACACCATTCCATACTAATCCATTATATACTTATAGTATATAACAATTTTCTGATTTGTCAATGAGTTGTTATGCTGATTTATCAGCCGCAAAGCTCATTAAAATTGTGAAAAAGAGTTGACAAAGGGCTTTTTTGTGTTATAATATATCTGTCGCTCTATGCGACAAATCCTTGCGGAGAAATCCGCCATAATGTCCAGAAGGAGGTGCAAAGTGATGGCAGTAACAGCAAATTACGAGAGCGTAATGATTATCTCAATGAAGCAGGGCGAAGAGGGCATCCAGGCTCTTATCGAAAGATTTAAGAAGCTCATTGAGGAGCGTGCCACTTTGAAGAATGTTGACGAGTGGGGCAAGAGAAAGCTTGCTTACCTTATCAACAAGGAAAGTGAAGGCTATTACGTTCTTTTTGATTTTGAATCAACTGCTGAGTTCCCCGCGGAGCTTGACCGTCGTTTCAGAATTACCGAAGGCGTTATCCGTTCACTCATCATTAAAAAAGAAGAAGACTAAGCGAATACGAACATTGTAGGATGAATGTAAACGCATTTGTCCGAATTACGAATGACGAAAGGAAAAAGTTATGTTAAACCGTGTAATTTTAATGGGACGTCTGGTATCGGATCCCGAACTCAAAACAACTCCCAACGGAGTAAGCGTTACAAATTTCAGAATTGCAGTTGACCGCAGCTATGTTAGAAGCGGCGAGGAGCGCAAGGCTGATTTTATCGACATCGTTTGCTGGAGACAGCAAGCTGAGTTTGTTTGCCGTTACTTCGGCAAGGGCGCTATGATTGCGATTGAGGGACAGCTTCAGACAAGAACATACCAGGCTAAGGACGGCACAAACCGCTATGTTGTAGAGGTTGTAGCCGACAATGTATCCTTTACAGGCGAGAAAAGGGACAACTCAGGTTACGGCAATCAGTCGTACGGAAACCAGTATTCTCAGCCTCAGCAGTACAGCCAGCCCCGTCAGTATCAGGAGCCTGCTCCTCAGGCAGCGCCTTCATACGAGAGCGGCTCGAACGCTGATTTTCAGGATATGCCGCTTGATGACGATTTGCCGTTCTGATTGTAAACCGTCAAAGCGTGAAGCGTTAACGTAACAAAATTTTGAACTTAACCAATTCACATAATTCTCAACGAAAGGAGAACTAAAGATGGCTGAAAGACCTAACAGAGGCAGAAAAGGCCGCAAGAAAGTTTGCGCTTTCTGTGTTGACAAGGTAGAGCATATCGACTACAAGGATGTTAACCGCATTCGCCGTTACCTGTCCGAGAGAGGAAAAATTCTTCCCCGCCGTGTAACAGGCACCTGCGCAAGACATCAGCGTGACCTCACAACTTCAATCAAGCGTGCGCGTCACCTCGCACTGCTCCCTTACTCAGCAGACTAATTTATAAATCAAACCGCTTTGCTTTTGCAGGGCGGTTTTTTTAGCCTTGACAAATACCCTATGGGGGTATATAATAAAGCTGGAAATACCTATAGGGGGTATATTTGTGAAAGAAAAGAAAACCGAAATCTGCGCTTGTCACAAGACCAAAAAGCGCGACGAAGCTGAGTATAAAAAGCTTGTTAACCGCCTTAACCGCATCGAGGGGCAAATCCGCGGAATTAAGCGTATGCTTGAAAACGACGCCTACTGTCCCGATATACTCGTTCAGGCTGCCGCGGTCAACGCCGCGATAAACTCTTTTAACAAAGAGCTGCTTTCAAGTCATATTCACACCTGCGTTGCGGATGATATAAGAGAGGGCAAGGACGAGGTTATCGACGAGCTTATGGACACTTTGCAAAAGCTTATGAGGTGATTTGATGAGACAATTTGACGTTGGCGGAATGAGCTGCGCCGCGTGCTCCGCGAGGGTTGAGAAGGCGGTGTCGTCGCTCGACGGCGTAAGCTCCTGCTCGGTCAGCCTGCTGACAAACTCAATGGGAGTCGAGGGCAGCGCCGACTCCGCCGAGATAATAAAGGCGGTTGAAAACGCCGGTTACACCGCCGCCGAAAAAGGAAAAGAAAATAAAACCGCTCAGCCGAACGCGGATTCATTGAAGGACACCGAAAGCCCGAAAATCCTAAAGTGCCTTGTCGCTTCAATCGGATTTTTGCTCGTGTTGATGTACTTTTCAATGGGGCATATGATGTTCGGCTTTCCGTTGCCGAAGTTTTTTGACGGCAACTGCGTAGGGGCAGCGCTTGTTCAATTGCTGCTCGCCGCGATAGTTATGGTGATAAATCAAAAGTTTTTCATCAGCGGTATTAAGGGAGTAATCCACCGCGCTCCGAATATGGACACGCTCGTTGCTCTCGGCTCGGCAACATCATTTGTTTACAGCACAGTCAATCTGTTATTGATGACCTCCGCGCAGGCGGCAGGGGATTCTGCCGGGGCTATGGCATATATGCACGACCTGTACTTTGAATCTGCCGCGATGATTTTAACGCTAATCACCGTCGGTAAGCTTCTTGAAGCAAAGTCGAAGGGCAGGACGACCGACGCGCTGAAAAGCCTGATGAACCTCTCACCGAAAACCGCGACCTTGCTGATTGACGGCAAGGAAAAGACCGTCCCGATAGAGCAGGTAAAAAGGGGAGATACCTTTGTTGTCCGCCCGGGAGAGAGCATACCCGTAGACGGTATCGTGCTCGAAGGCGCGACGGCGGTTGACGAATCTGCCCTGACAGGCGAAAGCGTGCCTGTCGATAAGGAGAAGGGCAGTCAGGTTTCCGCCGCGACAATCAACCGTTCGGGTTATATAAAGTGCGAGGCTATGCGCGTCGGAGAGGACACCACGCTGGCGCAGATTATTAAGACCGTCAGCGACGCCGCGGCTACAAAAGCACCAATCGCGAAAATTGCCGACAAGGTTTCGGGTGTGTTCGTGCCCGTGGTAATCGGTATCGCGATAATTACCTTTGCTATTTGGATGATAATCGGAGCGCCTGTCGGTGACGCTACCGCAAGGGCGGTTTCGGTTCTCGTAATCAGTTGTCCGTGTGCGCTCGGACTGGCAACTCCCGTCGCGATAATGGTCGGAAGCGGAGTCGGCGCAAAGCATGGAATTTTGTTCAAAACCGCTGAATCGCTCGAGGAAACGGGCAAGCTTAAAACAATCGTCCTCGACAAAACAGGCACGGTCACAAGCGGCGAGCCTGTTGTCACCGACATAAAACCGAACGGAATTTCCGAAAACGAGCTTTTATCCCTTGCGTACTCGCTTGAAAAAATGAGTGAGCATCCGCTCTCAAAGGCGGTTAATCTCTACGCTCAGGAAAATAATATTAACAGCGCCGCGGTCAGCACGTTCAAAAACCTGCCCGGAAGCGGACTGTATGCAGAGCTTGACGGCGAACCGCTCCGCGGAGGAAATCTCGGCTATATAGGCGAGTTTTGTGATATCTCGGACGAATTCAAAGCCGTTGCGGATAACCTCGCAAACGAGGGAAAAACACCGCTATATTTCTCTAAAGGAAATAAACTTCTCGGCATAATCGCCGTAGCAGATGTTATTAAGCCCGACAGCAAACAGGCTGTAAGCCTGCTGAAATCTCAGGGGATGAAGGTTGTAATGCTCACCGGCGATAACCAAAGGACAGCCTCGGCAATCGCTAAGCAGGCAGGTATAGACGAGGTTATCGCAGGCGTTCTGCCGGACGAAAAGGAGAGCGTAATCAAAAAGCTCAGCGCTCAGGGCAAAACCGCGATGGTCGGTGACGGCATTAACGATGCGCCTGCCCTGACCTCTGCCGACATCGGAATTGCAATCGGCGCAGGTACGGACGTAGCTATCGACGCCGCGGACGTTGTGCTGATGAACAGCTCGCTTATAGGCGTGCCGAACGCCGTTAAACTCGGCAGAGCCGTGCTCAGAAATATCCGCCAAAACCTGTTCTGGGCGTTCATCTACAATATAATCGGAATACCCCTCGCCGCAGGAGCGTTTATCTCAATCCTCGGCTGGAGTATGAACCCGATGTTCGGCGCGGCGGCAATGAGCCTTTCGAGCTTCTGCGTAGTAACAAACGCGCTCAGACTGAACTTTGTAAAACTTACCGAAATAAAATCAGATAAACCGATAAAAACCGAAACAATCAAGGAGGAAAAGAAAATGGCAACAACATTAAAAATCGAGGGAATGATGTGCCCCCACTGCGAGGCAAGGGCAAAATCCGCGCTCGAATCACTCGCGGAGGTTGACTCTGCCGACGTAAGCCATGAAAAAGGCACTGCGGTTGTTAATCTTAACGCCGAAATTTCAGCGGATAAGCTGAAAGAAACCGTCGAAGCGCAGGGCTATAAAGTGTTGGAATAAAATTGAATAAATCAAAGCGCCTCCGCCAATAATAACAGCGGAGGTGCTTTTTATGAGCGAACATTACAGCGGCGAAAGAAGAAAAAGAAAAACCCGCCGCGAAAAAATCGGATTTTACACCGCGTTTTCAATCTGCCTAATCGCTGTTTGTATGGCGGTATATTCAACATACAACACCGTCAGCAATTCGGCAAAGCAAAATCTTGCGTCGTCGGACGCAAAGCAGGTTAATCAGCCGGTAACGGGAGTTCACGCGACTCCGCCCATGCCGACTCTCGGCAGTGAGTTTAAGCCCGAAAAGGAAACTTATCCCACCGAGGTTGCCGAGCAGGATGACGCAACCGTTCAGCCGACAACTCAAAAGCCGACCTACAGCCGCGATGCGTTGCAGACAATGCTCGCCGCGGATATCAGCCTTGCCTTTCCGGTAAAGGGCGGCAACGTCCTGCGCGAGTACAGCAAGGAGAGCGTCTATTACAAAACTCTCAATGTGTGGAAACCGCATAACGGCGTTGACTTTGCCGCGGAGCTTGGCGACGACGTAATGTCGATGAGCGGCGGCGAGGTTACCAAGGTCAGCGAGGACAAGCTTTTCGGCAAAACCGTTGAAATCTCGGTCAATAATGTCGTCTGCGTTTACAGCGGACTCGGTGATATCAAGGTCAAAAAGGGCGATACCGTCAAGCAGGGAGATAAAATCGCCACAGTCGGCACAGTTCCGTTTGAAGCGAGTGAGAAAAATCATATCCACGTCGAGGTCAAGGTAAACGGCACAAACGCCGACCCAATCAGCTTTATCAATAACGAAGAATAACGCCCTCGAACCGTTCAGGGGCAAACAAATACGGCGGTTGTCAGTTGGTGACAGCCGCCGTTATATTTATAGCCTTATTTCTTTTTGAATTCTTTAATTATACCTGCTGCGTATTTTTGAATTTCAGCCGCGTCGAGTACATCGATAATTTTATCGTTGTTAACATCTGCAATCGAAAGCTGAGAGTTTGTCAGTCTGGCTCTGCCGGTCGAATTCATTTGAACCGCCGCGGCGTCGAGAACATCCACCGAACCGTCGCCGTTGACGTCACCGATAAGTACTTTGCCTATAGAGACAAATTTTATATCCTTGTTTTTGCAGTAACGCTCAGCGGCACTGCCGGTATAGCCGTAAACGGTTAGATCGGTGTTTTTTACATACCTGTTATTCTCGGTTAAAAATCCGAACGCATTGTATATGATGTTAGTTGCCGAAGCAGGAATTGTCAGCTTTTTCAGCGCCGAATCCCCGTGAAAAGCGAATTCATCAATACAGGTTACGCTATCCGGAATTACAACTTCCTCAAGCTTATCGCACATAGCGAACACAAACGGATTAAGCTTTGTAATACCTTTGCCGATTTTAAGCTTTGTAAGCGAGTCGCAGTCATAGAAAGCGCTGTTTTCAATCACCTTAACGCTGTCGGGAATTATTACGTTGTTCAGCTGAGTGCATTTGTAAAATGCTTCCTCACCGATTTCGCCTAAAGTATCGCTGAAAACAATCTGCTCAAGTGTTGAACAGTAAGAAAAACAGTCCGGAGCAATCTTTTTTGTGCCGGATTTTAGTATAACCGTAGCCGGAGAATTACCCCTCATCTTAAATGCGATTTTACCAATGTAAATCAGACCTTCAGGTTGATTTTTGAGCCATCCCGTGTTTAAAAGCGCGTTTGCTTCTATCTTTTCAAGACTGTCCGGAAAATCTATATCGGTAAGGTTCGTGCAGTTACTGAAAGCGCTCTGCTCAATAACGGTAACGCCCTCGGGAATTGTCAGCTTAGTTAGACTTTCAACGCCGTCAAAGCTATAGGCGCCAATTGTTTTAACTCCGTTCGGAATCGTAAAGCTTGCTCTGTCACTTCCCGGAGCGTAAAAAATCAATTTGCTCAAATCCTTTGTGTAAAGCACGTTATCAACATCGCACACATATGGGTTGTCGTTATCTACCATAAGATAACGCAGATTATCGCAAGACACAAACGGACCTTGGCAATTCAGGTTTACTCCGCTTCCAATGCTAACAGCTCTGAGGTTTTCATTTGAGTCAAAGCAGTATGAGTCGATTGTACCCACAAAGCTCGACGGAATTGTAAGCGTAGTAAAACCACAGTTCATAAAAGCCCAAGCTCCGAAGGCGCATTTCGGAGGGAAATTAATTTTCTTCAAATTGGAGCAGGATAAAAACGCCCACGTTTTTACTGTTTCCAAACTCTCAGGGAAGGTGACGCTTTCAAGCGAGTAGTCGTTGTAAAAAGCATACTCGCCAATCTCTTTAAGGCTATTTGGAAGCGAAACCTCTGTGACCTTACTAAGGCCTCTAAATAAAGTATCCGAAATTTTCGTTATTCCATCCGAAACTACAATTTTGGTGATTGAACTTTTGTACTCGCTCCAAGGCTTTGTCTGACCGTAGCTTCCTCCGGTATCGCCCGTGCCGCTCACGGTAAGAACGCCGTCCTCAATTTTGTAGCTTATATTTTCAAAAGTACCGCTTGTGGTAACAGTGGCGGAAGCGGTTATTGGAGCAGCGCAAATTATGCTCAATATCATAACAGCAGATAAAATGATACTTAATATTTTTGCTTTTGTGTGCATAAAAAACCTCCTTGCCAAAAAAGATAATACCACATAATACATAATTATTCAATTGTAAATTTAACCAAAAATAAAACAGCCGCCCGGAAACGGACGGCTGAACGCATGTGGATTTTATGTCAACGAAAAACACTAAGCGATTTTCAATTAAAATTCCTTTTAAAAGCTCGGTAAGCGCGGCTTACCTCTCGCTCTCGTGCCACTCCTCGTTGCCGAAGATAAAATCATCAATATCCATAATGACGAATTTCATATTTTTCACCTCCTAAATTAATGATACAACAATGATACAGTATATTCAGGAGGAGTTTATTTTATGCCTCTAATTTTTGTCGAGTAAATTAAGGTAGTCGACAATCAAATCAGCGGCAACGTCAGGTGTAAGATTAGTGGTGTTAATACACAAATCGTAGTTGTCAACCTGACCCCATTTTTGTCCTGAATAAAAACTGTAATAGTTAGCTCTGCTTTTGTCTGCCTTCAATACAGCCTGTTTGGCTCTGGCAGGTTCAATGTCGTTTCTGTCAACGGCGCGTTTCATTCTGCTTTCAATGTCAGCGTAAATATACACTTTTACTACGTTGGGATTGTCTTTCAGCACATAGTCGGCGCATCTTCCGACAACAACAAAATTCTCATTCTCCGATTTTTCCTTGATTATCTTGTGCTGAATAATATAAAGCTGATCGTTAATCGGCAAATCGCCCATTGATGAAGAAAATCCGTTTCCGTAATTATAAAGACCTACGGAAAGCGAATAAAGCAAGCTGTTGGCAGGCTTTTCGTCTGCCTTTTCAAATACCTCGGGAGATACTCCGCTCTCTTTAGCTGCCATAGAAATCAGTTCCTTGTCATAAAAGGTTATGCCAAGCTTCTTTGCAAGCAGTTCACCGATCTCGTGTCCACCCGAACCGTACTGTCTTGTAATTGTAATGATTTTATTGCAGCTCATTCTTCTCACCTCGATATTTGCAAACACAAAAGAAGGCTTTATTTCTTTTATGTAATAATATGATACCACAAATTTATAAAATGTCTATACTTTTTTGCCATGAAAAAATTTTTTGTTGATATTATCTAAAGTAAAGCCCCATTACTTATTTAAAAACACAATAACAAAACGCAAATTAATGAATAAAACACGGGAAATGTTTTATAATATAATATGTATAGGAAAATAGTACGGCTATATTTTCCTTAACCGCCAAGATAAAATCAATTGAAATAAATATATTATCAAGAAATAAAAAAGTTGAAAAATAATTCCAAAAAATTCAAAAAAGATGTTGACAAACCAAGGTGATTGATGTATAATATCACTTGCACTATTGAGGTGCGGGTGCGAAAAACGCCCGTTATTTTTTAGCCCAAAAGTGCTTAGAACCTTGAAAATTGAACAATAAGGAAAACAAGAAACCCGTAATGACTTTGAGTGAGAATACTCAAGAAATTACAGTGAGATGTACACTAAAATACATCGGTAAATTCACGAACGTGTCAGTATGATAAGTTCTGA
>ODAI011883607.1_pt1 | contig 12069 bp, 8 predicted proteins | sample 1539321 | NCBI WGS metagenome assembly ODAI01 (sample SAMN02144231, study PRJEB22623) | gut metagenome | biome: sheep rumen | host: Ovis aries | place: New Zealand
TCAAAGTGCCGACACCCATTGAGCAAATCCACACGTATGAGCAATTGGATGAGGCATTGGCCATCTACAATGACCGCCTAAAGGTGGCCACGGAAGAGGAACGCGCCCAAATCCAAACTCAGATTATTGAGTTGGAGAAATTGCGTAAGAAATGGGATGCCACATTGGAGGCCATGAAAAAGCCAGGCCCCATTGGTACGCTAAAGACCATCGAGGATTTAGACAATGCCATTTCCTATTACGGTCAACTCCAAAAACACCAGAGTGCCGATGAGATTGCCGCCACCCAGCAAGTCATACAGGCATTGGAAGCCAAGAAAAAGGCTATGCAGAGGCCGATTGAGTTGGCAGGGATGCAAAAGGAAATTGACGAAATCAATGCCCTAAGTGGCCGTGAGTTCAAGGTGAAGATTAAGGGCATGGGATTTGATGCCCTCACTGACAAAATCCGCGAACTGAAAAAGGCCCTCAACGATATTGACAACCCACCGACCGAGAATCAGCGAAAGCAGATTGAGGGCATGATTGCCACATACGAGGAATGGCGCAGAAAGTCAATCAGTGCATTTGATACAGCCAGAAACGGATGGGATGGTATCAAGGGCATTGGCAACTCCATTCAGAGCATTACGGACGCGCTGGAGGGTAACGGCAACGCATGGCAAAAGACTGTTGCACTCGTTGATGCTTTCATCGGTTTGTATGAGGGCATCCAAGCCGTCATTGGTATCATCAATTTGTTATCGGCCGCATCGTCAGCCCATGCCGTGACCAAAGGTGTTGAGGCAGGTGCAGAGACCACAGAGGCAGCGACCAGGGAGGCAGCGACCGCCGCCAATGTTGCTGCATCCGTGGCCCAGATTACGACAAACAAATTGGAAACAGCATCGTGGGCAGAGTTGGCCGCAGCCATGACATTTGCCGCCCACGCTTACATACCATTTGCAGGTACGGCCATTGCATCCGGCATGATTGCCGCCCAGCAAGCCATGATTATTGCCGCAGGCATACCGAAGTACGAAAAGGGTGCTTTGGCATTTGGCCCCACGTTGGGCATATTCGGCGAGTACGCAGGTGCAAGCCACAACCCCGAAGTCGTGGCCCCGTTAGACAAATTGCGCTCCATGATTGAGCCATCAAGCGGTTTCAGCGGAGAGGTGGAGTTTGTCATTAAGGGCAGACGTTTGGTTGGTGTGTTGAACAAGGAAAACAAAATCAATAAACGCACGTAACGATGGCAAAGTATTTACGATATATGGGTGAGTTCCTGAGCCACGCAAACACCGTGTGGCGAGTGGAAATTTTGCAAGAGGCTGACAAGGCATTTGCCCGTGTCGGCCAACTCACTTTTGAGGCAGAGGAAGCGTTGTTGATTGAGTGGAAACACATTGATAAAGAAGAGGTGTTGCACGGCAGCACGGCCACGATCCAAATTGAAAGCCCCGGCGATAGAACGTATGAGGATTTATATTCAATCGAGGTTGGGCAAATCCGCATGGACGTGTACAAGGATAACGTGCTTTATTGGAGTGGCGCGTTAGACCCAGAGTTTTACGAAGAGCCGTATGAGAGGGCCAGGCATTACGTCGTTACCCTCACATTTAGCGATTTTGGCATTTTGGGCAGACTGAAATACAATCTGTCAGGTATGCAGACGTTACACGATATTTTGGTGAACGCACTGAGCCGCAGCACCATCAATTATGCAGCTTTGGACGATACGACCTATTGCAGCACATATTTTGCCGACAGCAACGCCAAGGCCACACCATCCGCATTGTCAGTAAGGAGTGAAAATTTCTTTGATGAGGATGGTGAGGCAAGCACGTTGGAAAATGTGTTGATTGGCATATTGCAGCCGTTGGCGTTGAAGATGATACAGCGCAATGGCAAAATCGTGGTGTATGACCTCAACGGATTGCGTCAGAACGCCCCACGCAGAGCGATTGAGTGGGATGGTGACAGCCAGACGATGGGCGTTGACAAGGTGGCCAATAACGTGAAGATTGGTTTTTCCCCGTATTCGTCGGCTAAGTTGCTGGAGGGTGAATTGGAGTACAAAGATACCTTTGATGCCTCATTAACGAATCTGACAAGCGACACAAGCGGTTGTGTGGCTGGATTAGAATATTATTCGTATTACCCTAATTATGGCGAGATACGGCAGGGAAGTAATGTTGATTACAATCTGATTAACTTTACTATCTTTGTCAGCACCAAGGGCAAGGGATTGGCGTATTTAAGCCCGTCGGCCAGATATTGCCACATTCAGCCGATGGTGAGCGGCCCCAGCGAAGAAACGGCAATTGCATGGAGTTTTTACACGGGTGGCCACGGCTCATTAGATACGGGATGGCCAAAACGGAAATTGAACCCCGTGGCCAATGCCGCCAATGGTATATTGATGAAAACCAACCGTGTTTTCATTCCCAAACTGAGCGATACCGACCGTAAGAAATATTATCTGAAACTATCATTGGAAATGCTGTTGGATGCCCGTTACAATCCGTTCAACGATGCCAAGAACAATGAAGAGGACAGGCACAACCAATTCAAGGTATGGACGGGATGGGCGTTTGTACCCGTCGGCATTACACTCTATGATAACGACGGCAATGCCATCTGCCATTACGTCAATCGGCCAAAGACCGTTACGGGAACGCAGGGTAATATATATTGGTCAACGCTCGACACCATGACCGTTTACGGCCAAGTGCCAGCCGTCAGTTGGCAGGCAGGTGAGGCCGCATTTGGCGATTGTTGGTTGGAGTATTACGACCCGTCGGATTTGGAAGAAAGTGCCGGGATTTTGGGTTGGCATAAGAACCGACAGAACATTGGCAGGCCAGACGTTTCAGGCCGAAAAGGTGGCTCAACTGACGGCATGGTGGATTACAGAAAGGGTTATTTCCCCTCATGGGATTTTGGCCACTTTTATATGTATGAGAGTTTTAAGGCCCAGCCAGACGGTGAATTTATCCCGTACCCGACCAATGGCGGGTATTTGGAGATTGTGGTGTACCAGGGCGTGAATTGCTACGATTTTGGCGAGAACCACGATTTTGATACCACGGCACAATGGAACAACAAAGGACTGTACAGCAAAGTGCGTTGGTTGCTCTACAAAGCCCCCGTGTTGGAGGTAGTGCGTAAGAACCTCATATTTGACGATGCCGAGTTGGACGATGTGGAATATTCGGGCTACATCAATAAGGCCGCAAAAGAGGAAATTAGCATTGACACCATTTGCGGCACGGCCAACAAGGTTTGCCCCACGGCCAAAGGTATTTACCATCGTGCATCTGACAGCCTACAAATACAGACGTTGAAAAGGGCCGGTGTGACCGACCACCCCGAAAGATTGCTGATTGGTACGCTTTACAGCCAATATGCCAGCCGACACACGACGCTGGAGGGCGAGGCAGTCATTGACACGGGCGATTTGGCCGCATACACAGAGAGAAACCAAAAAGGCAAAGTGTTCATCATAAGCGAGGAAGCGCAGGACGTGATTACAGACACGACCGATGCCGTGTTTACTGAGTTCAACGCCGATGAGTACGAAGCCATCGAAGAAGTGGAGGGTTAGCGCATGGATAAGAAATATACAGCAGTAACCACCAACCGCACACCGCGCCCACGCAGTCAGAGATTGCGTGAGCAGGGCATTGGCAGCGTTGCAAGTACCGTGGTGCTAAATGGTGACACGGGAGGCAGCAGCGTACCATCCGGCGACGGCCACACCCATGCCAACAAATCCGCGCTCGACCAGATAAGCACCGACAGCCAAGGTTATGAGCATCTGACCCGATTAGTTGAGGTGACAGACCCCGAAACGGGCGAGACCTCATTGCAGCAGGTAACGGAAAAGGTCAAAGCCGGATATGCCGACGTTGCCCACGACCTCACACCCGACAGCCCCGTGCGCCAACAATTCCTGAGCCGTATTGCAGACGATGTGGCGCAGGGAAAAATTACCTTTGAGCAGGGATTGATTGCCGTTGGTATGGCCATATTCCAAGATGGTGCAGAGTTTGGTGAGTTTGTCAAATCTTTATATGCTGGCAAGGGCGCAGGTATTGACAAAGACGGCAATGCAGAGTTTGAGAGCGTGAGGGTACGCACATACTTTGAGGCCGTTGAGTTAATCATCAACCGACTGTCAGCCATCGAGGGCGACCAATTGTTGACTGAGGCCGACACAATCGAGAGAGTTGTGGATTTGGGCGACAATTGTTATGGCCTATATTTGCACCCCAAATGGGAGGGATATTTTACCGCCCAAGCCGTCGGCAATGTGCTGAAAGGTATTATCAATAATTTGGGTGCAGTGGCATTGGGCATGACGGGCCAGGGAAACGCCGCCATGTACACCTCATGGATGAGGGTAAACAGCGTAAACCCCACGCTCAATTACATTGAGGTGACGATGTACCCCGACGATGAGACCCCAGCCGGAAAGAACTTTTTGCCGTGCGAGTTGATGAAGATTGCCCGATGGGGCAACCAAACCGATAAGACACGCCAAAGCTGCCTTTATCTGTCAAGCACGGAGGGGCGCATTGTGCATTTGAATGGTGTGACAAAGCCCATCATTGACCAATCCAACTATGCAGCCACCTTTGGCACGATACCAGAGTTTGTTAAGCACATGACCGACCGCGATGGAAACCCGTTACCATTGCGCGACAATCTGGATTACGTTTACATCGGTGGCCTCATCGTGCAGGACGTGATAAGGGTTGATTTCCAAGGCAAGCCGATTGTTACATACGTCGATCGTGGTCAATGGTATGCAGCCGCCAATTATTATTGCGAGGCCAAGAACCCCACGACGGGCGTATGGGAAACAAGCGATGTGTGGTACATGGGTTGCAAATATCGGTGTTGCAAGAATCTGACAAAGACCGCCCCGGCATGGAACAATACCGATTGGGCAATGGTGGAGGGCAACCCCGATTTCACGGTTGAGTTTGCCGATACTGATTACCTTTTCGACCCAGACCGATTTGCAGTGACATTGACCATCATTGCCAAACTCCACAACATTGACGTGACCGCTGACATTCTGGATGCCGATGTGATATGGACGCGATACAGTGAAGATGATAAAGGCGTTGAGCGAGTGGCCAGCGATAACGCATGGGCATTGAAACGGGCAGGTGCAGGAAAATCCATCAATCTGACAGCCACCGACGTGGATTTCAACGGGTATGTGCCAAGGGTGTTGAGGTACACGGCCACGGTGACATTGCGCGACGGCATGGGTGAGCCAGCGGCCACGGAGAGCGTTAGTTTTGAGTTTTAACATATAAGCAGCTGAATATATGAAAACAAGAAGATTTGATTTTAACTTTAAGCCGTTGCAGGTTAGCCGCACGATTGCGGTTGATGGCAGCGTACCGAGCCGCCAGACGTATGATGCAGAGACGGGTGATTTTTCGCCAGATTACACCCTCACGGCACTCATTATACAACCCCGAATCGGGCAAATGGATAAGGACGAAATTTTGGTGTCTGGAAGCATCAACCACAAATTGGCTAACATTCGGTGGTATGAGATTATTGACGGCGTTAAGACCCTCATTGTGACTACCAATCCCGATTATGAGGTGACAACCAGCGGAACGGATGCCGGAAGAATCAAGGTGAAGAAAAACGCTTTGCCCGGCCACCCAATTACGTTGGAACTTTATGCCGAGTACACAGACAGCCGTACAGGGCAGGTGCACGTTATTCAAGACACATTCCCCATCAAGTGCAACAATACCACGGCATTGCCAGAGGTGTTTTTGGATGCCGCCGACCAAACCATTTATGACCCCCTCATTGACGCGGCAGACCAAGTTGTTCACGCCCAACTGAAATTAGGTACAAGGGAGTGCGCAGCATCCAAGCGGCTATTTGTGTGGGAACTTTTGCGCGAAGATGGTACATGGTCAGCCGTGGGCAGTGATGCCACGTTGGACTATTGCGCCGAGGTTTCAGCCGATGGCGAGAGTTGCACCATACACCGTGACCTCATGGGCGCATCATTGGGTTTGCGCTGTTGGGCGAAGTACGACGTGGATGGCAACCCAGCATCCGTTACACTCAACGATGGAAGCCCCTGCAAGGTGGTGGAATTTGTGCGCCGCATCCACAAATTCGATTACGACATTGTGGATTGCCCCGTGAATATCCCGGCAGGGCTGTTGGCCATTGCCCCACGCGCCAGCATCTTCGACACCCACGGAGAGATTGCGAACCCCGAAAGGGAGTTGTTGGTGCTTTGGTATGTGGCGACAAACAAGGCCAGCGGTGCATTGTCGTACAACCTCATTGCCCACGGCCAAGCCCCCGACACATTGCCCACGTCGGCCATGAACGCCCAATTTGGTGCAGTGTACGGCATTGACGTTAAGGACATCGGCCCCGTGGCAGCATGGGAAGATGGTGACGGCAAGTTGTTTGAAGATGGCGACGGAAATATCATTTTAATTCACTAATAAAAATATCGAGATTATGGCACGTTACATTAAAGCAAATCCGAAAGTTGCAGCTTATTTGCATCTGGAAAATGACCGTCTGAAACTGAAAGATGGCAATTACATTCTTTGGCAGGGCGACATGACTGCATTTGGCCCATTGCCCATGCTCAACGAGACATTAACGCAGATTGGCGGCATTGCCCTCATGCCCCATGAGGCCAAGCAAGAGCAGGATGGCGAGTACAACCGACCTTTGCCCGTGGCCACCGATGAGCGTTTCATCATGGATGAGGCCAAGGCAGCCCCCGAACCCCAGACAGCCGATGAGGCAGAAGCCGTGACCGATGAAAACGGAGAGGGCCAGGCCTCAACGGCCAGCAGCACCGAAGAGCCGACCGAAGCCGAGCCAGCGGAGGCAGAGGGCGAGAGTGAGACAACCGAATCCGACAACCCCAAAACAGAGTAAGCCATGAGCAGTGCATCAACAAGCAGAACCGTCAAATTTGCGTCTAAGGCTGGAACGTATGCCGCCGTTATCATGTGTCCCGACGGTGACATATACCAGGAATGGGAGGGCAGCACCAGCCAAGTAACAGGTATCTACCCCAATTTTGAGGCGACGAAACCCAAACTCAACTTTGTGTGTACGTCGAGCCGCGTGGCCGAGGGCGTTGCAACGCCCGATGCCATCAATTTCTATTTCAACGGCACACTCATTCAGTGGAATGGCGATACCAGCACGGGAACATTTGCAGGGCTGTTTAAGAAGATTGCCCCAGCAGGTGACAACCTTTATTATGGTATTCAGATTGTCAAGAACATCGTGGAGGCCGCAGGGTTTGCGCCAGCAGTCATTAAGATGGTGGCCACCGTATCATACGGCACTCAGACCGATCAAATCGAAGCATCGTACACCATACCCATTCAGCAGGCCACGGGCAACGGAATCCGCGTCACGATCGTAAGCCCCGACGGAAAGAACTTTGTCATAAACGACAAGGGCGGCAGTTGTCAGTTAAAGGCAATGGCCTATCAGAAAGGCACGGCATTGACGGCAGGGCTGTCATACGTGTGGGAGCAGATGCAAGCCAGCGCATGGGTGGAGTTGACGGGTAAGACTACCCAAACCATTACCGTGCAGGACACCGACATCAACGCATACGGTGAATTTCGCGTTACCGTCAACCGTGGAAGTGGAACGAGCGCAGAGGAATTGGGTAAGGACATTCAGGGCGTTATGGATGCCAGCGACCCATTGCAGATTGACCCACACCCCACGCCAGAAGATGAGACCATTACAGAGGACACCAGCGGCAACGGGCAAGTGCTTTATGAGCCTGTTGTGGTCAAGCGAGGAACAAGCACCAAGGCGTTTGACACCACGTTTTATTTTGTGGTCAAGGATGCCGTGGGCAACTACCTCAACCCCGGCAGCATGGGAACGGCCAAAGCCACAGAGACCGTGACCAGGGCGCAGTGTGTTCAAGCAGGTGGCGACGTTTCCATTTCTATCACTTCAAAGGACTAAGTTATGCCATCCGTTACCAGAATCGTTAAGTTTATCCGCAAGGGTGAGAAAGGCGACAATGGCCGCAGTGTGTTGGGCGTTGATGTTGAGTACGCACAAAGCAGCTCAAACACCACCGCCCCCACAAGCGGATGGAGTACCAATGCCCCTGCATGGATTGATGGGCAATACATCTGGAGCAGAACACGCATTGACTATTCAGAGGGCGACCCGGAATATACCGACCCCGTTTGCATTACGGGAGGCAAGGGAAGCACAGGCAATGGCGTTGTGAATATTACAGAAGAGTATTACCGAAGCACAAGTGCGTACAGCCTCATAGGTGGCAGTTGGTCAACGTCACGCCCGACATGGCTAAATGGTTATTACATCTGGACGCGCTCACACATTGTTTTGACCGACCGCGATTATTACACCACCGCTGTTTGCGTAACGGGTGCAAAAGGCTCAAACGGAAAGAACGGCACAACTTATTACACATGGGTTAAGTATGCCGTGGCCGACCCGATAGTTACCCATTGCGGCATGAGCGACACGCCAACAGCCGAAACAACGTATATCGGTGTGGCCTATAACAAGACAACGCCCGATGAAAGTATCAATGTGAACGATTACACGTGGATTAAGATTAAGGGCGAGAAAGGCGAAGATGGTACGAGCGTACAGGTCAATGGCACGTTGGACGATTGGAAGCCAAACACAAGTGGGTATGATAAGGTTGATGCCGAGGTGTGGGCGGTTAATAACCCGTTTTGCATTTACTATTGGGTGGAAACAAAAGAGCAATTTGTGCAGGAAGTACCAAACAATGGTGATATGTATGTTGTCAATGCCGAGAGTGCCAGCATATACGCAGGCCATTTGTTAGTTGCTGATAATGGCGCATGGGTAGATTTGGGCAACTTGCAAGGCCCAAAGGGCGACAAGGGCGACAAGGGCGACAAGGGCGACAAGGGCGACCGTGGCAACGTCGGCCCCTCACTCAGAGGCCCCCAGAATTGGGCAGATGTGGCCGTTGGTTATCACTTCTATGCAGGTGGCCAAAATGAGCCATACAAAGATGTTGTTATTTGGAATGGCAACTATTTCTCATGTGTCAAAAGCCATACTAAGACCGCCAGCAATAACCCGTTGAGCGATGATGATGACAATTACGGCTATTGGCAGACCACGGACAAAGTGGAGATTGTAGCCACACAGATATTGTTGGCCACGTATGCCGTCATTAAGAATTTGGGTGTTGAGGCCATCGAAATGAAGAACGCCGCCGGAAACACGGTGTTTCTTGCAAAGGATGGTGTTGTGACCTGCCAGACGGGAACATTTAACAACATCAATGTGCAGAGTGGCAAGATTGCTGGATTTACTATCAGTGGCAACGGATTGTCAAATGACCCATTCACTAATGATGCCTATGTGATTTTTAGAAATGACAGCAAAAAGGCATTTGCAGGAATAGGTGGCAATGTACTCCCGACCTCAACGGGATTGAGAGCCGTGGCACGGTTTGAGAATGAGGACACAAGCGATCAATGGGGAATTGGTGCTAATTATGCCCTCATACTGTCTGCAAAGAACGCCGCCAGAAACTACGCTTTCAAGGGCAGCGGCAATGGTATTCTGGACGGGTACATTGCAGGTTTCTCATTCCATAAGTACACAATTGCAGCGGCCAACACGATTTATGAGGGTGATTTGGTGTTGAATCTGAAAAAGTCAAACCAATTCATCGTGCATTGCGAGTATGGCAATTCGGGCGTTTGTCTGCCCAAGTTAAACGCAGTATGTGAAGCGTTAGGCATAAGCAGTGGCACAAACTTTTGCCTCAAAATTACCCTCATATCCGATTTGAGCAACACCCAAAATTGGATTGTACAAGGCCGAAACAAGAAAAAGAGCAGTTCAAACACATACCCGTGGAACACTGAGCAATTGCCATTGCTGACACATTGGGATGGCTCAAATTGGGATAATTGCCCGATGGGTAGCGGCGACAGCCTGCAAATCATGTTGGTGTATGACAGCAGCCGAACCCAGACAATTAACGGATATACTACCAAGTACACAGCGAGAATTATTAACAGACAAGATTAAGTTTAACATTAAAAATTGCAATTATGGCAAAACAGACAAAGAAACTGACAGCCCAAACAACTGTTACGACTGTCAACACGGCACAGAAATTCCCAATGACTGATGCCAACGGCAATGTAACCCTGATTACATTGGCCAATCTGAAAGCCGCTTTAATGGGTGGCCTCAACCTCAATTCGCTGGAGGATGGCGTGTTTATCATGTGCCATCGTAAAAGCGACGATTACCCCCTCATGTTCAAACCCCACAAGTGGACGGCACAGCAGAACGCCGGAGAGGTGGCTGATGGTGTTGTGGTAGTCGAGGGTGGCCATGTGTTAGTCGTGGCCCCGACGGAAAGCGCATCCAAACTTAATTGGGGCAGTGCCAACGTAGCAGGTGGCGGTGTGACTACCAGCAGCCGCGAAACCGCTTACAGCGATTTTGCAGGTAAGGCGAACACGGCCAGCCAAATCACCCATACCGAAATGAGTGGTGAGGGCTATGCCCCCGGCTTCTGTCACGCTTACAGCCGCGTGAACGCCAACGGCAAGGGTTTGACCGCTGGCAAATGGTGGTTGCCATCGTTGGGCGAAATGATGATGATTTATGCCAACATGACAAAAATCAATTATGCTTTGTCGCTCATCGAGGGTGCAACGCAGTTGGTGGAAGATGCTTATTGGACTTCGACCGAGTACAGCGCGACCAACGCATGGTATCTGAACCTCATCAACGGCCGCATGTTCTACGGCCTCACTAAGGCCGCGGGCACGATTCGAGTGCGCCCCGTCTCAGCATTTATTTCTTAATCTTCAAACTTTAATCTTTAACCTTTGCACCCGTCGCAAGACGGGTGCATTAAACAAAAGCAAGAAAGCAAATGGGTAATCAATTGAAATTGGTATCGAACACGCGCATCTATCTGGACGCACGGGCATTGCTGGATGAGATATTGGATATTATGCCGAATTTCCCACGCGCCTATAAATTCAGTGTGGGTGCAAAGATGCAGGATTTGGGCATTGGCCTCATCGAGGACATTGCGGCAGCTTACATGGATAAGCCCAACAGATTGCACCACCTCATCGTGTTTCAGACCAAATTTGAAACATTGAAAACCCTAATGCGTATTGCAGGAGAAAGGCAATGGATTAAAGGCATGGGGCGGCACGCACATATCATTGAACTAATGGACGCGATAGGCAAACAGAGTACAGCATGGAAAAACTCAATGACCGCCAAAAAGGGAGTTGAGCAAATGCCGGAATCGGAGAGTTAAGACAAACCGAGTGTGCAATCCGTAATAAATGGGCCGTGTACCGTCATTCACGGTTAAGAACAAGACAATACGGCACAGATTGGCGAGCCACCGAGTACAGCGCGACCAACGCATGGAATCTGAACCTCAACAACGGCAACATGAACAACAACACTAAGGCCACGAACACGAATCGAGTGCGCCCCGTCTCAGCACTATTTACGGACATTGCTTAAAAAGTATAAAGATATGGTAACAACGGGTGGAATGTTAGAAGCGTATTACGATTGCCGCCGCAGGAAGCGGAGAACGGCAAGCGCGATCGTGTATGAAATGAATTACGAAAGCAACCTAATTGCTTTGCGTGACCGTATCAACACGCGAACATACCAGCCGGGCAAATCTATCTGTTTTGTCGTAACGCGCCCAAGGTATCGTGAAGTGTTTGCCGCCTCATTTGAAGATAGGATTGTGCATCATTACATCGGTTTGCGTTTAGAGCCGTTGTTTGAGTTGGTGTTTAGTCCACGGACATTCAATTGCAGGAAAGGCAAAGGGCAGTTGTATGGTGTGAAGATGCTGCAAAACGACATAAGAGAGGCCAGCAATAATTACACCACCGACTGTTACATCATGAAATTGGATTTGCAAGGTTTCTTTATGAGCATTGACAAATCCATGTTGGCACGGATGATTGATAAGTTCATCGTGAAGTATTACCAGGGCAGCGACATTGA
>ODAI013401773.1_pt1 | contig 12068 bp, 8 predicted proteins | sample 1539321 | NCBI WGS metagenome assembly ODAI01 (sample SAMN02144231, study PRJEB22623) | gut metagenome | biome: sheep rumen | host: Ovis aries | place: New Zealand
CGGAATTGGTCCCGAAGCCGTCCATTTCCGTTAGCAGCTGGTTTAGGGTGTTTTCGCGCTCGTCATTGGACGAGAAGCCGACGTTCTTTCCGCGGGCGCGGCCGACAGCGTCGATCTCGTCGATGAAGACGATGCACGGGGCCTTCTCCTTGGCCTGCTTGAAGAGGTCGCGTACGCGGGAAGCTCCGACGCCTACGAACATCTCCACGAAGTCCGAACCGGAGATGGAGAAGAACGGGACGTTGGCCTCGCCGGCCACGGCCTTGGCGAGCAAAGTCTTGCCGGTGCCGGGAGGGCCGACGAGCAGCGCTCCCTTGGGGATCTTGCCTCCGAGGGCGGTGTACTTGCGGGGATTCTTGAGGAAGTCGACTATCTCCATGACCTCCTCCTTGGCCCCGTACAGTCCCGCCACATCCTTGAAGGTGACGTTGTTGGTGCCTTTCTCGGCGAGCTTGCCGGTGGACTTGCCGACGTTGAATATGCCGCCGTTTCCGGCTCCGCCGCCGCCCATGTTGCGGCTCATGCTGCGGAACATGAATATGTACATGAGGATGAGAAGGAGCGGGAAGATGATCCATTCGAGGATGTCAGCCCACGCCCTGGAGTCATTCTCCATGATGATCTTGACCTGCTCGCCTTCGGGCAGGGCGGCGTTCAGCTCGCCGAACTCCCTTTCGGCCTCGAAGCTGCCCGACACCAGGAAGGTGAAGTGTGGCGAACGGGCGGGAGTCTGCCCTCCGGGGAACTTGTCCACGTACTTGGACATGCGGTCGGGCTTGACCGTTATCGTGCCTTTGTAGTCGTTGCGGATGAAGTGGATCTCCTTGATGTCCCCTTCACGGAACATCTGCTGGACCTCGGCCCATTCGATCTTGGCCGGCGGGACTCCGTTCTGGCTGAGGAGCATCCAGCCGATGGCCGCTACGAGGAGGATGTAGAACCAAGAGAAGTTGAAGCGGATGCGTACTACCTTGCGCTTCGGGTCCTTGTCGTCCTTATTGTTGTTATTGGGATTGGTATTCTCTGCCATTTTTCAGTCTTTATTCTTCCACGCCTTCGGCGGGTTTTTTGGCCGCCGGGCGTTTCCTTTCTTTGTAAGTCTTCCTGGGGGCGTCTGCCCACAGGTCCTCCAGCCTGTAGAACTCGCGGTACTGGGTCAGGAACACGTGCACAACGATGTGACCGTAGTCGATGATGATCCAGAAGTCGTTCTCCAGACCCTGGGTACGGAGCGGCTTCATGCCGAGCTCCTCCCTTGCCATCTTCATGATATTGTCGGCGATGGCTCCGACGTTGGTGGTGGAATCTCCGTTGCAGATCACGAAATAGTCCGCGATAGAGCTGCCGACAGGCCTGAGGTCGAGCGATACTACGTTCTGTCCTTTCTTGTCCAGGATGGCATCGGCGATGACGCGAAGGTCGTGTGTAATCATATTTCCTTGAAAAGTCTTAAATTTGCAAACAAATATAATACAAAAATTCCGCCAATGGAAATGAAGACTGACATAAGATGGTACGATACTGTGGAATCGACCAATGACGAGGCCAGAAGGCTGATTGAGGGGCTTGACAATCTGTCAGTCATAGCAGCGCGATGTCAGACCGCAGGCAGGGGACAGGGCGACCACAAATGGCACAGCAGGTCCGGCGAGAACCTTACTTTCAGCGTGGTGCTGAAGTTCTCGGAGGGCAGCGCCCCGGGCGGCGGCGAGGGGCTCCTGGCCCCGCTTGCCGCACGCGATGCGCTGCTGATCACCCAGACGGTTACCCTCGCCCTGCGCCTTTATCTTCTGGAAAAGGGCGTCAAGGCCCGCATCAAATGGCCGAACGACATCTATGTGGACGGCCTCAAGATCTGCGGCATCCTGATAGAGAACATCCTGCACGGGCCGCAGGTGGCGGCAAGCATCGTCGGGATAGGACTCAATCTCAACCAGTCCGACTTCCCTTCCGACCTTCCCAATCCCGTTTCCCTCTCGCTGCTCACAGGTAGCACATACAACCCTGAAAGCGAACTCGTCCGTTTCCGGGAGATCCTCTGCGAGTGTGCGGAAAAAACAAATACCGCCGAAGGACGGCGGTATCTGGATGAGGTGTTCAGCGAATATATGTTCAGGCTCCCTTCATAGCGGCGATGGCTGCCTCGGGGTCCTGTGCCTTGAATACTGCGCTTCCGGCCACTATAATGTCCACTCCGGCTTCGTACAGCGATGCCGCGTTGGTGGTATCGGCCCCGCCGTCGATCTGGATGAGGCAGTCCGCTCCCCTGTCCATTCTCTCTGCCTTCAGCGTCCTGACCCTGTCATAGGTCTCAGGGATGAAGGCCTGCCCGCCGAATCCGGCGAAGACTGACATCACGAGGATGTAGTCGGCGTGTCCAAGATACGGGAAGACATCCTCGACGGGGATGTCTGGGTTGATGGCCAGCCCGGCTTTCATGCCGAGGCCGCGGACCTTGTCCAGCAGCTCCGCCGGGTCCAGCGAGGCCATCCTTGCAGCCTCAAGATGGAAGGAGAGCATGCGGCATCCGGACTTGGCACAGCGTTCGAAATACTTCTCGGGATGGACTATCATGAGGTGGGCGTCCATGGGTTTCTCCGCGATCTTGGCGACGGCGTCGATGACGGAGAACCCGAACGAGATGTTGGGAACGAGGGTGCCGTCCATCACGTCCAGGTGGATGATGTCGGCGTGGTCGTTGACCAGGTGGACATCCTTTTCCAGATGGAGGAAATCGGCTGCCAGGAGTGACGGTGCGAGGAGTTTCATACTATTCGAAATTGACGACTACATCCTCGAGCAGCGCGACGAACTTGTCGAGCGAAGCGAGGTCCATCCTCTCGCCGGGGGCATGGACTCCGAGCAGTGTGGGGCCGAACGATATCATGTCGAGGTCGGGGAATTTCTCGAGGAAAAGCCCGCACTCGAGGCCGGCGTGGATGGCTTTGACAATCGGCTCAACACCGAACAGGCGCTTGTAGGACTTCACGCACTCAGCGAGTACATGTGACTGTGTATCAGGCTTCCAGCCGGGATACTCATACTGGTGTACGACGGTGGCTCCGGCAGTCTCGAAATTGGCGCGGACCTTGGCGGCAATCATGCGCTTGGCTGAAGTGATGGAGCTGCGCTGGCTGGTGACGACCTTGATTTCTCCGTGCTCGGTCATGCGGACAGAGGCGAGGTTGGTGGAGGTCTCGACCAGGCCCTTGATGTCCTGACTCATGGCCTGGACTCCGTGGGGGCATGTGAACAGCGAGGTGATGAGCCTGCGGGCGGTATCGGCATCGACGGCCTTTTCGTTGAGGTACGAAGGCTTGGAGGTGAAGGTGACGGCGGGATCGCTGACGGAAAACTCGTTCTTCACGTCAACTCCGAACCCTGCGAAACGCCGGGCGGTGGCTTCGGGATCCGGGACGGCTATGACGGCTTCGCACTCTCGCGCGATGGCGTTGGGCTTGTTGCCGCCCTTGAGCAGCAGGAGCTGCATGCCGTAAGGGAGCTCGGAGTACAGGAAACGGGCCATCTGCTGGACGGTGTTCATGCGCTCCTTGTTGATGTCCTCGCCGCTGTGGCCGCCTATTCCCCCGCTTATCATGAGGTGCAGGCGCCCGTACTCATCCTTGCGGTTCTCGGTGTCGTAGCGGAACACCGCGGAGGTGTTGAGCCCGCCGGCGCAGCCGATGCAGAACTCGCCTTCCTCCTCGGAATCGAGGTTGATGAGGACCTTGCCGGTGAAGAAGCCCTGCTCAAGGGCCTCGGCGCCGTCCATGCCGGTCTCTTCGGAGATGGTGAAGAGGCACTCGACCTTGCCCATCGGCCTGTCGCTCTCGAGGAGCGCGAGGGCCGCGGCCACACCGATACCGTCGTCGGCACCGAGCGTGGTGTCCTTGGCGATCATCCATCCGTCCTCGACCACATACTGGATGGGGTCCTTGGAGAAGTCGTGCACTACACCGGCATTCTTCTCGCAGACCATGTCCTGGTGTCCCTGGAGGACGATGGTCGGGACGTTTTCCTTGCCGGGCGCGGCTTCCTTGGTGATGAGGACGTTGCCGGTGGAGTCGGTCTTGCAGGCGAGGCCGTGGGAAGCGGCGAATGACTGCAGGTATGCAGTCATCGGCTCTTCGTGTCCGGACTCGCGGGGAATCCGGGTTATGGTCTTGAAGTGGTTAAGAACTGATTCTGAAGTCATTGTGCTGTATTATTTGTCTACAGGCACAAGCATTTTGCTGATATCGGTGATGTACTGTTTGAAACTCTTGTCGGTCGACATCAAATCCGAAACCGTCGTACATGCATGCAACACTGTAGCGTGGTCCTTTCCTCCGAGTTCAGCCCCGATGGTGGCGAGGGAGCAGTTGTCGATCAGGTTGCGGCTCAGGTACATGGCTATCTGGCGTGCCTGGACTATCTGGCGCTTGCGCGACTTTGACAGCAGGGTGTCGCGGGTGATGTTGAAGTATTCGCACACGACGCTTTGTACCTTGTCGATGGTGACTCCTTCCTGTTCGGTCCCTACGATCTTGTCAGTTATGTTCTGTACCAGCTCGACAGTGGCCTCGCGGTGTGTCAGGGTGGCATGGGCTATCAGTGAGATGAGGGCGCCTTCTAGCTCGCGGAAATTGGACTTGACGCGGGTGGCGAGGCACTCGAGGACGCTGTCGTCGATGGCGACGCCTTCGCGGAAGGCGCGTGCCTTGAGCATGGCAAGGCGGGTGGCGTAGTCAGGCCGGCCGAGCTCGGCCGACAGGCCCCACTTGAAGCGGGAGAGCAGGCGCTCCTCGAAGTTCTGCAGGTCCACCGGGGCGCGGTCCGACGTGAAGATCAGCTGCTTGCCGGTCTGGTGCAGATGGTTGAAGATGTTGAAGAATGCGTTCTGCGAACCCTGGCCGATCAGGTCCTGGATGTCGTCGACGATCAGCACGTCCATCTTCATGTAATACGCGAGGAAGTCCGTGAGCTTGTTGCGGACGTTCACGGCGTCCATGTACTGGGTCTTGAACTCGTTGCCGGTGACATAAAGCACGACGAGCTCCGGGTACTTCTCCTTAATCTCGAGGCCGATGGCCTGCGCGATATGGGTCTTGCCAAGGCCGGGACCTCCGAAGAGGAACAGCGGGTTGAACGGAGTCTTGCCGGGCGCGGCGGAGATGTTGAGGCCGGCGGTGACGCCCATCTTGTTGCACTCCCCTTCCACGAGGTTGGCGAAGCAGTAGACGGGATTGAGCCGGGGGTTGATCTTCACCCTCTGGATACCGGGATATACGAGCGGGCCGGGATTGCCGGCGGGATTGTAGGTGTTTACCGACACCGGGCGGTTGACGGGGGCAAGACCCTGCGATGCGGGATAACGCATGGCCTGGTCGGCCTTGACGGGCCGTACCATATATACCAGGCGGGCATCCGCGCCGATGACGCGTTTGAGCGTTTTCTTGATGATGTCGAGGTATGCGCCCTCGAGATACTCCCTGAAGAAATCGGTGGGGACTTCGACGGTGAGGGTGGAATCGACGATCGACACGGGCCTGATCGGTTTGAACCAGGTCTCGAACTTCTGGGGCTCAATCAGCTGCTCGATTATGCGCAGGCAATTGTTCCATACGTCCATATGTCGGTCTTGAATCTGCATCGTGGTCTTGTCGTTTGGGAATACAAAATTGGGGGAAAAAAACTTTATAAAAAAACTTTTTCACTATTGTTCATAAAGATTATTTTTCGTATATAAGCGTTTAGGAATGCCGAAAACGTTTAATTTTTAAATACCAGTATTTCAGGTATTTATAAAGGCGGTTTTGTGTAACCGCCTGATTTTTCTATATTCGTTATTTAGAATTATTCCAAATTAGAAGCCAATCCCTATCTGACGCGCGTAGAGCCGTTGTCATCCACCTTTACGAGGAATGAGTCGGGGTATTTTGCCTTTATCTTCGTCCACGCGGCGCGGGCTTCCTCGAGGCTGTCGGACACTCCTATTATATACTTGTTGAGCGCGCCGCTGGTGATGCATCTGGGCTCGTATCCGAGGAAGTACCTGTCCTTGGGATCCATGGTCTTCCTGGTCGCCAGCACCTGGACTCCGTACCATACTTCGCCGGGGTCTGCAGGGGTGCCGGGCCTGGCTTCAGCCTGAGCCGGCTTGGTTTCGGACTGGGAGCTTGGGGCGGGCTTCGTCTGCTTGTCCGCTCCGACGCTCTCGTCATAGAGCTTCTTGTACTCGGTAAAGGCCTCGGCAAGGCGCTGGGCGATGCGTTCGAGGTTCTTGGAGGAGCGCAGCACCTCGAGGTCGGCGGAGTTGGAGATGAAGCCGAGTTCCAGAAGGACGGCAGGCATGGAAGCCAGACGGAGGACGGCGAAATTGTCCTGCGACACGCCATTGTTCTTGCGGATGGGACCTGATGCGAGCTTCTTGCTGACAGTCTGTGCGAAAAGCAGGCTCTGCTCGCGGTATGCGTTGGCCATCAGGTGCAGGAAAATGTCCGACTCGGGATCGTTGGGGTCGAATCCCTGGTATGTGGTGGAATAATTGTCCTCCAGCAGTATGACGGAGTTCTCACGCTTCACGACGTCCATATTGATGGCATACGTGTCCTTGTTCTTGTCGGATGAAGGTCCGAGGATGAATACGGCGTGTCCGTTAGGGGAAGTCTTGGCGCTGGAGTTGATATGTACGGAGATGAAGAGCCCGGCATTGTTGCCCGTGGCGAACTTGGCCCTGTCGATGAGAGGGACGAATACATCCTTGTCGCGAGTCATGAGCACTTGGACCCCGGGGTTGAGTTCCTCTATCCTTTTCTTGAGAAGCTTGGATATCTCAAGGGTCAGGTTTTTCTCCATGGTCTTGCGGTCCTTGCTGATGGCGCCGGCATCGTGTCCTCCGTGTCCTGGATCTATGACTACGGTGCGCAGGCCAAGCGAACCGGACTCCTGCGCGCAGGCATCTGAAGGTGTGAAAGCCATGCCGGCCGCGAGGAGTGCGGCACAGATTATGCTGAATCTCGATTTCATCTGAGGACTTTGGTAAACTTCGAAAATAGTCTTACATTTGTACTTTGCAAATTTAGGAAAAAAATTGCGTTCAAAGAATATCACATACTTGTTTGTGACGATTTTGCTCTTCGTGCTGGGCAGTGTCGCGCTGCAGGCCCAGAATGAGCGGCTCACCCGTCGTCAGGCCCGCCGTGCGGCCCGTGCCGCAGTTTCGGTGGCGGCCCCCGATTCTTTGACGCTGGATCCGGCTGGCCTTGATTCACTCTCCTTCAGCCGCGATTCCCTCCATCGCGCCGACTCCCTGCATCGCGCCGATTCCCTTGCACTGCTGGGCAAGAGCTCCCTTGAGCGCCCGGCTTTCTCCGGCGCCAGGGATTCCATCGTGGAGGTATTCACCGAGGGCAAGCGCATGGTCTATTACTATGGCGACGTGAAGGTTACGTACCAGAACATGGAGCTTACCGCCGCATACATGGAGTACGACATGAACACCGGCGAGGTCTTCGCCATGGGCATCCAGGACCCCGAAACCGGCGAGTGGACGGGTACCCCGGTAATGAAGCAGGGCAACGACCAGTACGAGATGGAGAAGGTGCGGTACAACTTCAATTCCAAGAAGGCCCGCATCACCAACATGACCACAACAGACAACGAAGGCATACTCCATGGGCAGAATATCAAGATGATGCCCGACCGTTCCATCAACATAACTGACGGACAGTACACCGTCTGCGATGCCGAGGACCCCCACTATTTCCTGGCCCTGAGCCTTGCCAAGGTGATGACCAAGCCCACCCAGACCACCGTCTTCGGTCCGGCGCATCCCGTCATCGAGGGGGTGTCCCTTCCGCTGGTGGTCCCGTTCGGTTTCATCCCCAAGAAGCCGCAGCGCGCTACTGGCATGCTCATGCCGACTTTCGGCGAGGAGCAGTCCCGTGGCTTCTATGCGCGTGACGCCGGCATGTACTTCGTCTTCGGGGACTATCTCGACCTTTCGGTAACGGGCGACATCTATACTCTTGGTTCCTGGGCCGTGGACGTCAATTCCCGATATAAGGTGAACTACAAGTTCAACGGCAACTTCGCCCTGACGTACTCCAACGACCAGAAGGGCGAAAGGGGCAGCAGCGATTTCTTCCAGAGCCGCAACTTCTCCGTCAAGTGGTCCCATTCCCAGGATGCCAAGGCCCACCCCGGACAGACATTCTCCGCATCGGTCAACTTCTCGAGCCCGTCCAACAGCAAGTATAACTCCCGTTCGGTCACGGAGGCCCTCCAGAACCAGGCTTCGTCATCCATCTCGTTCTCCAAGAACTGGAACGGCAAGATGAACCTTTCCATCAACGCCCTCCACAGCCAGAACTCCCGCGACAGCTCGTACGCCTTCACCCTGCCTAACGTCACCTTCTCGGTAAGCACTTTCTATCCCTTCAAGCAGAAGAACCGCGTCGGGAAGGAAAAGGCTTATGAGAAGATATCGTTCGGATACAGCACCTCGCTTCAGAACAAGATCAATTTCAAGGCATCCGAGTTCGGCGAGGAAGGGTTCCTGAACCGTTTCCAGAACGGAATGAACCATAACTTCTCCATCGGCCTGCCTTCATTCACCCTTCTGAACTACCTCAATTTCAATCCATCCCTGTCCTACGGGCAGAACTGGTTCTTCAAGAAGTCCGAATATGAATACAATCCTGAGACCGACAAGGTTGAAAGGATAGAAGGCAAGCAGTTCAGCACGCTCGGCATCACTCAGACATATTCCGGAGGCGTCTCCATGAGCACCCGCCTGTACGGTATGTTCAATTTCGGCAAGTACCGCAGGATCCAGGCCATCCGCCACGTCATCTCCCCCAGCGTCAGCATGTCGTTCAGTCCGGACCTCGGCACGCGTTTCAACGGCTACAGGACCTTGCATTACACAGACAAGTCCGGACAGGAACAAGAATACGAGTACAATATCTATTCCGGGCAGATGTACTCCCCTCCCGGGCACGGAAGGTCCGCCAGCGCCAGCATCTCCGTGGCCAACAACCTGGAGGCCAAGGTCAGGGATTTCGCCGATACTACCGGTACCGGCTCCAAGAAGGTCAAGCTCCTCGACCAGCTGAACTTCAACACCTCCTATAATTTCCTGGCCGATTCGCTGAAGATGAGCAATGTCGGCGTGACCATGTCCACTTCCGTGTTCGGCAAGGTCAGCATCAGCGCCAATGCCAATTTCGACCCTTACGCCATTGACGGCAGGGGCCAGAGGATCAACAAGTTCAATGTCCTGGTGGATCCCGCGCATCCGCTGCGCCTGACCAATGCCAGCGCATCCATGTCCTATTCCCTTTCAGGCAAGGGAGCCATTGCGGGTGACGACGGTTCCGGCGGCAATGCCACCGACTATTACCAGCGCATCTACTACCATCCCGTCACCGGCGAGTATATTCCTGGAGGCTGGCTGTATTACACCAACCCCAACTCCCCGTGGTCCCTCAATTTCAGCTACTCGTTCAACTACGCCAAGTCTTACTCTTATACCAACGAGCAGCTGACGGTCAAGAACCGTTATACCCAGACACTGAGCCTGTCGGGCAACCTCAAGCTCACTCCCAAGCTCGCGCTTACGGCGAGCTCGGGCTTCGACCTCATGGCCCTCAAGATCACGACCACCCAGTTCAGCGCCACTTACGACCTGCACTGTTTCAACATCTCGGTCTCCTGGGTGCCCACAGGTACCTGGAAATCCTACAGTTTCCGCATTGCGGCCAATGCATCGACGCTTTCCGACGTCCTGCGTTTCAAGAAGAGCAGCAGCTATTGGGATAATTGATATTTTTTCCCTATCTTTGCATCGACATCTTCTAAGTCCGCCATTCCCGGCGGTATTATCCATCAACTGTTTTACGCATGCCACACACTCTCTTAGAATTGAGTACCATGTCAAGGGACCAGCTTGAGTCCATTGCCACCGAACACGGTGTCAAGAACGTCAAGAAAATGGATATGGAACCCCTTGCTTTCGCTATTTTGGATGCCGAGGCCAAGGAAGAATCCCTCAAGCCCATCAACGATAAACCCAAGGCACGCCGCGGACGTCCCAAGAAGGAACCGCAGGCTGATGCCAAGAAAGAGGCTCCCGCTGAAGCCAAGCCTGCAGCTGAAGCTGCCGGCAAGGCCCCTGCCGCGAAGCCCTCGGAAAAGAAACCTAAGTCCAAGCCCGCGGCCAGGAAGGAGGAACCGTCCGCCGAGCCTGCCGCCCCTGCCGCTGAATCTCCTGCGGCGGAGGCTCCCGAAAAGCCCAAGGCCCGTCGCGGCAGGCCCCGTAAAGCCGATTCCGCTCCCGCACAGGAGGCTCCGGCTGCCGAGGCCGCCGAGCCGGCAGCCAAGCCCGAGGCTCCCGTCCAGGCTCCCCAGAAGCCCGAGAACCGTCCCCAGCAGCCTGAGCCCCGCAAGCAGCCCCAGCAGTTCCAGCAGGCGGCCCAGAACGGCCAGAAACGCCCCGTGCAGCCCCAGATGCCTCCTCAGCGGCCCCGCATCATCGAGTTCGAGGGCACAGTAGAGGCGACGGGCGTGCTCGAGATTATGCCCGACGGATATGGCTTCCTGCGTTCGTCCGACTATAATTACCTTAACTCCCCCGATGACATCTACGTCTCGCAGAACCAGATCAAGGCCAATGCCCTGAAGTCCGGAGACACCGTCACCGGCGAGATCCGTCCCCCCAAGGAGGGCGACAAGTATTTCCCCCTTGTCAGGATCAAGTACATCAACGGCCGTACTCCTGAGTTCATCCGCGACCGTGTTCCCTTCGATTTCCTCACTCCCCTTTTCCCGGACGAGAAGTTCAATCTCACCGGAGGGCGTTCCGGACGCGACATCTCCTGCCGCATCGTCGACATGTTCGCCCCTATCGGCAAGGGCCAGCGCGGCCTTATCGTCGCCCAGCCCAAGACCGGTAAGACCATGCTCCTCAAGAGCATCGCCAACGCCATCGCCGAGAACCATCCCGAGGTGTACGAGATTGTCCTTCTGATCGACGAACGTCCCGAGGAGGTCACCGACATGTCCCGCAGCGTCAAGGCCGAGGTCGTGGCCTCCACCTTCGACGAGCCCGCCGAGCGTCATGTCAAGGTAGCCAACATGGTCATCGAGAAGGCCCGCAGGCTCGTCGAGTGCGGACATGACGTCGTCATCCTGCTCGACTCCATCACGCGTCTCGCGCGTGCGTATAATACCGTCCAGCCCGCTTCGGGCAAGGTCCTGTCCGGTGGTGTGGATGCTAACGCCCTGCAGAAGCCCAAGCGCTTCTTCGGCGCTGCGCGCAATATCGAAGGCGGCGGATCGCTCACCATCATCGCTACGGCCCTCACCGAGACCGGCTCCAAGATGGACGACGTCATCTTCGAGGAGTTCAAGGGCACCGGCAACATGGAACTCCAGCTGGACCGCAACCTCTCCAACAGGCGCATCTTCCCTTCGGTCAATGTCCTGCTGTCCGGCACCCGCCGCGACGACCTGCTGCTCGAAAAGGGCACTGCCAGCCGCATCTGGATCCTTCGCAAGCTCCTGGCCGACATGAATCCTACTGAGGCCATGAACTTCATGCTCCAGCTCATGGACGAGTACAAGACCAACGAAGACCTTCTGGACAACATGAACAAAGTCAGTCCGCGCGAAGCCAAGTATTACGACAGCTTCTGATCCGGGAACTGACGGTAAAATAAAGAGGACGTCCCTTGCGGGGCGTCCTCTCGTATTTATGCTTCCGCAGGATTAGCGGAGTTTCTTGTAACCGTAGCGTGCGGTGTCGCCGAGCTCGATCTCGATCTTCATCAGGCGGTTGTACTTCGCGATGCGGTCGGTACGGCTGAGGGAACCGGTCTTGATCTGGCCGCTGTTGGTAGCGACTGCGATGTCGGCGATGGTGGTGTCCTCGGTCTCACCGGAACGGTGGGAAGTGACGGTGGTATAGCCGGGGCGGTGAGCCATCTCGATGGCGTCGAGGGTCTCGCTGAGTGAACCGATCTGGTTGACCTTGATGAGGATGCTGTTGGCAGCGCCCATTGCGATGCCCTTCTGGAGGAACTTCA
>ODAI011299000.1_pt1 | contig 12066 bp, 13 predicted proteins | sample 1539321 | NCBI WGS metagenome assembly ODAI01 (sample SAMN02144231, study PRJEB22623) | gut metagenome | biome: sheep rumen | host: Ovis aries | place: New Zealand
GAAAATAATATACAAAAATATATTAAATGGTTTTGTAATCAATATAGTAAGGAGTAGTTATGAAAAATAAAAAGTTAATAAATTGGTTTTGTCTATCTGGTGCTATAAGTATTATATTTTATTTATTACACGATATAATTGGTTCTATGAACTATCCTGGATATAACTGGATGAGAGGGGCAGTAAGTGATTTAACAGCAACAGATGCTCCGTCATTTGTAGTTGCAAGTGGATTTGTAACAGTATATAAAATATTAAACTGTTTATGCTGTGCATTATTATGTATATTAATAAAAAACGAAGACAAGAAAACATTAAGACTAGGAGTATATTTATTCTCAATAATGAATTTTATATCAGCGATAGGATATGCATTATTTCCGCTATCAAGTAGAGGATATGATGGAAGTATGCAAAGCTTTATTCATGTATATATATTAACTACTTTAGTTGTTATATTATCAATAGTATCACTTGTATTAATTGCAATTGGATCATTTAAAAGTAAATATAAATCACTTGGAATATTAGCAATTATTTCACTAGTATTAATGTTTATAGGAGTAGTCGCATCACAAAATGTAGATAAGAGTATATTTGGCATATTTGAAAGATTTTGTACATATAGTGCCGTAATATTTACTGGAATATTAGGTATATTTGGATTTATAAAAAATACATCGGAAAATTAATATGTTCCAACTAAGCTTTACTTAGACTCTAAAATATCTAAATATAAAAAAAAGTAATAACGAACATAATGGCTTATAAGTTTATAGACTCAAAAATAAAGCTAAAATAATATATTTTATTCCAAGTATATTATGTTTAGCAATTGTATATAACTATTTATTGCAACTGATTGGAAAAAGAAAAAATAAAAGAACCTATAGAGACTAGAAGATATTCAATCAACGAAAATCATTACACATATCAAATTTTTCAAGAAGATAATGATAAAATACCTTTATCAGTTATAGATTATAAAAATAAAGAAACTATCATTAAATCAATTGAAAAATATTATAAAACTAATGGCGGAATGCATTCATAAAACAATCATAAGATATTGTGAGGATATAAAATTCCTCTTTTTTTATGGTAAAATATATATATGATTTAAATGTTAACAAAACGGGCGAATATTCCAGTGAAAATTGGTAGAAAATAAAATTCAAATATTATATGATTTTACTTGAAAGAAGGGATGATTATGGAAATCGGAAAAAAAATCATGGAATTAAGAAAGAAAAATAGTCTTTCACAAGAAGAACTTGCTGAAAAAGTAGGAGTTGCAAGACAAACAATTTCAAAATGGGAATTAGGAGAAACATCACCAGATTTAAAACAAGCAAAATATCTATCTAAAATTTTTAATGTTAGTTTAGATGAATTAACTGATAATGATATTAAAAATATCCTAGTTGAAAAGACATCTAATACTGAAAAACTAGCAGGCTTAATTTTAAAACTAATTAAATTTATAGTTATATTCATAATAGTTGTACCAATTCTTCTAATTACATTACGAATTATTATTAAAAACATCCATGAAAAAGAATCAGGAAGATTAATGAATGTTTCAATTAATTGTACTTTACATGATGAAACATATGGATATGAATTTAATTATTACGAAACAACAGGTGAAATTAAAGAATCAGGAGGAGATGGATATTTAGCAAATATAACTGGTATAGAAAAATATAGTGATGCATACCAGGCACTTGATATTATAGATTCATACGTAAAAAATAACGGCGGAACCTGTAAAAGAAGTGAAGATAAACCAGTAGAAAATAAATAATCTACATATAAAAGGAACGAAAGTTCCTTTTAATATGCTAAAATAATAATATATTATTAAACTCTCAGTCTATGTCCTGTAGTTTAAATAATAATAATCATATAATTATTCACGAAAGGGTGATAAAATGGATCAAATTAAAATAGGGAAATTTATTTTAAATTGTAGAAAAGAAAAAAAACTAACACAAGAAGAACTTGCAGAAAAACTAGGAGTTACTAGTAAATCAATTAGTAGATGGGAAAACGGCAAAACAATGCCAGATTACTCGTTATTAAAAGACTTATGCAATGAACTAGATATAAATGTTAATGAACTATTATCAGGAGAAAAAATTAAGGAGAATAATTATATGATTAAAGCAGAAGAAAATTTTATTAATTTAAAAAAGAAAGTAGATAAAACAATAAAGATACTAGACATAATAAGTTTAACATCATCAGTTATAATGATTATCTTATTCTTTGTACATATGTACCTTAATTGGCTATATAGAGGACCTTGGGACGAAACAAATTTCAAAAGCATAACAAATATTTTACTATATAGCTCAATTATATGCACAACAATTACCTCAATGCTTAAATATGAAGTAAAAAAATAATCATATGTAAAAGCATTTTACAATAACAAATCACTTAGTCATAATGAAAAAACAGAAGAAAAAGGAAAAAGACCATATCAAAAAAACTTACTAGCACTTATCTCAGCGGTACTATCATTTATAATTTTTATCTTATTAGAAATAATAATAGGATAATACTAACTTTGCTCAAACCACGAGCTTTTTTTAATATAAAAAAGCACAATTTTATGATAAAATAAATATATAATACCAACTCAACCATTGGTATGTGTATTTATTAATTGATTTAAAGTATACTTAAGTCATGAAAGGAGAAAAAGTTCATGGATATAATTAAAATAGGAAAATTTATAGCTAATTGTAGAAAAGGAAAAAAACTAACACAAGAACAATTAGCAGAAAAACTATATATTACAGATAGAGCAGTATCAAAATGGGAAAGAGGATTATCACTACCAGACGCAGATAAAATGCTAGACTTATGTAATATACTAGATATAAATGTAAATGAGCTTTTAAATGGTGAAAAGATTAATATGAAAGATTATGAAAAGAAAACAGAAGAATTATTAATAGAACTAACTAAACAAGACGAACTAAAAAATAAAAAACTAATGACATCTATGTGGACAATATTAATTACAAACGCATTATTTTATATTGGAATAATACTTCTATCAGTAAATACATTAGAAAAAGGAGTATTACTTGGAACAATAATTTGTATTTCAACAACAATATTTGTAATAGTAGGTTTTATAGCACTAAAATTTGAGTTAGATGCAGGATATTACGAATGTAAAAATTGTCATCATAAACATGTACCACCATACTTTACAGTACTATTGGCACCACACATGTCAACAACAAGATATTTAAAATGTCCAAAATGTGGTAAAAGAAGTTGGGAAAAAAAAGTAATGTCCAGTAAAGAAGATAATTAATTATGAAATATAGCAGCAACCAACTGTAATATATAAAAACTAAAAGAGCAAAAAAGCTCTTTTTTTTATATAAAAATAATAAATGAATTTTTTTTTAGATTTATACAATAATAAATATTAGATTAATAGATTATAAATGTCTATTATAAAAAAGAAAGAGGAGATAAAATGAAAAAAAATAAAACATTAATAACATTACTTTTATTATTAGCAGTAGTAACACTAGGTATAGGTTATGCAGCAATTACACAAACACTAAAAATAAATGGAACCGCAACAACAAGAGAATCAGCATCCGCATTCGATGTACATTTCCTAAACGCATCACCAGATTCAACACAAATAACACCTTCAAGTGAAAATAATCAAAAAGAAGTATCCTCAACAGCATCAGTAACAACAAACAATAAAATAGCCCAAATGAGCGTAACACTAACAGATATAGGCGACTCACAAACATGTACATTCACAGTAGAAAACACAAGCTTAGATGGCATACAAGCAATCATAAAACCAAATAACGTAAAAATTACATCAGATCCAGCAGGACAAAATGAATTCACATCAGAATACTTCACAATCACAACAAATATCTCGTCAGATATAACAATACCATCAACAGCAGGAAATAATACAGATACATTTACAGTAACAGTTACACTAAAAAAACCATATATAGACACATCAACAGAACAAAACGAACCAACACATACAGAAAACTTCTATATAATACTAGATTCAATATCAAGTCGATAATAAATAACAATGAAAAATGAAAAAACAAAAACATACCTTCTAGAAATAATACTATCAGTTTTACTATTAATTACGATCATAATATCAAAAAAAATAACATACATAACACTAGCACTATTGCTATTAACATACACAATAACAATAAAAATAACAATAAAACAAAAAAAGATATTCTCAATTTATAAAAAACAAATACTTATATCTATGATTTCACTTGGGTTAATATATATAGGAATATTCTATATGTTTGGATTTTATGCATACAACTTTTCAAAAACACCCACATTACTTAATTTAAATACACTCTATAAATATATAATACCACTAACAATAATAATAATATCAACAGAAGAAATAAGACAAACATTTATATTAAAAAATGGAACAATTAAAATACTAAAAAAACAAATAGACCTATCAAAAATAATACTATTTATAAATATGGTGTTAATAGATGTACTAATATATATAAGACTATACGATATCAAAAAACTAGACGATTTTATAACAGTAATAGGATTTATAATATTCGCATCAATATCATGCAATATGCTGTATAACTATATAACAAAAAGATATGGAAATAAAAGTACAATAGCCTATAAACTAATAACAACACTATATATTTATATAATTCCAATAATACCAAATATGTACATATATTTTAGATCCTTTATAAGAATGATATATCCATACATAATATACCTAATACTAGAACATACATACTCAAAAACCAATTTCGTAATAGCGAATAAAGATAAAAATAAAAATATAATTAGAACAACAACAACACTAATAATATGCACACTAATAACAATGCTAATATCATGCCAATTCAAATATGGAATACTAGTTATAGGATCAGAATCAATGACAGGCACAATTAATGTAGGAGACACAATCATATATGAACAATATAAAAATCAAACAATAAAAAAAGGAGACATAATAATATTCAATAATTCAGGAATAAAAACAATACATAGAGTAATAAAAATAGAAAACATAAATAAAGAAACAAGATATACAACAAAAGGTGATGCGAATGAATTAGAAGATTTAGGATACATAACAAAAGAAAACATAATAGGAATAAAAAAACTAAGAATAAAATTTATAGGATATCCAACAATATGGCTAAGAGAACTATTCAATAAATGAAAGGAGTAAACTATGAAAAAACAACAAAGCGAAATGCTTCAAAAAGATATAAAAAGAAACAAATCAATAACAAAATATCTAAGCATTATAACTATAATATCCACAATACTCATTTCATTTATAACAATTTATATAAATAACAATAAAACAGAATATATAAAATACAAAGAACAAGGATATGTTGACTATAAAGTATACTTGAAAAAAAATAACTTTTTTGAAGAAAAATATTTAAAAGAAAACAATCAATATATAAGCACACTTATAGATAAGATTCAATCAAACTTCACATATAACCTCACAATAGAAAAAGAAAACATAATAAATAAATATACATACAAAATTATATCAAACGTCAAAGTGACAGATAAAACAACAAAAAAAAATCTATACGACAAAACAGAAACATTAATACCAGAAAAAGAAATAATACTAAAAGAAAAACAAATAAACATACTAGAACCAATAACAATAGACTATAACAAATATAACGAACTAATAAATAACTTTATAAATATATACGAAGTTGGAAATATAGAAAGTAACTTAACAGTAAATATGATAATAAATCTAATAGAACCAGATGAAAACAAAAAAGAATCCATTATCACACTAAAAATACCTTTAACTACAAATACAACAGATATTGATACAAAAAATGATCTAGTAGACACAAAAAATAACATAATAAAACATAAAAAAAATTCAAAATATAACGCATTACTTATATTAATATCAATAACATTATTAATAACAGATATATTATTAATAACAAAACTAATACTATATATAAAAAAAACAAGAAACGAAATAACAAACTACAAAAAAGAAATAAAAAAAATACTTAGAAACTACAAACAATACATACAAAAAATAAATAACACAATTAACTATAAAAAATATGAAAAAATAAACCTAAGCACATTTACAGACTTATTAGAAATAAGAGACACAGTACAAAGCCCTATATTAATGTTAGAAGAAAAAACACATACAAAATTTATAATACCTATAGATAATATACTATATATATATACCATTGCAATAAAAGAAAAATAGGAGATAAAATGAAACAAAAAATAAAATATCTAATATTAATTATACTATCTACACTTTTAATGGGAATAGGATACGCATCAACTACACTAACACTTGATATAAAAGGAACACTTATAGCGCAAACACCAAAAGAAATAATGATAACAGATGTAAATTGTAATACACAAAATGCACAAATAAATAACTACGATAAGACAATCATTAACAGCAAAATAACACTATCACCAACAGACAATAATTCATCAATAACATGTCAAATAACAATAAAAAATAATACAGATAATAAATATGCATTTAAAGAAATAGTCTATGGAAACGATTTCTATGACAATAATGATATAATTGTCAAAACAAATATAGAAGAAAAAGAAGTACTAAATAAAAACGAAACAAAAACATTAGAACTAACATTTAAATATAAAGAAAATATAGAAATAACAAACAACGAATTAAACTCAATAATAAATATTAAATTTCAAAAATGTCATACAATAACATATGAAAATATTATAAATAATAACTATCCAGAAATAGTCTTTGATAAAGATGACATAGAAATAACATTTATAGATGATATTCCAGAAAATTTAATAGTAACAGGAACAAATAACTATGAATACGAAACACCAACGCTAACACTATCAAATATCACAAATAACATAACAATAACAAAATCAGAAAACATAACAAACATACATTACGATTACTTAGTTTTCGATGGCACAAAAGATTCAGTTATTAATACTGGAATGTATCTGTACAATGAAGAAAACATTAATAAAAACTTTAGAATATCATTCACAATAGAAGACTATGATCAATCATACAATAATAATAGTAATATAAATCAACAAACAATATTTAACTGCAAAAATGAAGCAGTAGAAAGTGTTTGGCCAGGAATAATGTTACGACTAGCAAAAGGTCCAAAATATGAATTTGGAATGAGAGACTCACATCTAACAACAACATATAAATCATATAATCTAGAAAAAGGAATAAAAGTTTCAATAATTAGAGAAAATGGAAAAATATATGTTAATTGGAATTCTAGAAAACACAACCTAATATATACATATAAAGACACAATTGACACCTTTGATGTACCATTAACCTTTGGAGGAATTATTAATGCATCTGGAGAATATGATAGAATATTCAAAGGAACTCTATCAGATGTCACAGTTAATATATATGAAGAATCAATAATAGATGAGATAGATAATTTACAATCATCATATACAGAAACAAAAGAAGAAAACTTATATAAATTAGATGGAATAATTAATTTTGATGGTACAAACTATATTGATACAGGAATAAACCTATTCTCTAATGAAAATGAAAATAAAGATTTTGATATATCATTTACGCTTGAAGAAGTTAAATCAAATACAAGTCAAGCGACACTAGTAAATGCAAAAAATGAAGCAGACACTTCATATCCAGGATTTGCGTATAGATACGAAGCAGGAAAAATGAATATGACAGCTAGATGGCCTGGACAAGAAAATGTAACAACCACAGATACATCAAATATTTATCCAAGAAAAATAAATATATCAAGAAGAAATGGAATAATTTACTATAAAATAGGTGAATCAGAAGAAAAACAACTAATAGAAACACCACAAGAAACATTAACAAAACCATTCAACGTTAATCTAACATTTGGAGCATCAATCAATTCAACAGGAACACCATTTAGATTCTTTAAAGGATATGTATCAGATATATTAGTAAAATTATACGATTAAAAAAACTAAAAAAGGTGTATAATATTACTAAGGAGGATATATGAAAGAAGTACAAGAATTTTTAAAAAGTTGTGGAGTATACTTTTTAGCTACATTAGATAATGACCAACCAAGAGTAAGACCATTTGGTACTGCAGAAATATTCGAAAACCACCTGTACATAGAAACAGGAAAGAAAAAAGATGTATTTAAACAAATAGAAAAAAACAACAAAGTAGAAATATGTGCATACAAAGACGCAAAATGGATAAGAATAACAGGAACACTAAAACTAGACGATAGAATAGAAGCAAAAAAAGACATGCTAGATAAAAATCCTGAATTAAGAAATATGTATAGTGAATACGATGACAATACTGCAGTACTATACTTTGAAACAGGAAAAGCTGTTATCTCTTCGTTTACAGAAGAACCAAAAATAATAAACTTTTAAGACTGTTAAACAGTCTTTTTCTTGACATAAATAATAATTTTTAGTATAAATAAAACATAAGAATATACAAAAGAAGGTATTAGTATGGAACTTGATAAATTTATAGAAGATTTTATGAACCAAATGAACAAAAAAAATATAGTAGTATTTACAGGAGCAGGATTATCAACAGCTAGTGGCATAAAAGACTTTAGAGGAGAAAACGGATTATACAAAGAAAACATAAATGCCGAAACAATACTTTCACATAGTTTCTTTATAAATAACCCAAAAGAGTTTTATAAATTCTTCAGAGAAAACCTTATAAATAAAGTAAAACCAAATGAAGCACATCTATTAATAAGTGAATTAGAAAAAAAAGGATATGTAAACTCTGTAATAACACAAAACATTGATAATCTAGATAAACAAGCAGGAACATTAAATGTAATAGAACTACATGGAAATGCAGAAAACTTCTACTGTACTAAATGCAAAAAAAAATATAAACTTGAAGAAATAATAAACATGGACATAGTTCCAATATGTACTTGTGGAAATATAATAAGACCAGATATAGTACTATATGAAGAACAACTAGATACATTCAACTTAATGCATTCAATGGAAGAAATAAAAAAAGCAAGTACATTATTAGTAATAGGAAGTAGCCTAAAAGTAAATCCAGCCGCTTCACTAGTACATAACTTCATTGTTGACATGAAATTTGATAAAGAAAAAAAACTATATATAATTAATAAAGGACAAACCGCATATGATGGATTTGTAAAAGAAGCAAAATATGATGGAGATGTAATTGAATTTACAAAAGCATTAAGAAAAAAACTTCAATAGAAGTTTTTTAACTTTAATAAAAGTGTTATACTATTTATAGGAGGTAATTATGAAACTAAAAAACATTATAATAACTTTAATAGCTTTATTATTAGGACTATTACTAGGATATATGATATTTAATAAAAAAGAAAAAAGTCTTCCACTACCAGAAGTAACAGGTGGAGAAAGAGGAATGCTAGGTATTGATAAAAATATAAATGAAGAGACAATAGATAAATATCTAAATAGATCTGATTCAGTATATAGAGATATGAGAATGCTAAAAGATCCTGGAAACTATGAAGCAATAGGTGGAGACTCATACTTGTCAGGATTTATAAAAGGATTTGAAGTAGTACCATATCCATTATTAACTGAAGTAAAAGGATTACCAAAAGAAGTAGGAGACTCATATAAAGGAAAAACACTATTCAAAGAAAAAGATGGAAAATATATTGCTAATTACAAAGAATCATTAGAAATACTAGAGTATTACTTTCCAAAAGATAAAAACATATTCCTAATCTGTGGTGGCGGAGGATACGCTGGAATGACTAAAAACTTATTAGTGTCTCTAGGATGGGATGAAAATAAAATTTATAACGTAGGTGGTTATTGGTACTATAATGGTAAAAATAATGTAGAAGTAAAAAACAACAATAAATATGATTTTTACAAAGTAACATATCACGATATAGACTTTAAAAATCTAACAGAGGTTAAATAATGAAAAAAGTAGTATTATTTATAATAACTTTATTATTAATAACAGGATGTAATAAAAAACAAATAGAAAAATTTCATCTAAATAACAAATATTACAATGAAGGAAAATTTATAACTATTAAAAATATAGATGAATTAAAAAATGATACTTATGTATTATATACATATAATAACTATTGTACATTTAAAAAACCATGTGAAGAAGTTTTTAAAGACTATATGAAAAAATATAAAATTGACTTCTATGGAATACCATTTGAACAATTTAAAAAAACTTCATTTTATAAAGAAATTAAATACGCTCCATCAATAATACTTGTTAAAGAAGGTAAAATAGTTACATATCTAGATGCAAATAGTAATAAAGATTTAGATAGATATCAAGACTCAAAAAAATTTGAAGAATGGATTAATAAATATATCTATACAGAAGGATTAAATTGATCCTTTTTTTGTTGAAAAAAATTTAAAAAAATAGTATAATTTTGTTAACTATAGTAAGGAGTGTCGAAAAAATGATTGAAGCTTTTTTTCAAGAACGTTTTAATAAAAATATAAAGTTTTATGAAAACAAAACTGAAATAGAATTACAAAGAAATTATGAACATCTTTATAATGATATAGAATTAAAAGATATTTTTTTAGCGGAATTAAAAATAATAAAAAAATTAATAATTAACGAAAAAGAAACAAAAAATAATTCACCAATCAATTTTGATGATTATATAAAAGTAATTGATGAATTATATAATCAAATTGAAAAAATGAATGCTTCAGAAATACAACAACAACAAAATAATATAGAATTGATTATTACTGCTTCAAAATTATCATTAAACAGTCCAACATATTTTAAAGTTGATATTGAAAAATTAAAAAAAATTGATTTAAATAGGGAATTAAATAGTTTTATTAGTAATGCAAAACAAAATAACAGAGTTAATAATGACGCATTGAAACAATTTAAGAACTTATTAATTCAAGAGATGACTAAAAAAAGGAATTTAATAGAAACAAAAAAAACAGAATTTAGAAATCCTGAAATATTGGATAAATTTGAAGATTTGTATTGGAAATTAAATGATAGTCAAATTGACGCATATGCTTTTATGGCTGGAGCATTTCAATTAGACTTTACTCAAGATGAAAAGAAAGTAATATTAGATATAACTCAAAAAAGAATTCATTTTGGCGACAAAAAAAGTCTAGATTCTTTTAATTATAGAATATCTGCACTAGTAACAGACTTTAAACAAAGCAATAACTCAATAAAAACTGAAATAAGTGATATTGAAAACAGGATTGATGCGATAAAGAAAATATTTGAAAATATCGATGATAATGGTTTTTTAATTCAAGGTATTAGTAATAATTTAGTAGACGAATATATTAACCTAATTAGTTCATTAAATTTAGATGTTGTCTCTGTAACACATGAAATTATAAAAGAACAAAATCGTATTTTAACAAATCAAAAAATTGATGAAATAGTAAAATTGATAGAAAAAAAAGTAGAAACATTACCAAGACCAGTAAAAACAGAAGAAAAGAAACCAGAACCTGAGATTCAAACAAAATATGATGAACTATTGGATACAGCGAATAAAATATTAAATTTAGTAAAAAATTCTGGTTATAATTTGAAACTTGATGAACTTGAAAGTATTTTTGTAGAAGATTTAAAAAACAACCAAATTGATGAAAAAAAGATAGAAGAAATAATGGATTCAGCAAGTAGTGAAGCATGTAGATTAAAATTTATTGTCTATGGATTAAAATATCAATTAGAAAATATTGATCAAAATAATATTGATAAGTCTATGAATTTAATAGCACTTTATATTAACAAATTTGGTAGTTGTTTTGAAAAATTAAACAATGAGAAAAAAATCAAACAAGAAAAAACTAAACAAAATGATGGATTAACATTTGATGAAAAAATTTCTGAGATGAAAACTGAAATATTAAAAATAGATAGTCAAATTGATGAAGATTTCCTTAAACAATTTGATGATGAAAAA
>ODAI012815393.1_pt1 | contig 12066 bp, 9 predicted proteins | sample 1539321 | NCBI WGS metagenome assembly ODAI01 (sample SAMN02144231, study PRJEB22623) | gut metagenome | biome: sheep rumen | host: Ovis aries | place: New Zealand
CCTTTTTTCTGCGTTCCGTATCCTAAATGTTCTTTAAGTTTGCGAATTTGCGCCGGTGTAACCGTATTTGAATGAGATTTTACAATTATATCAATCTCTGCAAATTTTTCTATGATTTCTTTACTTGTTTTCCCTAATTCTTTTGCTAATTCACTAACTCTTAAACTGTCCATCAAATAGTCCTTTATTTATTTTCTGTGGATTGGGTAAAACCCAATAACCTTTGTTTATCAATATTTACATTTGTTTTAAGAAATTTATTAATTTTATTTTTCTTGAAAGCATTATTAATACAATCTTTATTATAACAAAGATATACCGATCTGCCAAATATCTTTGAATTTGGCAGTATGACAATATTTCCGCTTGTATGTTCTTTTGTTATTTTAATTAACTCCTCGCGAGATTTTATCTCTCCGCAGGAGATACATTTTCTTTTGTGTTCCAATTTGTGTCGGTGATTAAGTGATTGAGTAACTAAGTGATTAAGTGGTTTTAATCTCTTTTGTCCTTTTCACTTATTCGTTCCTTTCTTTTTTTATCCCTTATCAGGTATGGATAGAACGAGGTGCGGGCTGTAGAGTGCAATTAGTTGCACCACAATTTCTATCCGACTTCAGCAAGTTTTTCTAACTTCAACTTTTGGTCATATTCAATCAGAAGATGAATTAATTCATCTAAATCCCCGTCAATAACAGTCCATACATTCAGGTTGTGATTAATTCTGTGGTCTGTTAAACGCCCTTGGGGGAAGTTATAAGTTCTTATTCTTTCACTTCTGTCACCGGTCCCGACTTGCGAACGACGCAGGTCAGTGACTTCTTGCATTTGCTTTTGAACTTCTAAATCATACAGTTTTGAACGTAATATTTCCATAGCACGTTCTTTGTTTTGAAGCTGTGAACGTTCTTCAGTACAGAAAATCATTATTCCGGTAGGTTTGTGAAATAAGCGGGCAGCAGTTTCAACTTTGTTTACGTTTTGACCTCCTGCGCCTCCGCTTCTGGCTGTTGACATCTCAATATCTTCGGGTCTGATTTCAATTTCAACGTCATCTACTTCCGGCATTACTGCCACGGTTGCGGTAGAAGTGTGAACTCTGCCTTGAGATTCTGTTTCAGGAACTCTTTGAACTCTGTGTACTCCTGATTCGTATTTAAGCTGTGAGTATACAGCATCCCCTTTAATGGAGATAATAATTTCTGAGTATCCGCCTGCTTCACATTCCGTTTTCGATAATATTTGAGTTTGCCAACCTTGTTTATCCGCAAATTTAAGATACATTCTTGCTAAATCTCCGGCAAATATGTTAGCTTCATCTCCGCCTGCTCCACCTCTGATTTCTAACATAATGTCCTTGTCATCCATTGGGTCGCGGGGAAGCAGGAGAACTTTCATCCTTTCTTCATATTCAGGAAGTTTAGACTCATTTTCTTCCATCTCAGCTTTTAAGAAACTGCGCATTTCCTCATCTTTTTCTTCGTGAATCATCTGTTTTGCTTCTTCTATTGCGTCTGTAGCCTTTTTCCAAGCGTAGTATAGTTCAACTGTTTCTTCCATTGATTTTCTTTGTTTAGATAAATCTCTAAACTTATTATAATCAGCTATGACATTAGGATCAGATAAAGTTTGTCCTAATTCCACATATTTTTTTTCTATTTGAATAATCTTATCCAACATGTCCTTCATAATAAAAATCCCTTTTTTAATCTAAATCTATAATTTCAGTATACCAAAAAATTATAAACAGGTAACTACTTAAGTATATAAAAAAATTTATGTCATATACATAATAAAAAGGTTCCGTAATGAGCAGGAACCTTTTTCTGTTAAATTAGTTAAGTAAAAGAAATTATTTATACTTTCATTTCTTTTTCAAAACCAAACAATGAGCTTACGGATTCATCATCGTGAATTCTTGATATAGCTTGACCTAATAGAGGAGCTACCGAAAGCTGTTTTACGTTAGATGGTAAATCTTCTTTTTTCCAAGGAATAGTATTTGTTACAATGCATTCTTCTATAGGAGCATTTTTTAGTCTTTCAATAGCAGGACCGGAGAAGACTGCGTGTGTAGCACCAACATATACTTTTTTTGCACCTTTTGATTTTAATAGTTTTGCAGCTTCGCAAATAGTACCGGCAGTGTCAATAATGTCATCAAACATTAAACATACTTTATCTTGAACATCACCGATAATATGAGCCGCAATAGCTTCATTATGTTTGTCTCTACGCTTATCGATAATAGCCATCGGACAATCAAGTTTTTTAGCAAACGCTCTCGTTCTGTTTGCACCGCCCATATCAGGGGAAACTGCGACCATATCATCAGGATTTATTCCTAAATTTTTTACATAATCAACAATTATCGGTGTTGCAAAAATATGGTCAACAAGTATATTAAAGAATCCTTGGATTTGACCGGTATGTAAATCCATTGCCAAAACTCTGTTTGCGCCTGCTGTTGTTAAAATATCCGCAACAAGCTTTGCCGTAATAGCTTCTCTGCCTGATGTTTTTCTGTCTTGTCTTGCATATCCGTAATAAGGGATTACCGCTGTTATTGATTTTGCACTTGCACGTTTAAACGCATCAATTATAATTAACAGTTCCATTAAATTCTCATTAACAGGATTACAAATCGGTTGAATGATAAAAACATCATCGCCTCGTATACTTTCCTTAATTTGAACATATATTTCGCCGTCTGCAAAGTTTTTAATTACCATCGGACCGACTGTCGTCCCTAAATAATCAGCAATCTCTTGTGCTAATTGAGGATTTGAACGACCTGAAAATAACTTGATATCGTGAGTCGGGTTTACCGCACGTTCAAGCTGTGAGTAAGGCATTTCAAGAACCATATCGGATAATCCTTTCATACTTTTGTGATAGAAGAGTAATTTAATTTTACACTAAATATTTGTATTTATAAAGTTTTCTTTACAAAATATTAAGTATATATAATTAAAAAAACGTAAAAAATTTTTTTGCTACTAACATAAAATGCTTTTAATTAGCTCAGAACTAATAAACAATTTGTACTGTTATATTCCTTGAGCGTTCTTTATTATCGAAATCTAATAAAACAACTTGCTGCCAGGTTCCCAGATTCAATAAACCGTCATCAAGAGCAATGTTAACGGAGCTCCCTACTAAAGCAGATCTTACATGAGCATATCCGTTACCGTCATGCCAAATTTCATCATGATGATATTCAACACCTGATGGAGCAATTCTATCTAAGGCTTCTTTTAAATCTTTAACTAAGCCTTCTTCATACTCAATTGTTGTTACTGCAGAGGTACTACCTTGAATAGAAACGCAGACAAGCGCATTTTTTAATTCATGCTTGTATACGCAATTTTGAACGTGTTTTGTAATATTTATAATATCATTATTTCCTCTTGTGTGAATAATAAAATGTTCGTTAATTATTGGCATACTTCTTGCTCCGATTTTTCAGTTTCTTTACTAGCTGTTTTTTCAATTAATGATATATCTTTTGAGTTATCTTTATTTATTATGGAATGTCTTTTCTTATAAAGAATGAAGAAGAATGCAACAAGTGCAATACTTACTGCTGCGATAACATAATTGAGATATTGTTTTATGGTTTCACCAAATAGCATAAGAATTATACTAACAAGGAAAAACCTTCCTCCTCTTCCTAAAAGGCTTACACCGATAAATTTCAAAATATTCATTTTTAAAATGCCGCTTGCAATTGTAAAAATATTATACGGAATAGGAGAAAATGCAGACAAAAATACGGCAAGTGAACCATATTCTTTATACATATTCTCTACGGCATTAAGTTTATCAATGTTTTTGCCGAATAAACGATTAAAAAGCGGTCTTCCTCCATACTTACCTATTAAGTATCCTATAACACCGCCTGAAACTGAGCCGATTGTACATATTAATGCATAGAATAAAGCTTTCTGCGGGTTAGCAATATCCATAGCTATTAACATGACATCAGGAGGCAGCGGAAATCCTGGCAAACAGCTTTCAATCCCTGCATTTATAATTAAACCTTGCAGCCCTAATGATTGAAAAAGATTACTTATTTGTATTATTATTTCGTGCATATTATCCTTCTTAATTTATTTCTTCATATAAAGTTGAAGCTTCTTGTATACTTACATTCCCTTCCGGAATAACTAAAACTTTGTATTTATTAATCTTATTAGTATATTCTATTTCTATTATATCGCCAACTTTTAATTGTTTTGCAGGTTTTGCAGAATTCCCGTTAACAGAAACTCTACCCATTTCTGATACAGAATTTGCAACAGTCCTTCTTTTAATTAATCGTGATACTTTTAGAAATTTATCTAACCTCATTATAGTCTTTTTAGGACCTCTTTTATTAACAGTTTAAATTTATTTTTTGCTGAATTAGCAGCATTAATAACATCATCGTGTGAAAGCCCTACAGTACTAACTCCCGCAGCTGAATTACAAATACAGCTGATTCCGATAACCTTCATTCCTGCCCAAGAAGCTACAATCGCTTCCGGTACGGTTGACATCCCTACTGCATCTGCTCCTAATACTCTTGCCATTCTTACTTCTGCCGGTGTTTCGTAAGAAGGTCCGGTCAAAGCCATATATACACCTTCTTGCAGGTCAATTCCTATCGCATTACCTGTTTTCTTTACCAGTTCTACGTATTCAGGTGTATAAACTTCACTCATATCGGGGAACCTCGTTCCCATAGAGTCATCATTTGCGCCTATTAAAGGATTAACTCCCATAAAGTTGATATGATCCGTTATAACCATTAAATCTGAGGGGCTGAAAGATGCATTAACACCACCGGCTGCATTAGTTAGTATAACGGTTTTGACCCCAAGTTTTTTCATCACTTTTATCGGTAATACAGATTTTTGAACAGAATGTCCTTCATATAAATGAAAACGACCTTGCATCATTACTACTTTTTTACCGCTTATTTCTGAAAAAACAAGCCTTCCTCTATGTCCGATGACTGTTGATGCCTCAAAATTAGGAATATCTTTGTATTCAATACTGATTTGGCAATACTCATCTGCCAGTTCTCCAAGTCCTGAACCCAAAACGATTCCGATTTCAGGCTCAAAATCTTGAATTAATTGCTTAATGTACTTTACAGAATCATTTAGCATATAATTTAACACTCCCATTTAATATTCTACAACAACTAAAAATCCCTGTCACAGTTGTAACAGGGATTTTTACAAAACTATATAATTAGTTTATAAAACTAGTCTTTATTATTACTTCCGCAAAATGCGTTCTTATGATATCCGTTATTAGAAGCTCCTTCACTTGCCTTACCTGCAAGTACTCCTAAAAAAGCGCCAACCATTCCTGATATTATTGATGCTACACCAAAACTGCCTGCTGCAAACATGCCTAATAACACACCGGCACCGGTTCCTACAGTTCCGGCCGCCCCTGCTTGCCAGCTCTTAAATGAAGGTGTTACTAATTGTTCTTTTTGTGTTGTGTTAATCTTTCTAACATTTACGGGTTGTGCATAACTAATAGGAATTATTCTCATAACACACACTCCTTTCGCTATTTTCTTTCTTATATCTCGGTACTTTGTAAGGATACATCTTCCAAAAATATTTGTCAATCATCCTAAAGGATGAATTTTACAAAAAAAGAAGAGGATGTTTTTATCTAACATCCTCTTCTTTATTATAATTGTAACCAATTAGTCATCGATTATTGCATCATTACCGGCTGTTAGCTCAGGAGCGCCAAACATACCTTCAATCTCTTCTAAGATAGCTGAAGGTTTTCTTGCTTGGTTACGTTGAGCGGCTCTTTTTTGAGCTTCTCTGTCACGTTCTTCGCTAGCAAATGATAAGTGGTGGAAACCGGTACCGGCAGGTATTAATCGACCTATGATAACGTTTTCTTTCAACCCTCTTAACATATCTTTCTTGCCGTCTACAGCTGCTTCTGTCAAGATTCTTGTTGTTTCTTGGAATGAAGCTGCAGATATAAATGATTCTGTGTTCAAAGAAGCTTTTGTAATACCTAATAACATGTACTCACAAGTTGCTTCCTGACCATCGTGTTCACGAACGGCTTTGTTTTCATTTTCAAATGTTTGAACTTCAACAAGTTCTCCCGGTAATAAGTTTGTATCGCCTGAATCTACAATCCTTACTTTCTTTGTCATCTGGCGTACGATAATTTCAACGTGCTTATCAGCAATTTCAACACCTTGTGAGCGGTATACACGTTGAACTTCATCTACCAAGTATTGTTGAGCTTCTTCAGGTCCGCAAAGTCTTATAATATCATGCGGGTTAAGAGGACCGCTTGTTAACGGCTGACCTTTCTTAATCTTTTGACCGTTTGTAACAACTATGCTTGCATCAATTGCAAATTTAATCTCAGTAGATGAACCTTCATCTGATACAAGATATAATCTCGGAACATCATCTTCAATTTCAATCTTTGCCGTACCGTCATATTCTGCTAAGATAGCACAATCTTTAGGTTTACGAGCTTCAAGAAGTTCTTCAACTCTCGGCAAACCTTGAACGATATCACCGGTTTTCTCTCTTTCGAATACAAGTGATGCTAACATATCACCATGTTGAACTAACGCACCTTCTTCAACCTGTAACATAGTACCAGGGCTGATTAAGTAAGGACGACCATTTCTGATTGTTACTGATTTTGGTGTTACTTCAACAATCTTACCTGAAACAGTTGCTGTTTCGCCTGAAGAAGCAAGTTCTGTATCAAGTTTTATAAAGTCGCCTTTCTTAACTGAAGGTTTATTTTTTGTTGATATTGTAGTTTCAAAATTAGCACAGTTCAAAAGAAGTCTTCTTGATTCTGAAGAATCACCTTTAATTGAAGCGCAGCCGTCATTTAGTGCTAATACGTCAGTTTTGGCAACCGGTGTCTTAGCATCAATTACGTCACCGTTTTTCACTAATAATTCTGTTTGTAATGAACTGTTAAGTTTTGAATTACCTTCTAATTCACGACGAACAATTAATGTTTCCAAAACAACAATCTTTAAATTTTCTTCTTCGTCAAGTTCTACCAAACCTTTAAGGTGTGATAAATAGCCTTGCATTTGAAGAACTAGAGATGTTCTTGTAAGAGTTGCACCGTCTAAGTTTCTTACCCTTGCACCATCTTTGTATTGTAATTGAGTTACGGGAACTATATTAATTAATTCGTCTGTTGATTCAAACTTGATAGAAACATCTTTTTGTTCAACATAAATTGTTTGAACCGGTCTTACCAAAATTTGAACAGGTTTGTCTTCCAAAGAATCCTCTTCAAGAGAAGTTGTATCAATCTCTTCATCAAGATCATCTATATCAAGATCATCAAAATCCATTTCCATTAATGTAACAATAGAAGTTTCTTTAACCTTGATTCCTTTAGCAATTGTAGTACCTGCTTCAACTACAGCCCCTTCTTCAACCTTGAGTTCAGACATACTTGATAACGTGTGAACTTCACCCGGTCTGATTGTAATTTCATGAACAACTCCATTGAATTCTTTAAATTCAACAATACCGTCAATATGACAATAAATGTCTTTCACAACTTCAGTTCCTGCAGTAACAAAAGTTCCGTTTTCAACCATTTTTAATGAGGCATCTTTATTCAGCTGATGTACTTCTTCCGGAACAAATACCACATTACCGGGTTTTGTAACAATTTGATTTTCATCAACTTCTATATCTAAATATTTAATTTCACCGCTTGAAGAAACTGAACATTCATCATCAATAAGCTCTGCAATAATCATGCCGTTTTCAACTGTAGTATCAATAGGAGCTTTAACGATGTATTTTTCATCAGACTTCTTAACAGTCCATAATTGTTCTTTTTTAGTTTGTTCAAACTTAGCATTTGAAGGAGCAAGGGATGCGATTACGATTGTAATTTCCTTACCTGAAACAATCTTGTTAATCTTGTTTTTACCGGATTTAATTTCTTCAACAACTAAATCTTCACCGTATCTTACTTCTCCGCCATGTTCAGAGATGATAAGTGTTTCAGCAAGTCTGTCACCTGCTTTAACTTTTTGTTCATCTTCAACAAGAATCTTAGAGCCACCCGGAAGGTTATAAACGTCGCCGCCTATTACCCAAACAATACCGTTTTTGTTGGCAGTTCTGGAGATATTTCCTTGTCTGTCTTTCTTTTCATCAGCAACAAAGTCTTCAAATAATACCATACCTGAAATATCAGCATTGATATCTTTTGTAGCTTTTTCTGTTAAACGTGATTCATTTGATGATGGTTTGAATTCAGCAAGTTTGTAATCTTTTTCAATTTCTTGACCATTTTCAAAGAATATTGTTGCACCTGCCGGAATATGAATCTTTTCTGCTTTCTTGCCTGATTTAACTTCAATATCGGCTTCATATATTGAAACTCTTACTACATCACCGTGACGGGTTCTAAGTTCTCTTGTTTTAAGCTTAGATTCTACAGTACCTGCAACAGGTGAATGAATTTCCTTTGTTGCTTCTTTAACGCCTACAGCACCACCAGTGTGGAATGTTCTCATTGTTAACTGTGTACCTGGTTCACCGATTGACTGAGCTGCGATAATACCGATAGCTTCTCCGACATCAACCAATTTCTGAGATGTTAGTGCCCATCCGTAACATTTTTGGCAAACACCGTATTCAAGTCCGCAAGTTAAACCTGAACGAACCTTTAGTTCAGTAAGATTCAAGTGAGAAATTTTCTTAATATCTTTTCTGTCCATTGTTGTATTTTTAGCAACCAACAAAGTTTTGCCATCTTCGTCGAAAATGTCTTGAGCTACAGTTCTGCCCAGTAATCTGTCCAATAAAGGAACGATAATTGCATCACCGTCCATAATAGGCTTCATGTTAATATATTTTTCTCCGCCGCAGTCTTCTGCTCGAATGATTACATCTTGTGCAACGTCAACCAAACGTCTTGTTAAGTATCCTGAGTCAGCTGTTTTTAACGCTGTATCTACAAGACCTTTTCTTGCACCGTATGATGAAATGATGTATTCGGTAACTGATAAGCCTTCTTTAAAGTTTGATGTAATAGGTAAGTCGATAATCTGTCCCTGTGCGTCTGCCATCAATCCTCTCATACCTACTAACTGAGATACCTGTGATAAGTTACCTCTTGCACCGGAGAATGCCATCATATATACAGGATTTAATCTGTCAAAGTTTTCAACAACCTGTTCTGTCAACTTAGCTGTTGTTTCAGACCAAGTATCAATAACCTTTGTATATCTTTCAACTTCTGTAATTTCACCTTTTAAGTATCTGTGTGTAGATTTTTCAATTTCTTTTTCAGCTTCTTCTAAAAGTGCTTTCTTTGTATCAGGAACCTGAAGGTCAGAAATCGAAATTGTAACACCTGATTGAGTTGCCATTTTATAACCCAAATTTTTAAGAGTATCAGCTAAATCAGCTGTTTTAGCTCCGCCGTATTCCAAATAGATTTGAGCTAGCAACTTATTCAAACCCTTTTTATCCATCTGTTTATTGATGAATTCAGGAATATGAGTTTTGTGTGTGTAAGTATTTTCCATTTTTATATTTCCTCAATTTCTCTATTTATATCGCAGGGTGCAACTTTTTGCACCTGTCTTTTGGTGCGAATAATCGCACCCTACACATTATTATGCTAACGCTTTTCTTACAGCTTCGTTGAACAGAATTCTACCGACAGTAGTTTCTATTCTCTTGCCTTTTTCATCACGAACCACAATCTTGTCATGGTATGTAATTACCTTAGCTTCTAAAGCTGCAATAGCATCTTCAAAGCTGTAGAAGTATCCTTTTACTTCTTGTTCAGGATTCTTCATAATTGTTAAGTAATACAAACCAAGTACCATATCTTGTGAGTGAGTTATTATTGGTTTTCCGTTAGCCGGAGCTAATATGTTATTTGTTGCTAACATAAGCATTCTTGCTTCTGTTTGAGCTTCTATTGACAATGGAACGTGGACAGCCATTTGGTCACCGTCGAAGTCAGCGTTAAATGCTGTACATACTAACGGGTGTAACTGGATTGCACGACCTTCTACAAGCTTAGGCTCAAATGCTTGAATACCTAATCTGTGAAGGGTTGGAGCTCTGTTCAACATTACGGGGTGTCCGTCGATGATTTCTTCTAATATATCCCAAACTTTAGCATCAGAACGTTCAATCATCTTCTTTGCAGATTTAATATTTTGAACGTATCCTCTTTCTATAAGCTTATTAACTACGAAAGGCTTGAATAACTCAATTGCCATTTCTTTAGGTAAACCGCACTGGTTAAGTTTTAATGTAGGACCAACTACGATTACCGAACGACCGGAGTAGTCAACACGTTTACCTAACAAGTTCTGACGGAAACGACCTTGTTTACCTTCAATAATATTTGATAATGACTTTAATGCTCTGTTATTAGGACCAACAACTGTTCTTCCGCGTCTGCCGTTATCAATAAGAGCGTCAACTGCTTCTTGCAGCATTCTCTTTTCGTTTCTTACGATAATCTCAGGAGCGCCCATTTCAAGAAGTCTTTGCAAACGGTTGTTTCTGTTAATTACACGTCTGTATAAATCGTTCAAATCAGAAGTTGCAAATCTTCCGCCGTCTAATTGAACCATTGGTCTTAAATCAGGAGGAGTAACAGGAAGTACATCCATTATCATCCATGTAGGTTCAGTTTCAGAAGAAATCAGAGAGTCTAACAGTCTTAATCTCTTAATCAATTTTCCTTTTTTCTGAACGGATGTAACACCTTCCGCTAACTCGGCTCTGATTTGTTCAGCAAGTTCTTTTGTATTGATTTCTCCCAAAAGCTTCTGAATAGCTTCAGCACCAATACCTACTTCTAATTTGGATTCTTCGTTTTCCAGTATAAAGTCTTCATATTCTTCTTCGCTTAATAATTGGAACTTCTTAAACGGGGAATCTGCAGGATCAATTACAACATAGTTATTAAAGTAAATAACCTGCTCCAAATCCTTTAGAGTCATATCAAGAAGTAAACCTAAATATGAAGGAATACCCTTTAAGAACCAAATGTGAGAAACGGGGGCAGCAAGTTTTATGTGTCCCATTCTGTGACGTCTTACTTTACTATCTGTAACTTCTACTCCGCAGCGTTCGCAGATAATACCTTTGTGACGTACTCTTTTATACTTTCCGCAATAGCATTCCCAGTCCTTTGTCGGTCCGAAGATTCTTTCGCAGAATAAACCGTCTCTTTCCGGTTTCAATGTTCTATAGTTTATAGTTTCAGGTTTTGTAACCTCGCCATAAGACCACTTCAAGATTCTTTCAGGTGAAGCAATGCTTATGCGTATATAATCAAAATAATCAATACTTGTAGACAATTTCCTATCTCCTTATATTTCGCCTAACGTTGTAGAAGTTTCAAAGAAGTTAATATTTAAGAGTTCTGAATCTATATCAGATAAAGTTCTCTTTGGAGCAGCCTTTCTAAGGTCGTCCATATCAGACATCAAATCAACTTCCATGCCGTTTTTCTTAGCAACTGTAATATCCAAACCGATACTTTGCAATTCTCTTACAAGTACCTTGAATGATTCAGGAATACCAGGTCTTGGGATGTTGTCACCCTTAACAATTGCTTCGTATGCTCTGTTTCTACCGTTAACATCATCTGATTTGATTGTTAACATTTCTTGAAGAGTGTAAGCTGCGCCGTATGCTTCAAGTGCCCAAACTTCCATTTCTCCGAATCTTTGTCCGCCGAACTGAGCCTTACCGCCGAGAGGCTGTTGTGTAACAAGTGAGTAAGGACCTGTTGAACGAGCGTGAATCTTATCATCTACCAAGTGAACCAGTTTCAAGATGTAAGAAAGACCTACTGCAATCGGTTCATCGAACGGTTCACCGGTTCTTCCGTCAATCAGGTAAACCTTACCGTCTTCTCTTACCCAATCACATCCGGATTCTTTAATACCTCTCAAAAGTTCAGCCTTAGTTGCGATTTCTGATTGGTTGTCACCGTATCTTTCATCGAAAGAAGGTGCTTCATAGTGATCTTTTGTCAAGTATGCAG
>ODAI014764362.1_pt1 | contig 12065 bp, 11 predicted proteins | sample 1539321 | NCBI WGS metagenome assembly ODAI01 (sample SAMN02144231, study PRJEB22623) | gut metagenome | biome: sheep rumen | host: Ovis aries | place: New Zealand
GCATAAGGAGTGAGGGGGCGTACAGGGTCCCGGAGTAGGCGTTCCAGCACGCGGGGACCGTCTGCTGGTCATTCCGTCACAGGAAGGAGAGAAGCATGAAAGGGGACAGATGGGTCTATTATAAGGACATCGCGCCGCAGGATATGGGCGACGGCGTGGTGAGGCGCGTCCTCGCCTATTCCGATGATGTCATGGTGGTGGAGAACACTTTTGAGGAGGGGGCCGTCGGAGCGGAGCACAGTCATCCCCACACCCAGATCACGTATGTGAAGAGCGGTGTGTTTGCTTTTACCATCGACGGGGAGGAGCACGTCGTCAGAGAGGGGGACACCCTTCTGAAGACCGACGGCGTCGTACACGGCTGCATCTGCCTGGAGACGGGCGTGCTGCTGGATATATTCAGTCCCTACAGAGAGGATTTCGTGCAGGACTGAAGCGCTGTAAGCTGCGGCCGGGCCGTCACGCGGGAGCGCAGGCGCGGGCTGTCTGAGGATCAAGGAGTTATTTATGAAGATCGCGGATATTCTGAACAGAGAGGAAGTCACCCTGTCTTTTGAGGTGTTTCCCCCCAAGAAGGCGGACGGGTATGTGGCGGTGGAATCGGCGGCCAGGGAGATCGCAGCGCTGAGGCCCACTTTCATGAGCATCACCTACGGAGCGGGAGGCGGGACCAGTCAGTATACGCTGGATCTGGCCACGGACCTGCACGACAAGTACGGCGTGGAAGTGCTGCCGCATCTGACCTGCGTCTCCTCCACCCGGGACCATGTGCACAAAATGATCGCCGCCTATAAGGAGCGCGGGATCGAGAACATCATGGCGCTGCGGGGCGACATCCCCAAGGAGGGGCGTATCGCTTTCGACTACACGTATGCTTGTGAGCTGATCCGGGACATCCGGGAGCAGGGGGATTTCTGCATCGGCGGCGCCTGCTATCCGGAGGGGCACATCGAATGTGAGCACAAGAAGGACGATATCCGGCACCTGAAGGAGAAGGTGGATGCCGGCTGCGACTTCCTGACCACGCAGATGTTTTTCGACAACAATATCCTGTACAATTTCCTCTACAGGGCCCGCGAGGCGGGCATCACGGTGCCTGTGCTGGCCGGGATCATGCCTATCACCAAACCGCAGCAGCTGAAGCGGAGCGTGCAGATGTCCGGGACCAACGTGCCGGAGCGTTTCCGCGCCATCGTGGATCATTTCGGGGACAACCCGGCGGGCATCAAACAGGCCGGGATCATCTACGCCAGCGAGCAGATCGTGGATCTGATCGCCAACGGCGTGAATCACATCCACGTCTATACCATGAACTATCCGGACGTGGCGGCCAGGATCCGGGCCAATGTCTCCGCCATGCTGTTCTGAGACCCGTCCGGGCGGATGCCCCGTCACGGAGGACCCTGCAGGACAGCCTGCCTGCGGCAGACGGCAGGCACACAGTGGAGGAGTTATGGAAATACCTGTCAGAGAAGTGATCCGCTACCTGGGATACAGGAAGGTCATGCCGGAGGAGGAGATCCTTCAGAAGATCCGGGATGCCTCGGCACTGTTGAATGAACGGATCCGCCCCCGGACGACGTCAGTGCGCCTGTCGGTCATCGAGTGGGACGAGAGCCATGTCCAGATCGGCGGGATGGAGGTGGAGAGCCGGGGCCTGACCCGCAATCTCCACGGCTGCAGGGAGGCCTTCCTGATCGCAGCCACCCTCGGCACCGAGGCGGACACCCTGGTGCGCAGGGCGATGGTCCAGAGCCCCGCCGACGGAGCTGTGATGCAGGCGGCCGAGGCTGCCATGATCGAAGCGGTCTGCGACGGGTTCCAGGAAGAGCTGCGGCAGCAGGTCGAGAAGGAAGACCTGTGCCTGAGAGCGCGGTTTTCTCCGGGGTACGGAGATTTTTCGCTGGAGCACCAGAGGGATTTCATGAGGCTGCTGCATATGTCCTCCAGCATAGGGGTGACGCTGACGGACAGCCTCCTGATGGTGCCGACCAAATCGGTCACAGCGGTGATCGGGCTGTCTCCCATGCATGAAGAGACCGTCCACGACTGCTCCGCCTGCATGGCCAGGGAATGCGCCTTCCGGCGGGAGAGCTGACGAAACACGCGCAGAGAAAAGAGACACACAGAGGTGTTTTATGAAAGACTTCAGAGAGCGGCTGGGCCGGGAGTGGCTGTTCTGGGACGGCGGCATGGGGACCCTGCTGCAGGCCCGGGGCCTGGCGGGAGGAGAGCTCCCCGAGACGTGGAACCTGCGGTATCCGGAACGGATCAGGGAGATCCACGAAGCCTACATGCGGGCCGGCTGCAACATCATCAACACCAATACTTTCGGCGCGAACAGGCTGAAATACCCGGAGGAACTGGCGGAGATCGTATCGGCGGGCGTCCGGATCGCCCGAGAGGCCCGGGACAACGTGTACCAGGACCGCACGGCGGAGCAGGACATCTATATCGCCCTGGATATCGGCCCCACGGGCAAGCTCCTGTCTCCTCTGGGCGACCTGCCCTTTGAGGAGGCTGTCTCTATCTTTGCGGAAGTGGTGCGTGCCGGTGCGGAGGCCGGCGCCGACCTGGTGCTGATCGAGACCATGAACGACAGCTATGAGGCCAAGGCGGCGGTACTGGCTGCCCGGGAGAACTGCAGCCTGCCTGTCGTGGTGACCACCGTTTACGATGAAAAGGGCAAGCTCCTGACCGGCGGCACGCCGGAGAGCGTGACGGCGACCCTGGAGGGACTCAGGGTGGATGCCCTGGGCGTCAACTGCAGCCTGGGACCGCGGCAGATGCTGCCCATCGTGCAGCGCCTCGCCGCTGCGACTTCCATCCCCGTGGTGGTCAATCCCAACGCAGGCCTGCCCCGCGAGGAGGGCGGCCGCACTGTTTATGACATGGACGCCCGGGAGTGGGCGGAGACGATGACGGAGATCGCCGCCTGCGGCGTGCAGGTGCTGGGCGGCTGCTGCGGGACGACGCCGGAGTACCTGTCGGAGCTGATCGGCAGGGTCAGGGCCGCAGAGGGAGGGATCCCCTTCCGTCCCCAGACCCGTAAGGACCGCACGGTAGTCTCGAGTTTCTCGCAGGCCGTGGAGATCGGCGGCCGGCCGGTGATCATCGGCGAGCGGATCAATCCCACCGGCAAAAAGCGCTTCAAACAGGCCCTGCGCGAGCGGGACATCGACTATATCCTGGCCGAGGGCCTGCGTCAGGAGGATGCGGGCGCCCACGTACTGGATGTGAACGTCGGCCTGCCGGAGATCGATGAGCCGGCCATGATGGAGCAGGTGGTGCGGGAGCTGCAGAGCGTTACAGCCATGCCCCTGCAGATCGACACCTCGGATCCGGCGGCCATGGAGCGGGGGCTCCGGTACTGCAGCGGCAAGCCGCTCCTCAATTCCGTGAACGGCAAGCAGGAGGTCCTGGAGACGGTCCTTCCCATTGCGGCGCGGTACGGCGCGGTGGTGGTCGGCCTGTGCCTGGACGAGGGCGGCATCCCGGACACGGCGGACGGCCGCGTGGCCATCGCGCGCAGGATCTACGAGACGGCGGAGCGGTACGGGATCGAGCGCAGGGATGTGGTGATCGACGGGCTGGCCATGACCATCTCCAGCGATACCCGGTCGGCGCAGGTCACGCTGGAGACCCTGCGCAGGGTCCGGGACGAACTGGGAGGCCACACCATTCTGGGCGTCTCCAATATTTCCTTCGGGCTGCCCCAGAGGGAGCTCATCAATGCGGCTTTTCTCACCATGGCGATGCAGAACGGGCTGTCCTGCGCCATCATGAACCCCTGCAGCGAGGAGATGATGCGTGCCTACAGGTCCTACTGCGCGCTGGCGGACCTGGATCCCCAGTGTCGGGAGTACATCGCCGCTTACGCGAATGCCCCCAAAGCGGTCTACGGACAGGCGCCCGCCGGCAGTTCCGCGGGAGCGGCGGGGACTGCCGGAACGCAGTCCGGAGGAGCGGCATCCGGCGCCCAGTCTCAGGGGGCGGCATCCGGCGCCCGCAGCCTGGGAGAGTGCATCGAGCGAGGGCTCATCGGGCCCGCCCGGGAAGCGGCGGCGGCAGGCCTGCGCACCATGCCGGGCCTGGAGCTGATCGAAAAGGAGCTCATTCCCGCGCTGGACAGGGTCGGCAGAGGGTTTGAGGAGGGAACGCTTTTCCTCCCCCAGCTGCTGATGAGCGCGGATGCGGCAAGGGCCGCTTTTGACGCAGTCAGGGAGAGCATGGCCGACCAGCCCAGAGAGAGCCGGGGAACGGTCATCCTTGCCACGGTCAAGGGGGACATCCATGACATAGGCAAGAACATCGTGAAGGTCATGCTTGAGAACTACGGATATGAGGTGATCGACCTGGGCAAGGACGTGGCCCCGGAAGTGATCGTGGAGACGGCGCTGGAGAAGGACGTGCGCCTGGTGGGGCTCAGCGCGCTGATGACCACCACCGTGGTGAGCATGGAGGAGACCATCCGCCAGCTCAGGGAGCGCAAGCCCGACACGAAAGTCGTGGTGGGCGGCGCCGTGCTCACGCAGGAATATGCGGACGCGATCGGCGCGGACTGCTATGCCAGGGACGCGATGGCCACCGTGCGGTATGCCGACAGCGTATTCGGATACTGAGACAGGAGCCCGTCATCGGGAAGAGGACAGCATGAAGATCTACATCATCAGACACGGGGAGACGGAACTGAACAAAGAGGGCAGACTGCAGGGATGGATCGACGAGCCGCTGAACGCCCTGGGCGTGCGGCTGGCCGAGGAGACCGGCAGGGCCTTGGGCAGAGAAGGGGTGCATTTTGACGCCTGTATCTCCAGTCCGCTGCAGAGAGCTGTCAGGACGGCCGAGATCCTGCTCCGGGAGAGCGGGAACACCGAGACGCCCATCACCACGGACGACCGCCTCAGGGAGCTGGGCATGGGCGTGCTGGACGGCAAGAGCATCGATCCCGCCGCCGGCGAGGTGGATCCCGGGCATCTGCACTTCCTGTTCCACGATCCCTGGAATATGACCGCCCCGGAAGGAGGGGAGGATACGCAGCAGGTGGTGGAGCGGACGCAGGCTTTTCTCAGGGAACTCGCTGCCCTGGACGATGACCGGACCTACCTGGTCAGCATGCACGGGTTCGCGCTCCGCGCGATGCTCAACTGCCTCTATGAGGACCCGCAGGACTTCTATCACGGCCATGTGCCGTACAACTGCGTGATCAACATCGTCGAGTCGCGGAACGGCCAGATGAAGCTGGTCGCGGATGACAGGCTCTATTACGACCCTTCGGAGGCCATCGACAGATATGCCGTCTGATGAGAACAGGAGAGAGGCTATGATCTTATATGACAGTGCCCTGTGGAGACAGGACCTGGACACCATCGTCGACCGCTTCCCGGAGCTGAGGGAACTGGAGGGCAGGCGGGTCCTGATCACCGGCGCCGGCGGACTGATCTGCAGTGCCGCCGCAGATATCCTGCTCAGGTACAATGACCGGATCGCGGACCCCTCCCGCCGGATCACCGTGCTGGCAGCCGGCCGCAGCCGCGACAGGATGGCGGCGCGCTACGGCAGCCGTCTCAGGGATCCCGGGCAGGAGGGCGACCTGTTTTATGTCGCCTATGATGCTGCCTCGGGGGACAACCGCCTCAGGGAGACGCTGCCGGAAGGCTGCGCGTACATCCTGCACGGGGCCTCCAATGCCTACCCCGGCAGGATCGTCAGAGAGCCCGTGGAGACCATGCTCTCCAATTTCACAGGCCTGTATGAGCTGCTGACCTTCCTGCGGGAGACCGGCGGCGGCCGCCTCCTGTTCGTCTCCAGCAGTGAAGTCTACGGAAAAAAAGAAGGCATACAGCCCTACCGTGAAGATGAGTACGGCTATATCGACCTTCTGAATCCGCGCAATTCCTATTCGGTGGGCAAAAGAGCCGCCGAGACCCTCTGCGCCAGCTATGCCTCCCAGTACGCGGAGGCGGGCGTTGAGACGGTGATCGCCCGTCCGGGCCACATCTACGGGCCCACGGCTTCCCGGAGCGACAACCGCGTTTCCAGCGCCTGGGCGTATGCGGCTGCCCGCGGCGAGGATATCGTCATGAAGAGCGACGGCGCACAGATCCGCAGCTACTGCTACTGCCTCGACTGTGCGTCCGCGATGCTGGAGATCCTGCTCAGGGGGGAGAACGGGCATGCCTACAATATCTCCAATCCCAACTCTATCATCTCCATCCGCGGGATGGCGGAGGTCCTGACCCGCGCGGCCGGTGTCCGCCTGATCAGGGAGGAAGCCACCGCCGAGGAGCGAAAGGGCTTCAACCCCATGAGCAACTCCTCCCTCGACGCCCGGAGCCTGTCAGCGCTCGGGTGGGAGGGCTGTTTTGACGCTGACACCGGTTTCTCCCATACCGTGACCATCCTGCAGGAGCTGGCGGAGCACTGAGTACGGAGCCGCAGGCCGTCACTCCACCTTGAGCATGCGGTAGCCCACGCCCACATGGGTCTGTATGTACTGCGGCGCGTCCGGGCCGGATTCCAGCTTGCGTCTCAGGGTCGCCATGAAGACCCGCAGGGAGGCGATATCGTTGTCCCAGCTGCTGCCCCAGATACTGCGGGTGATGAAAGTGTGGGTGAGGACTTTGCCGGTGTTTCTGGCCATGAGGCACAGAAGTTTGTATTCGATGGGGGTCAGGTGCAGTTCCTGCCCGTCCAGAGTGACGCAGCCGGCCGCGTAGTCGATCCGGAGCTGCCCGTTGACATAGAAGGATTCTCCCGGGGAAGAGGCTTCCAGCAGAGCCAGTCTCCTCTGGGTGACCCGGAGGCGGGCCAGCAGTTCGTCCACGGAGAAAGGTTTGGTCAGATAGTCATCCGCGCCCGCGTCCAGGGCGCGGATCTTGTCTGTGTCCTCGCTTCTGGCGCTGATCACGATGATGGGCATATTGGACCAGCTGCGGATCCGTTCGATGACCTCCACGCCGTCGATATCCGGGAGCCCCAGGTCCAGCAGGACTATGTCGGGGTTGTGGGAGGCCGCCTCCAGCACGGCGCTCTCGCCGGTCGAGGCCGTGATATATACGTATTCGTGGGCTTTCAGAGTCAGGGTGATCAGATTGCGGACGGGGGCGTCGTCCTCCACCACCAGAATCCTGGCTTTATTCATGCAGCATCACCTCCTCGGCGGGCAGCGTAAATTCAAAGATACACCCGTGGGGATCATTATCCCGCAGCGTGAGCTCGCCGCCGTGCGCCCGGACGATCGAGCGGCACAGGGAGAGCCCCAGGCCCAGGCTCCGGCGGCTGTCGGCCACCGAATTCCTGCCGGTATAGAACATGTCAAAAACGTACGGTTTGTCCTCGTCCGGGATACCGGGACCGGTGTCGGTCACATGGATCAGGATCTCCGGACCGCGCCTGCAGGCACCTATCAGGATCTCGGTGCCGGCGGGCGTATATTTTACGGCATTGTCCGCCAGGTTGATGATCACCTGGATCACCAGTTTGGCATCCATGCGGGCCATGAGCAGTTTCTCACCGCCGTCGGACAGATCCGTCCGGTCGATCCGCAGGGCATGACCTCTGCCGCGGACATGCAGGAGCGCCTCTTCCAGCACTTCCGCCACGGGCTGCGGCGAGAGCCGGAGTTCCATCTTGCCCTCCCGGATCCGGGAGATGGCCAGGAGATTCTCCACCAGACTGATGAGCCACTGCGCATCCTCATAAATATCCCGGTAGACCTGTGTGCGGGTCTCCGCGTCCATTTCGTTGCCGCTGCGCAGCAGATTGTCGGCATTGCCCGAGATGGAGGTCAGGGGCGTGCGCAGGTCGTGGGAGATCGCTCTCAGCAGGTCCGCCCGGAGCTGCTCATTGCGGGCCCGCACGGCCGCCTCTTCCTTCTCCTTGTGGTTGCGGTAACTCTCGATGGCCAGGGCACACTCGCCCACGATGGAGAGGAGGACACTGTCGAAAGGCACGTCCAGAGAGATCCCGCGGCAGTCGACGGCAATGACGCCGTAAGCGTGGCTGCGGATCACGACGGGCAGAAACAGGAAAGACGCGTCCGGAAAGACTTCCGTGGAGGCGCCCGCCTTGTTCCGGCTGTGCAGCGCCCAGTCTGCCACCTTGCGCTCCTCCTCCCCGGGGTCCGGTCTGGACGGTTCGTCCGGGAGAGAATAGAAGACGCAGTCGCCCAGTCTGCCGTCGCGCTCCGGGTAGACGGCGACACCGCATCCCAGGAGCTTCCGGAGCTGCTCCGCTGTCACCTGCAGGATCTCCTCTTCTCCGTGGGCTTTGCTCAGCAGCTGGTCTGTATCGAACAGGATCTTGGACCGATAGGCGGCCTGGGCCGACAGCTTGATCTGGTCTTTCAGGCGGTTGGCCAGCGTTCCGGTGATGATGGCGGTGGCCAGCATGATGGCAAAAGTGACCGGGTAGCCGCTTCCGTAGGCGTGAAAAGTGAACCGGGGCTCTGTGAGAAAGAAATTGAAGAGCACCACGCTGAGCACGGCACCGATGACGCTGCAGGCGTAGCCCCGTGTGAACACGGAGATCAGCAGGACGCCCAGGATATACACGGGCGTTATGTTATATTCCGCGAAGTGCAGCCGCAGAAAGAGAGAGCCGAGCACCGTCACCAGCGTCAGGATCACACCCATGATCAGCACGTCGGAGACGCCGGACAGGATCTGCCCCGGCAGATAGACGCGGCGCTCCCGGTAATCGCTGTCCGAGGCGGGATCCGGGATGATGTGGACGTCGATGTCAGGCGTCTGTTCGCGGATCCGTTCGCTCAGCGGAGGCGGGCTCCAGATATGGCGGCGGCTGGTGCTGCTGCGGCCCAGGACCAGGATCGTGATGCCCGAGACGCGGACGAATTCCGCGATCTGTTCCACCACGTCCTCGCCTTCCACGACGGCGATGTCCGCGCCGAGGTTCTCGGCGAGCCGCATATTGGCATGGAGACGCTCCCGGTCCGACGCAGACATACTGCGGGAACCGGGTGTCTGGACATAGAGGGCTGTGAAGCTTCCCCGGAATGCAGCTGCCATCTTGGAGGCGGTGTGCATGATGCGGGCATTGGAAGGGGAAGATGACAGACAGGCCAGGATATGTTCACCGCCTGCGCGGTCAGCTGCGGTCTCTTTTGGCATCATGTTTTTGGTCTTTCTGCGCGGTATGCTTCCCGGCACGTCTTCTGCGGCGAGGGGAGTAATGGCGCTTGCCCTGGCTCTTCCGGAGGATGATCAGCACGTCCAGATATCTGATGACAGCGATCCCCAGTCCAAGCAGGATCAGAAAGCTGATAACAGCCAGAATTATCTCCCTCATTTTATCACCTCTGTTCTTTCAGATACAGCTTTTTACGAACAACAGCGGAAGGGACGGGTCCGGGGGTCAGATGCGGAAGCATTTACGCAGGTCCCGGTATTCGCCCAGGACCAGAAGCGTCATATCGCTGTCGAGCAGGGTGTCGGGTTTGACTACCACGTTCATGCGGCCGTCTTTCTTGACGGCGATGATCTGGATCTCGTAGCGCTTGCGGATATCCAGTTCCTTCACCGTATGGCCGGCCCACTTCGGCGGCAGGGCGACCTCACAGATGGAGTGGCGGTCATCCAGTTCGATATAATCGAGGAGATGGTCCGAGCTGTAGCGGATGGCCGTCCACACAGCCACCTGTTTTTCCGGGTAGACGACCTCGTCAGCACCGACGAGCAGCAGGAACTTGGTCTGGACGTCCTGCTCTCCGCGGGCGACCACCTGGTGGGCGCCCAGTTCCTTCAGGAGGGAAGTGGTCTCCAGAGAACTCTGGAAATCGCCGCCGATGGCCACGATACACACGTCAAAATCCGGGATCCCCAGCGAGCGGAGAAAATCCGCCCTCGTGCTGTCGCCGATCTGTGCGTTGGTGACGTAGGGCAGCACTTCGTTGACGCGGTCTTCGTCCTTGTCCACTGCCATCACTTCGTGACCCAGCTGTCTGAGCTGGGCGGCGGCATGCCGCCCGAAACGTCCGAGTCCGATCAAAAGGATCGATTTCATAGTTGCCTCCTTAACGGCTGACGGCACCTCTGCGGGCTTCTTTTCCCGGGGGTATGCGTTCAGCCGACAGTTACGTTTTCCTTCGGCAGTCTGGCGCTGACCCGGTCCAAAGGAGAGAGTGCCGCATAGAACAGAGTCAGGCCGCCGACTCTGCCGAAGAACATCAGAAACATGAGCACCGCCCTGGACAGGCCGCCCAGCCCCGGTGTGATCCCCAGGCTCAGCCCCACCGTTCCGATGGCGGAGGCCGTCTCAAAGAGGCACTCGACCACAGGGAGCTGTTCGGCAGTGCTGATCACCATAGCTCCGGTGAGGAAAAGGATCATATACATCCACATGATGGCGGAAGCCTTACGCACAGCGCTCCTGTCTAAGCGGCGGCCGAACAGCCTGGCGTCTTCCCTGTGGGTGAAGACGGCCGCCATATTGGCTGCCAGCACCACGAAGGTGGTGGTCTTCATGCCGCCCGCCGTGGAGCCCGGAGATCCGCCGATCAGCATCAGAAAGATGAGGACGGCCCGGCTGCTCCCCTGCAGATGCTGCAGGTCGGCGGTGTTAAAACCCGCGGTCCTGGCTGTTACAGACTGGAACAGTGCGGACAGGACCCTCTCTCCGGAGGAGAGATCCCTCATGTCCGTGAGATAGAAGAAGGCGGCCGGAAGGAGGATCAGCAGGGCGGTGGAGGCCAGGATGACTTTGGTCTGCAGGTGCCAGCGCTGCACGTCGGTACCGTTCCTGCGCAGGTCCTCCCAGGTGAGGAAACCGATACCTCCCGTCACGATCAGCGCCATGACGGCCAGGTTGATGACCGGATCTGCGGCGTATCCGGTGAGAGAGACATAAGGCTTGCTCTGTGTCCCCAGGATATCAAACCCCGCGTTGCAGAACGCGGAGACAGAGTGGAAACCGGCCAGCCAGATCCCTTTCAGGCCGTGCCTGCTGACAAATACGGGAAGCATGGCAGCCATTCCCAGGCCCTCTGCCAGCAGTGTGCCCCCCAGGATCAGTCTCGTAAGAGGGACGATCCCGCCCAGATGCGGCGCTGAGACCGCTTCCTGCATGGTACATTTGCGCTGCAGGGAGATCTTTCTTCCCGTGATGTGTGCGGCGGCTATGGCGTAGGTCACGATGCCCAGGCCCCCGATCTGGATCAGGGTCAGGATCACAGCCTGGCCGAAAGGGGACCAGTAGGAAGCCGTGTCCCTTACCACGAGGCCGGTGACGCAGACCGCGGAGACGGAGGTAAACAGGGCATCCGAAAAGGATGCCGGGACATCTCCCCGTACGGCGGCGGGCAGTGTCAGCAGAAGGGCCCCGGTCAGGATCACGGACGAAAAGCCCAATATTATGAGGCGGAAGGTGGTCAGCCTGAAGAGCGGGAGACGCCGGTACTCTTCCGCGCTCTGTAAAGTCTGTGTGTTGATATATCTCTGCATGATCATTCTCCTGTGCCGGCTGTCAGCTGTCTTTTGTTTCCTTCATTCTAGACGCCGTCCGGCTTAAAATGGTGTTAGAGCCTCCCTGCAGGACATTAAGATTGTGTGAAGACGGGAAATTGTACAGACACAAGAGCAATACTGTTCAAAGCGGCGGCTGATGGTGTAAAATAATTCTGTATAGTCTTAAGGAAGACAACTGAATGGGTGTCGTGTATATTGGAAGTATCCCAAAAGAAGGATCCTGAAGGAGCATAACATCCTGAGGGGGAATAACAGCCAGAGGGAGCATAACAGCCTGAAGGAGAAGGACAGGACATGCTGGAAGAACTGAAACAGGCGGTCTATGAGGCCAATATGCTGCTGCCGCAGTACGGCCTGGTGACTTTCACGTGGGGCAATGCGAGCGGCGTGGACAGAGAGCGGGGGCTTTTTGTCATCAAGCCCAGCGGCGTTCCCTACGAGAAACTGCGCTGGGAAGACATGGTCGTGGTCGATTATGACGGCCATAAGGTGGAGGGGAAGTTGAACCCTTCCTCCGACACCGCCACGCACGCGTGGCTCTACAAGAAGTGGGATATGATCGGCGGCATCGTGCACACCCAC
>ODAI012154160.1_pt1 | contig 12062 bp, 11 predicted proteins | sample 1539321 | NCBI WGS metagenome assembly ODAI01 (sample SAMN02144231, study PRJEB22623) | gut metagenome | biome: sheep rumen | host: Ovis aries | place: New Zealand
GTTCAAGTTCTTTTTCAACTCTTGCAAGTTCTTTTGAAAATGGTCCATAGAATTCTCTGATAACATCTTTCCAGTATTCTTTTCCTTCAGCAATTTCATCAAATTCCTCTTCAATTTTAGCTGTAAACTCAACATTTATAATATCATTGAAATTTTCAGTTAACAGTTTATTTACAATTTTACCTAATTCAGTTGGCACAAGTTGTTTCTTCTCTTTTTGAATATATCTTCTTTCTAAAATTGTTGTAATTGTTGGAGAATATGTACTAGGTCTTCCTATTCCTTTTTCCTCTAAGCTCTTAACCAAACTTGCTTCTGTATATCTGGCAGGTGGCTCTGTAAAGCTTTGCTTTGGTTCAACTTTCTTAACATCTAATTTTTGATCAATTTCTAATTCCGGTAAAGTAACTATGTCATCATTGTTTTTACTATTATCAACATCTTCAACATACAAAGTCATAAATCCTTTAAATTTCAATGTTTGACCGTTTGCTTTAAATATATAATCATTTACGTTAATATCAACACTTGTTGTATCATAGATAGCTGTTGCCATTTGACTTGCAATAAATCTGTTATATATTAAATTGTATAATTTAAATTGATCTGGGGTTAATGAATCTTTTACTTTATCTGGGCTCAATTCAACATAAGTTGGTCTAATAGCCTCGTGCGCATCTTGTGCATTCTGTTTAGTTTTATAAAATCTATTCTCGTAGTATTTTTCACCATAGTTTGATTCAATATACTTTTTAGCTGCTGCTCTTGCTTCATCTGAGATTCTTGTAGAATCAGTTCTCATGTATGTTATTAAACCTACTGTTCCTTTTTCAGGAACTTTTACACCTTCATACAATCCTTGGGCTACACTCATTGTCTTTTTTAATGTAAAGTTTAGTTTTCTAGAAGCCTCTTGTTGCATTGTACTTGTTGTAAATGGTGGTGCAGGATTTTTCTTTTTCTCAGATTTTGCTATATTTTTAACAACGTATTCTCCATCTTTTATTTTAGCTAAAATACTATCAACTTCTTCTTGAGAATGAATTTCTAGTTTTTTTGCATTTTCATTTGATTTATCAAAAATTCCATAAAATTTAGCATCAAAAGATTTTTTTGACTTCTTATCTTTAAGTTGTGCTGTTATATTCCAATACTCCTCTGGAATGAACTTCTCAATTTCTTCTTCTCTATCACAAATTAGTTTTACCGCAACAGATTGAACTCTTCCCGCAGATAGACCTTTCTTTACTTTTTTCCATAATAATGGGCTCATTTTGTATCCCACTATTCTATCAAGAACTCTACGTGCTTGTTGAGCATCTGTTAAATTCATATCTATTTTTCTTGGCTTCTTAATTGAACTTTGAACAGTTTCTTTTGTAATTTCATTAAATGTAACCCTGCATACACTATCTTCTGGTATTTCTAGAATATGCGCTAAATGCCAAGCAATAGCTTCTCCTTCACGGTCAGGGTCAGTTGCAAGGTATACTTGTTTAGCAAGTTTTGCCTCCTTCTTTAATTCTTTGATTAAATCTCCCTTACCACGAATATTTATGTACTCAGGTTCAAAATCTTTCTCCGTATTTACTCCTAATTTAGATTTAGGTAAATCTCTAATATGTCCCATTGATGCAAGTACTTTTGTACTTCCACCTAAAAACTTCTTTATTGTATTTGCCTTAGCTGGTGATTCCACAATAATTAATTTATCAGCCATTAATATTCTCCTCTATCATCTTATTTACTTAACTATTCTAAGTCATTAGTTTTAATTTTTCAAGTACTTAATTAAAAATTTTTGAAATGAAACCTTAGATTAAAAAATTTATCCATAATTCAAAGAACTCCTTTCAAGTGATTAAGCTTATACCTATGATGTTCTATATCAACCATAATTTCAATAACATCAATTCTAATAAAACTATCCTCAAGTCCCTTGCAATACAAATAGTATTTTACACTATTCAAAATATGTTTTTGTTTCAGATTATTAACTGCCTCTGACGGAAATCCAAAATTAAAACTTGTTCGTGTTTTAACTTCGAAAAATACAACCTCATTATTTTTTATATCATAAGCAACAATATCAATTTCACCCTGTCTACAATTAAAATTTCTATCCAAGATTTTGTAATTATTATCTTCCAAATAATCACAAGATATATTTTCACCCAGTTTTCCTATTGTCTGTTTGTCATACATAAGTAGGATCCTTTCTTTAAAACTGATCGCAAATACAATAATTTCCTCCAGGCTTACTTAGAATCAATCCATTAAGTTCCAGAACTGTCAAACTCATACTAACTTCTTGAATACTGAGATTTAACTGACTACATATTATTTCTAAATTCACAACCACATTTTCCTTAATATACTCATAAATCATCCTAGAATGATTATCTAATTTTTCAAGTTGTTCTTTTTCTAGTAATTTATATCTATTCAATCTTTGTTGTTCTATAAATTCTTCATAATTTTCAATTCCATCAATCAGCCCCAAAGAATATAGAATTTCTCTTCCATTTGTAATCATAGTTGCACCTTTTTTTATAAGATTAATCGTACCTGAGCTATTTTTACTTCCAATACTATTTGGAATGCAAAAAACTTTTTTACCTTGTTCAAAAGCAAATTTTGCTGTAATACTTGTACCACTTCTATACGCTGCCTCAATTACAAGAGTTGCTAAAGATAATCCGCTTACAATTCTATTCCTTGCAGGAAAATATATCTTTTTTGCCTCTTCATCAGGCATTTGCTCAGACATAACGCATCCACCAAAACGTATAATTCTATTAAACAAATTTACATTCTCAGTAGGAAAAACCTTATTAAGACCAGAACCAAGAACTGCTATAGTCTTTCCACCATTTTCCAAACATGTCTCATGTGCAACGGTATCAATTCCAATTGCCAGCCCACTTATAATACATAAACCTGCTTTCACTAACTCCTTAACTATTTCTTTTGTCATTCTTCTACCATACTCACTCATATTTCTAGAACCAACAACAGTTATACTTGGCATATTTAAACAATTTAAGTCACCTTCAACATACAATTCTTGAGGTGCATTCTTTATGTCTTTTAGTGAAATTGGATATTCCAAACTCTTTTGAGTTAATATTTTCATGTTCTACCTCCCGTAATATTTTTTATCTAAACTTCTATATTGTATCGCCTCAAGCAAATGCTTATCTAAAATGTTTTCACTTCCATCTAAATCTGCAATAGTTCTTGCCACTTTCAAAATTCTTCCATATGCTCTGGCACTTAAGCCTAATTTTTCAAATGCTTGTCTTATAATTAATTTTCCTGAATTGTCTAACTTGCAAAATCTTTCAATCAGACTAGGAGTCAATTCAGAATTAGAATAAATTCCTAATTTACTATATCTCTTTAGCTGTATATTTCTAGCATTATTTACCCTTTTTTTGATTTCTATTGAGCTTTCCTCAGGCTGGTCAGAATCAAAGCTATCATACTTAACAGAACTTACCTCTACTTGAATATCAATTCTATCAAGCAACGGTCCGCTAACTCTACCTAAATACCTTTTTATTGCATCTTTACTACATTTACATTCTTTGTCGGAGCCATAAAACCCACAAGGGCATGGGTTCATGCTAGCAACAAGCATAAATTTACATGGATATGTCAGCACTTGAGTAGCTCTACCCAACGTAATTTTTCCATCTTCTAATGGACCTCTTAAAACTTCTAAACTATTTCTATTAAATTCTGGCAATTCATCTAAAAACAACACACCATAATGTGCTAAACTAATTTCTCCGTGGCTTTGGATATCTTCCTCCACCTACCAAAGAAACAGAAGAAATTGTATGATGCGGTGACCTAAATGGTCTTGTATTTATTATAGGCTCATCTTCAGATAATTTGCCTGCGATGCTATGTATCTTAGTAATTTCCATACACTCCTCAAAACTCAAATCCGGCATAATTGTAGGAATTCTTTTAGCTATCATTGTTTTTCCTGAACCGGGGACTTCCAATCATTAAAATATTGTGGCCTCCACTAGTAGCCACTTCAATTGCCCTTTTGATGTTTTTCTGTCCTTTTACTTCTGAAAAATCCAGACTATTTTTCTCCTTGGACTTTTTTAAAATATCATCTTCTTTTTTTAGAGATAAGTTTATATTATGATTAAGATACTCTACTGTTTCTTCTAAACTTTCAACAGGGATTATTTCAAGTTCTTTGACCACGCTAGCCTCTTTAGCATTTTCCTTAGGAAGAACGACTTTTTTTATGCCAAGTTTTTCAAGTTCGATGCACATCGGTAAAACACCATTAACTTTATTTACTTTACCATCCAAGGAAAGTTCACCAATAAACGCCATGTCGTGTATAGGATAATGAATATATTCATTTGCACTTAATACACCTACTGCAATTGGCAAATCAAAAATTGATCCTTCTTTTCTTTTAGCTGCTGGTGCTAAGTTAACAACAATTTTTCTACTAAATAAATTAAACCCCGAATTTTTTATTGCTGTCTTAACTCTTTCTTTTGACTCTCTAATACTAATATCAGGTAAACCGCACAACATCAAAGCCGTGGCAAACCTGCTGCGACATCGACCTGTACCTCCACAAGATATCCATTTAATCCGTGAAAGTGATATACTTTTTATAATTGATAACATTTTTGGGTTAATACCTCCTAAAGTAAATTCTGTATTTTAATTTTTTTGAATATATTTTTGAATAAAATTTTTTAAATTAATTTTTTAGAATGCAATTACTTGAATAAAAATCTTTATAAGCTAATTGATATGGATGATATAAACTCAAAATTCTTCATAAATTTTGAGTTTACATCAAATATATCATCATTTACTCAACTTATATAAAGCATATTGATTTAATGAAACTCCTTCTTGACCAGCCTCCAAAGCTAATTTATAATGTAAAGACTTAGGTATCCTAATAACAAATTTACCACTAAAGTTTTCATATCCAACTGGCAATGGAACCTCGAAACCGCCAGATAGTTTTGCATCAATCCAACCTTCCATTGCTTCTCTTAAATTATTGTACGCTTCTTCAAATGAATCTCCTGTACTTTGACATCCGTCTAATTCAAGAATTTTTGCATGAAAATAAGAACCACTTTCGTCAGAAATCGGCTGAATTATATAATTATAAGGTAAGTTAATATAATCTTTGACTCTTTTCATTTAAACCACTCCTTTACAAATAATAATATACTAAAATCATTTTTCTATTCGTTTTAATACATCTTTTACATAGACCGCCTTCAATGGATTATCTTCTTTAATTGTAATTACATCTCCGGTTGAATTGATAAAATTCCTGTGCGATGTTCCGTTTCCTTGTTTTCATTCTATATCCGTTATTTTCAAGTACTTTGCTCAATTCACTAAAACGAATACCATTAGGTTGTTGTTTCATTTTTAATATTATCTTTTCAATATCTGACATATATATTCCTCCTTAACTGAAATATATATGTCACAATCATAGTATCACGTTTAGTACTATTTGTCAACATGATTTAACTTATATATTTCTATTTATTTGTATTTTCTCGAATTTTGAAATGTTAGAATAAATTTTCTAGATACATTAATAAAAAAGCAATAAATCGCTATTGAATAAACTTTTTGATTAAATTTATATAAAAATTATAAATAATAAATTATATAATTATTAAAACACATACATGCCGAAATTTCAACAAAAATCGTTCATCAAATTTCGACATTATTCGTCTAACTTAAGAATAAAAATTAAACATTTAGAACCGTCCCCAAAATTTAAAATTTAAAAAAAGGTTGCGAAAACTAATTCTTCGCAACCTCAATGTTAACAACCTTTCCCTTAATCTCCTGCCCTTTAACGTTTCTCATAACTTCCTCAACATATCCTGCTGGAACTTCAACAAAAGAAAAGTTATCTAATAAATTTACTCTACCAATGGTATCAGTAGTTAAAGCAGTATGTGCTTTAATACATCCTACAATATCTTTTACCATTATCTTATCTTTTTTTCCTACGCTGAAAAATAATCTTACATTACCTTTTTCATCTGGAGTATAATCAAATTCTGATACAGTATTTAAATCGTTGTTTTGCACAACTGATAAACATGTTGCTAAAGCTTTAGCAATGTCTTGAATACTATAATTCTTGTTTAACAAATTGTCCAGAACTTCTGTATTTTTAAACTCTTTATTTTTTATTATTTCCTCAATGTTATCCACAAATTTTCTACATTTCACTGCATCAACTTCTTTTAAAGACGGAATTTTTCCCTCAGTTATTTTCGTATTTGCATACTTCTCTATTTCTCTAATTTTAGACTTCTCTTTTCCTGTATAAAATGTATAGGCAATTCCATTTTTTCCATTTCTTCCGGTTCTACCAATTCTATGAACATAGTACTCTAATTCTTGTGGAATATCATAATTAATTACAAGTTCAAGATTTCTAACATCTATTCCTCTAGCAGCAACATCTGTTGCAACCATTATTTTGATATCGCCTGTTTTAAATTTTTTCATAATTCTGTCTCTTTGATTTTGCTTTATATCACCATGCAAACATTCAGCACTATACCCTTTTGATTTTAGTAAGTCAATAAGAGTATCTACTTTCTTCTTTGTATTACAGAAAATAACTGCTTTTTTAGGTTCAAGAACATCCAAAATTCTGCATACAGTTTCATCCTTCATTTTAGCCTTTACTTCAATTGCTTCTTGTCTAATCCTTTCAACAGTAAGTTCTTTAGCTTCAATCTTGATGTTTTTAGGCTTAATTAAATATTTCTTACTAATATCTAAAATTCTCTTGCTCATAGTTGCTGAAAAAAGAACGGTTTGCCTTTCTTCAGGAACATCTTTTAAAATCTTTTCAATATCCTCTTCAAAGCCCATATTAAGCATTTCATCAGCTTCATCAAGAACAACCATTTTAACATTATTAAGTTTTATGGTTCTTCTCCTCATATGATCCATCACTCTACCTGGAGTTCCAACTATAATTTGCACACCCTTTTTCAATCCAAGAATTTGTCTTTCAATAGATTCTCCACCATAAATCGCCATGCATTTAATATTATCTTCATATTTTAAATATCTTCTTAATGCATGTGTAACTTGATTTGCTAGTTCTCTTGTAGGGCATAAAACAATTGCCTGAACCTTTTTTGAATTTTTATCAACCTTTTCTATCATTGGTAAACAAAAAGATGCAGTTTTCCCAGTACCAGTTTGAGATTGTCCTATTACATCTCTTCCTTCCAAAATTAATGGGATTGATTGTTTTTGAATATCTGTCATTTCATTATATCTTATTTCTTTCAAAGCACGTTTTACATTTTCTGATATATTTAATTCTTCAAATTTTGTTACTTCATTTTTCATATAAATATTAACACTCCAAATCTTTCATAACCTTACTTAAAATACTCTTAGATGTATCATATGTTAACCTATCCATAGCCTCATTTGGCAATAACCATTGTGTTTCTTTAACTTCCTCTTCTTGGACTTTTACTTCTCCGCCTGTCTTTTTCGCAATAAAAAACACTACATCTTTTTCTATTCCTTCTTCTGGAGAATAATGCTCAACATATCTGTGAGTTTCATCAATTTCTACATCTAAATTAGTTTCCTCTTTTATTTCCCTAATAGCTGTTTCTACCTCAGTTTCTCCTTCTTCAACATGTCCTTTTGGAAATCCCCAATGGCCTTTAACCTGTTGAATTACAAGAATTTTATCACCGTCAAAAATTACAGCTCCACATGATTTTTCATATTTCATTTTTTCACATTCCTTTCTAAAAATTATATTTAGCATTATTTATTTACATTAGCTTATTATCCATTTTCAATACTGCTTAATATTATAGTATATAAATATAAAAATCAACACTAAGTTATAAATTAAAAACGCATTTATATAAATGCGTTTTCATCTTGTTTTTAAATAACAATTAATCTTCCGCAAACGGATAACACAAAAATGCATGAACACGGTCATCATCTTAAAAACCTTCGTTATATGACTCGGACCATTTTTCAAGGATATCCCAACCAGAATCCGTAAACGAAAAGCAATTTTCACCTTTCTTATCACAGTATCCTCTGATTATCAAGTATCTAAGATTTTCATCAAAGCTCACACGATCATAACCTTCCTTTTCTGGATAGGTAAAGTTTCTTGTGACTTCTGAATCATCTTTTTCGTTACTTTTAAGCACTACAACCAACCCTATAAATGCCTGAAAATCTTCTATTCCAAGGATTCTGCCTAAAGTACGTAATGATCCACGAACGTTTAACTCATACATCTTCATAATATCAGCCTCCTGAATTATCCATGGAGGCTTTAACCCCCATGTAACATTAGTGTTTAAACTATGGGAGCTAAAAAGCTCGTACTGGGATTATATACTGATTTTTATATATTGTCAATATTTCTATTTCTAGCAATTTTATAAAACATTTTACAAAATTATTAGCTCTCCATCTTTACTTACATCAACTTTAATCACACTACCGGTCTCTACTTCACCGCTAATAATCTTCTTTGCAACCAAAGTTTCAACATTATTTTTGATAAACCTTTTCAAAGGTCTAGCACCAAAATTTTGATCATAACCATTATCAACAATAAATTGCTTAGCACTATCCGTAATTTCGAGTTTAATTTGTTTATTATCCAAACGTTTTTGTAAGTCTTCAATCATTAAGTCAATAATATTATAAATTTGATTTTTCATTAAAGGTTTATAATAAACAATCTCATCTAAACGATTCAAAAATTCAGGTCTAAAAGACTGTTTAAGTAACATATCAACCTGCTTAATAGCCTCACCGTCTATACTTCCATCATCTTTAATACCATCTAATAAGTAAGAAGAACCTAAATTAGAAGTTAAAATAATAATCGTGTTCTTGAAATCGACAGTTCTACCTTGTGAATCTGTAATTCTTCCATCATCTAAAACTTGCAATAGAATATTAAATACATCAGGATGAGCTTTTTCAATTTCATCAAGTAAAATAACAGAATATGGTTTTCTTCTAACAGCCTCTGTTAATTGTCCACCTTCTTCATAGCCAACATATCCAGGAGGTGCACCAATTAAACGACTTACGCTAAATTTTTCCATATACTCAGACATATCAATTCTAATCATATTGTGCTCATCATCAAACAATGCTTCAGCTAAAGCCTTAGCAAGTTCGGTTTTACCAACACCAGTTGGCCCTAAAAATAAGAATGAACCAATTGGTTGATTTGGATTCGCAATTCCAGCACGAGAACGAATTATTGCATCACTAACTTTTCTTACAGCTTCATCTTGACCAATAACTCTTTTATGCAAAATACTCTCTAATCCAAGTAATTTTTCTCTTTCACCCTCCATTAATTTAGAAACTGGAATACCTGTCCAACGGCCAATTATTTTAGCAATTTCTTCACCTGTAACCTCGTTTCTTAAAATACTGTTACTTCCTTTTCTCTCTTCAACAAGTTTTTCTTGTTCAGCTAATTGTTTTTGTAAATCAGGTAATTTAGAATACTTAAGTTCAGCTGCTTTATTTAAATCATAAACTCTTTCTGCAGCCTCAATTTCGCCATTAACTTTATCTAATTCTTCTTTGATTTTTTGAACTTTATTAATAGCATTTTTCTCGTTCTCCCATTTAGCTTTCATTTCATTAAACTTTTCCTTCATATCAGCAAGTTCTTTTTGAACTTCTACCAAATGAGCTTTTGATAATTCATCAGTTTCTTTTTTCAAAGCAGCTTCTTCAATCTCGTGTTGCATAATTTTTCTTGAAATATCATCTAATTCTGTAGGCATTGATTCCATTTCTGTTTTGATTAAAGAACAAGCTTCATCAATTAAATCTATTGCTTTGTCAGGTAAAAATCTGTCAGAAATATATCTATGAGAAAGTACTGCTGCTGTAATTAAAGCTTGGTCATGAATTTTTACGCCATGGAAAATTTCATAACGTTCTTTAAGCCCTCTTAAAATTGAAATAGTATCTTCAACTGTAGGCTCATCAACTAAAACTGGTTGAAAACGTCTTTCCAAAGCAGCATCTTTTTCAATATATTGACGGTATTCATTTAAAGTTGTAGCACCTATACAATGAAGTTCTCCTCTTGCAAGCATTGGTTTTAAAAGATTTCCTGCATCCATTGCACCATCAGTTTTTCCAGCACCTACTATTGTATGAAGTTCATCAATGAATAAAATAATTTTTCCTTCACTTTTCTTAATCTCATTTAAAACAGCCTTTAATCTTTCCTCAAATTCTCCACGATATTTAGCACCTGCTATTAATAATCCCATATCTAATGAGAAAATTTTTCTATTCTTCAAATTATTTGGAACATCTCCATTAACAATTCTAATAGCTAAACCTTCTGCAATAGCTGTTTTACCAACACCCGGTTCACCAATTAAAACCGGATTATTCTTTGTCTTTCTTGATAAAATTCTTATAACATTTCTAATTTCAGAATCTCTACCAATAACCGGATCTAACTTATTTTGTTTCGCAAGTTCAACCAAATCTTGACCATATCTGTTTAAAACATCATATGTTGATTCAGGATTTTCGCTTGTAACTCTAGTATTACCTCTAACCTCTTTAAGAGCTGATAATACTGCGTTTTTATCAATTCTATTATTTTTGAAAATATTCGTAATTCTTGAATTTGCACTATTTAATATTCCAAGTAAAATATGTTCAACAGAAACATATTCATCTTGCATTTTCTTAGCCTCATTTTCAGCTGAAACTAAAGCTTTATCCACATCATTTGAAACATATACTTTATCGGGTTCCCTACCAGAACCAGTAACTGCAGGTAAGGATTTAATAGCATTTTCAAGTTCAGCTTTAATTACATCAACATTAACATTCATCTTTTTCAGCAACTCTGAAATAAAACCATTTTGTTGATTAACTAATGCCCACAACAAATGCTCCTCCTCAATTTGCATATTTTGATTTTCCAAAGCAATAGACTGTGCTTCTTGCAACGCTTCAATTGATTTTTGCGTAAACTTTTGCATATTCATTTTAATCCCTCCTTGATTTCTTTTAGTTTAAATTGGAGACGGTCCTTTTTTCAAAAATTTAAAATTAAGGACCGTCCACAATTTAAAATTTTCTTTCATCAATATATTATAAAACTATTTTTTAGCAGTGTCAAGAGGAGAGTGCTAATTTCTAAAACAAAAAAATAACTTTATACTGTCCAACTTGTTGAAATCAGTATAAAGTTACTCTTTATTACACAACCATTCTCTCTTCTTCATTCTCATTTGCAGAAACTACTGTGCTAACTTTATTACGTAAAATTTCCATTTTAGGAGTTTTCATAATTTTTCTTATTTCGCCAACAGATAATTTCTCGAATTCTTCATTAGAAATATCTTGTTTTGTTTTGTATTCCTCATACATATTTTTTTCTAAATCAGGGATTAATCCATCTAAACCAAGTTTTTTCATTTCTGGTTGTATTTTTTCGTTAATAAATGCTTTAACGTCTAAAGTCAATCCTGATCCTTGACCATGTAGTATTTCTCTTGTTAAACTGTTAACAATATTCTTTTTAATTGTATATCTTTCTAATTCGCTATTAATAAATTTATATTTAATTAAATGAATATTTGCTTCTTCTAATTTCTTTTCTTGTCTTTCTCTTTCAAGTTCCTCTAGTCTCTCCTGTTTTCTTTCAGGCTTAAACATTCCTCTAATGCGTGCAAAGAAATTTTTCACTTTGCTAGTTGGTGCAAGTTCTACTCTTGATTCAAAATCATCTTGAACTTCTCTTACAAAATTAAGATTTTCTGAACAATCTCTAAACTCTGTGATACCCTCTTCAAATTTACCTAACAAATCTGAAACAACTGATTGTACTAAAAATGATTTCATATTAAACTCTATTCCAACTGTTCTAAATTGCTTAATTACTTCATGAGTCAACTTATCATGTAAAGTAGTAACAATATTAGGTAAATTCTCTTCCTTAGCATTTA
>ODAI013492684.1_pt1 | contig 12062 bp, 14 predicted proteins | sample 1539321 | NCBI WGS metagenome assembly ODAI01 (sample SAMN02144231, study PRJEB22623) | gut metagenome | biome: sheep rumen | host: Ovis aries | place: New Zealand
CTGAAAGACGAATAGCTTCGCGTTTAATTTGATATTAAGGCTATACCGCACAAAGAGCGTGCGGTATTGCCTTAAGGCTTATAAGAGCCGGAAAGGACAGAATATGATAAAGATCGCACCGGTTTTCAGTGACAGAATGGTACTGCAAAAAGGAAAAAATATATCCGTGTTCGGAACAGGAGATAACGGCGAACGTGTCTGCGTCAGCTTCGGAAACAGCAGCGCACAGACTGTAGTCTCCGACGGAAAGTGGCTCGTAAAGCTCCCTGCCGTGAATGAATATGCCGACGGGCTTGAAATGACCGTGTCCTGCGGCGGATATAACCGTAAGTTCACGGATATCGCCGTAGGTGAGGTATGGCTTGCCGGCGGTCAGTCGAATATGGAGTATGAGCTTCAGAACTGTACCACCGGCAAGCAGCATCTCGAAAACGACAAGCCGAATGTACGCTTTTACTACACCCCGAAAATAAACAGTCTGGAGCCTGATTATGAAGCTGTAGTGACAAATACAGGCTGGAGCAGGTTCGAGGGCGAAAGCCCGAAAGCATGGTCGGCGGTCGGATATATATTTGCAAAGGAGCTTTCGGAAAAACTCGGCTGCACCGTCGGGATAATCGGCTGCAACTGGGGCGGTACAAAAGCCTGCCACTGGATGAGTGAGGAAAGTCTGCAAAGCGACAGGGATATGCGGTTCGACTATGATAAGTATATCGCTCTCATTGAAGGAAAGTCCGAAGAACAGCTGACCGAAGAATACCGTGAGTATGAGCGCTACAGCAATGAGTGGGAACGTAAAAAAGGCGAGTATTACGCAAACACTCCCGACCCCAGCTGGGACGAATGCATCAGACTCTGCGGTGAATGCAAATATCCCGGACCTCCCCTCCCGCTGAATCCCATGAGTCCCGGCGCACTTTACCGCAGCATGATAAAGCTTGTCTGCCCATATACTCTTGCGGGATTCCTGTATTATCAGGGTGAGAGCGATGACGATAATCCCGGCGCTTATTACAAGATGCTGCGAGGACTTATAGATCTCTGGCGCAGCGACTGGGACGAGGCGGAACTGCCGTTTATGATCGTTCAGCTGCCTATGCACAGATACAGCGGTGATGAGGACCGGAAGAACTGGTGCATTATCCGCGAAGCGCAGGATAAGATCTTCCGCACCGTTAAAAATACGGGACTTGCTGTGTGCATCGACTGCGGCGAGTTCAACGAGATACATCCCCACGACAAGGAGAATGTCGCACACAGACTCTGCCTTCAGGCATTATACAATGTGTATGGGGACAAAAATGATGAATACAACGCGCCGATGTTCGGCTCATGCATCATAAAGGACGGGGAGATCGAGGTCACAGTCAGAACATCGACACCGCTGGTGCAGAGAATAAAAGATTCGGGATTCGAGATCGCAGGAGCGGACGGTGAGTTCCGCCACGCAGTATGTGCAGTAAGCGGAAACAAGCTGTCTGTGTCCTCTTCCGAGGTACCGGAACCGCTGCACGTGCGCTATCTGTGGACAAACTATTCCGCGGATATCCCGATATATAACGAAGCCGGTCTGCCTCTTGCTCCTTTCAGAGCGTGAGAGATCCGCTCCTCAAAGAAGCTGAATATTTTATAAAAGTATGAAAGCACAGAGAGATCCGATCTCTTTGTGCTTTCTTGATGTCATGTGTCTGTTATCAGGATCAACTGCGCTCGTCTTTCAGGAAGACAGAGAAATTATGTGAAATGCGCAGATCTCATATATAATACATGGGCTCGGCAGTCCCGGCAGCCGAGAGTCTGTCATACCTGTCAGCCAGATCACGAAGCGTCACATTTCCGGTAAAATCCTGAAGATATGCGGTCATTTTGCTCCAGAGGCATTCAGACAGCGCATCGGCAATAAGACAGTCCTCGCGGTCGCGGAATGTCACGTCACTGAGGACAGTGCTGTCAAGAGCGTTTATCACATCGCGCAGTGTGATCTTCTCGGCGGGACGTGTCAGTGTATAGCCGCCCTTTGCTCCCTTCACGCTGCGGATAATGTTTGCCTGCCGAAGCTGCGGAAGTATCTGTTCAAGATACTTTGCCGAGATATTCTGTCTTGCGGATATGTTTATAACAGTCACGGCACTGTCGTTTGAGTATATGCAGATATCAACAAGCGAGATTATGCCGCACTCCACTTTTGAGGATATTTTCATTGTCATTCCTCCATTTCAATTCCTACTATTTCAATAAGTATAGCATATTTTGAGCCGGTTTTGCAATTGTCGGAATACATAAAAATGATTAAAGCATAGCAAATCTATATGTTTAATATGTAGAATTGAATTAATTCCTATTGACTTAGTATGAAAAGCAGTGTATAATTGTTGAAAAGTGGTGATGCGGTTTTGCTCTCAGTCCCGTGCCATGTATATAAAACGGGTTTGCGGAAGCCGGGCGCATCAAAGCGAAAGGAGTTGCACCTCTTGCGGTGCAGGTCGCAGATATGGATTTCAATACAAGTCTTCTGCATGGCAGAAAGATAAAAGACGAGTTCGGAGCAACCTCGGTGCCGATCTATCAGGTCAGCGCATTTGCACATGAGAGCGCCGAACAGCTTGAAAAGGTTTTCTCCAACAGAGCATCGGGATTTTCATATTCACGTATCGGGAACCCCACTGTTGATGCATTTGAGAAGCGCATAGCAGCGATTGAGGGAGGAGTCGGAGCAGTTGCCTGTTCATCGGGAATGGCTGCGGTCACGATGTCGCTGCTGAACATAGTTCAGAGCGGAGATGAGATCATTGCCGGAGCCGGGCTGTTCGGCGGAACGATAGATCTTTTCGGAGATCTTGAAAGTCTCGGGATAACCACAAGATTTGCCGATACCATAAGCGCGGAAAGTATAGCTCCTCTGATAAACAGCAGAACAAAAGCGGTATTTGCCGAGCTTATAGGAAATCCGAAGCTCGATATAGTTGATATAAAGAGCGTTTCGGAGGTGTGTCACGCCCATGGTATCCCTCTGATAATAGACAGCACGACCGCAACTCCTTATCTTGTTCACCCGTCAGAGCTTGGTGCCGATATAGTGGTACATTCTACCTCCAAATACATAAACGGCGGTGGAAACTCCATAAGCGGCATTATAATCGACAGCGGAAATTTCAGGTGGGACAGCGGAAAATTTCCTCAGTTCGACGGATATAAAGTGTTCGGTAAATTCGCATATCTTGCAAAGCTGCGCAGCAGCATCTGGCGGAATGTCGGCGCGTGCGTGTCTCCGTTCAATGTCTATATGAACTCGGTCGGCATTGAAACGCTGGGACTGCGTATGGAAAGGATATGTTCAAACGCACTGAAGCTTGCGGAGTTTCTGAGGACAAAAGACGGCATAACGGTAAATTATCCGTCTCTTGATGACAACCCGTATTACCCGCTGGTACAGTCTCAGCTTGGCGGAAAGGGCGGAGGACTGCTGACGATACGCGCAGGAAGCAAGGAGAATGCGTTCAGACTGATAAACAGCCTGAAATACGCACTCATTGCGACTAATATCGGAGATCTGCGCACACTCGTGATCCACCCGGCAAGCACTATATACCTGCATTCGGACGAACGCAGACGTGAGCTTGCGGGGGTATATGACGACACGATACGCGTGAGTGTCGGAATAGAAGATATCAATGATCTTAAAGAAGATTTTGAATACGCGGTCGAAAGGAGCGTTAAAAATGGCTGAATTCAGTATAACAGACAGTGTTGACATCACTGATGTCACCTGCCCTGTAACATTTGTAAAAGCGAAAGTGGCTCTTGAAGAGCTTGATGACGGAGATATTCTTGAGATACGTCTGAACGACGGTGAGCCGGTGCAGAATGTTCCCAGAAGCCTTAAAGAAGAAGGACACAAGGTCCTTGAGCTTACGCAGAATGATGACGGGACATACAGACTCATTGTGCAGAAGGTGGGGGACTGAATGGCTGAGCGTATAACTGCGGCGGATTTTGACGAGAAAGTGCTGAGATCCCATGTACCTGTGCTTGCCGAGTTTTATTCCGACTCATGCATTCCGTGCAAGATGCTCTCTCCCGTGCTGTCGCAGCTTGACAGCGAGCTTGAAGGAAGGCTTCGTATATACAAGGTGAATGTAGGTTATGAGCCGGAGCTTACCGAGCGCTATGAGGTACAGGCTTCTCCGACGATCATATTTTTCAGGGACGGAAGTGAAGTGGCGCGGCTGCGAGGCGCAGTAAAGAAAGCCGATATTTTAGCGGAATTTGAGAAGGTCAATAAAGGAGAATGACATTATGAAAATTACTGTTGCGGGAAAAACGAAAGAATACGAAGACGGTATCACTGTTGCAAAGCTCGTTGAGCTTGAAAAAGTTGAGACACCGGAGTATGTAACTGTTACGGTGAACGATGAGTTCGTCGAAAGCGGCAGCTTTGAGGATACTGTAATAAAAGACGGAGACAATGTTGAATTTCTCTACTTTATGGGAGGTGGCTGCTGATGCCGTTCACAAACGAACAGCTTGAACGCTATTCACGACATATAATACTCAAGGAAGTTGGCGCAAAGGGACAGAAAAAACTTGCAAACGCAAAAGTCCTGATAATCGGCGCGGGCGGACTCGGAGCACCGGCTGCTATGTATCTTGCTGCGGCAGGTGTCGGAACTATCGGTATAGTTGACGCGGACGAGGTGGATCTTTCAAACCTCCAGAGACAGATAATCCACGCCACCGCGGATATCGGAAAGCCGAAGGTGCAGTCCGCAAAAGAGACGATGCAGGCTATAAATCCCGATGTTACCGTAAATACATATCATACGTTCGTTACAAGCGAGAACGTACTCGATCTTATAAAGGATTATGATTTCGTGCTTGACGGGACTGACAATTTTCCGGCAAAGTTTCTGATAAACGATGCGTGTGTAATGGCAAAGAAGCCGTTTTCTCACGCCGGGATAATCAGATTCAAAGGTCAGCTCATGACATACGTTCCCGGTCAGGGACCGTGCTACAGGTGCGTATTCAAAAATCCTCCCCCGAAGGACGCAGTACCCACCTGCAAGCAGGCGGGAGTGATCGGCGCAATGGGCGGAGTTATTGGCAGTCTTCAGGCTATGGAGGCGGTGAAGTACATCGTCGGAGCCGGAGAGCTGCTCACAGGATATCTCCTGACATTTGATGCTCTGAAAATGGAGTGGCATAAGGTGAAGCTGCCGCCGGACACTCATAATTGCGCTGTCTGCGGCGATCACCCGACTATCACCGGACTGATAGATTATGAGCAGGCGGAGTGTGATGCAAAGTGATAAAAATGCACCGAGAAGATTATGAAAAAATACTTTCCCATGCGAAAAACGAAGCCCCGATAGAAGCCTGCGGACTTATCGCCGGACATATCGAAGGGAAAGATAAGATCATAGATAAGGTCTATATCCTTACGAACATCGACCACGCGGAGGAGCACTTCTCACTTGATCCGAGAGAACAGCTTGCCGCGGTCAAGGATATGCGGTCAAACGGCTATGAGCAGCTCGGAAACTGGCATTCTCACCCGGTTTCTCCATCGCGTCCGTCGGACGAAGACAAGCGTCTCGCCTATGACAGCACCGCAAGCTATATGATATTGTCGCTCATGGACGAGGAGCCGGTGCTCAACTCGTTCCACATCGAAGGTGATACCGCGACTAAGGAAGATCTTGTGATCGGATAAGGAGAAAGAAGTGAACGGCTTACGAATAAACAGTACGCTGTTCACTTTGTTTATGTGGGGCATAGTCTATGTTTACCGGCGTTCGGGAATTATTTCAAGAAATTATGGATTTCCTATTGACAAAGATGTAATGCTGTGATATAATGATTTCATACTTTTTTGATATGTTTACTATGATTACTTAAACAGGAGATGACATTATGGCAGCAACTGTAATTATTCCCACAACACTTCGTATGTTCACCGGACATCGTTCTGAGCTCGAACTTGACGGCAGCACTGTCGGCGAGGTGATAACCGCACTTGCGGACGAGTACCCGGAAACCAAAAAGGTGCTGTTCGGAGAGGACGAAAGACTCCGTGAGTTTATAAATGTCTTTGTAGGCTCTGATAATATCCGTGATCTTCAGGGATACGATACTCCCGTAAATGACAGCAGCGAGATAATGCTGATACCGGCTATAGCAGGAGGAAGCGGAATATCGAAAGAAGATGAAGAAGCTGATGACCGCACCGGGAGCATCATGGGCGACAGGATAGGTGAAAAGCTCACAAATGACGAGATCAGGCGTTATTCCCGTCATCTGCTCCTGAAAGAAGTCGGAGTCAAAGGACAGCGCCGTCTCAAAGCGGCAAAAGTCCTTATTGTCGGAATGGGCGGACTCGGAACTCCCCTTGCCCAGTATCTTGCCGCTGCCGGCGTCGGTACCCTCGGACTGATCGACTTCGATGAGGTGGAAGAATCAAATCTTCAAAGACAGGTGATCCACGGTTCACGCGATATCGGAAGACCCAAGGTAGCCAGCGCAAAGGACAGTATAAAACAGATCAACCCGCTTGTTAAAGTGGAGACATATAACGAGCGCCTTACCGCCGACAATGCGGAAAGGATAATCTCTGAATATGATATCGTTGCCGATGCCTCTGACAATTACCAAACCCGCTATCTTGTTAACGATGCCTGCGTGCTGCTCGGAAAGCCGGACGTTTTCGGAGCAATGTACCAATTTGAGGGGCAGGCAGCGGTCTATTACGCAAAAAAAGGACCCTGCTACCGGTGTATGTACCCTGCACCGCCCCCGGCGGGACTTGTGCCGTCCTGCGCAATGGGCGGAGTTCTCGGAGTCCTGCCCGGGATCATCGGAACTGTGCAGGCGAACGAGGTCATAAAGCTGATAATCGGCGGCGGCGAACCACTTGTCGGCAGACTTGTTCTCTTCGACGCATGGAAAATGCGTTGGAGACAGCTGAAGATACGCAAGGATCCCAGATGTCCCGTATGCGGAAATACCCCGACAATTACCGAACTTGAAGAGTACGATTATGAAGATTTCTGCGGTGTAAGATCCAAGGAAGAAGAGGAAGAAGCGGTCGAGGGTATCGAACCGAAAGAGCTTAAACGCCGTATAGATGCCGGAGAAAAGATAACTATAGTTGATGTGCGCGAACCTCACGAACGTGCAATAGCAAAATTCCCCGACGCCATAGTCATACCGATAGGTCAGCTTGAACGGCGCAAGGACGAGCTTGATCCCTCAGCGGATACAGTGTTTATCTGCAAAGAAGGAAAACGCAGTATCCTCGCCGTCCGTACCCTCAGAGAAGCCGGATATACCGGTGCCGCATATAATCTGAAAGGTGGTACTAACGCATGGTCGCGCGATGTTGACAGTTCCTTCCCACAGTATTGAACAGGCGATCAGGATCGGTCGCTTCATAATTAATATGTCCTCAATAACTGCCTTTTGGCAGTTATTGGCTGAAAATCTGCAAAACAGATTTTCAGATGTTCTGCATTTTTTAAAAAAACTATTGCAATTATGATCGTTTTATGATATAATCATTTGCATAGCATATTAAATCTATAGTAATAATATGCTAAATATCTATTTACAGGAGGCAACCAAAATGGCAGTAAAAGATGAAGAAAAGATCATAGCACTCGGCAAAGACGCAGCTTATAACCTTGCCGATATCAACAAGACCAAACCACAGTATGCGGCACTCACTCCCCGCTGGATCACAAAGCTCCTTGAATTCAAAGGACTCGATTCCGGAATCTACCGCGTAAATAAGGTGCAGGAGGGAGAGACTCCTCTCGATGTTCTGTGCAGCTCCGAAAAGAAGTCAAACATTATCCCGCAGGGCTATGTTGAATATGAGGCAAAGCCCCGTGAGTACCGTCTCGCTAATATTTCCACAATAATAAACGTACATACTGCCGTCGAGGACGTTTACAGTTCGCCTTTCGATCAGGCAAAAGAACAGCTTGAACTCGCTATCGAGAGTCTGCGTGAACGTCAGGAGAGCCAGCTTATCAACAATGATGACTACGGTCTGCTCAAGGACATTGCCGATAAACAGCGCATACAGCCTGTCTCAGCAAGCGGCGCTCCGACACCGGATGATCTCGATGAGCTTATTTCAAAAGTGTGGAAAGAACCCTCATTTTTCCTCGCTCATCCACGCGCTATAGCAGCTTTTGAACGCGAATGCACAAAGAGAGGTGTTCCTCCCGTAACTGCAAATATCGCAGGCGGTACGTTCATTCTCTGGAGAGGAATACCGATAATCCCCACAAACAAGCTGCTCGTTGACGGACTCAAAGAACCGAAAGGAAGGGGCGGAAAGACTAATATCCTGCTCGTCCGCACCGGCGAAGCAAAGAGAGGTGTTATCGGTCTTTATCAGCGCAACCTGAAAAATGAGCAGTCGAGAGGACTCGCCGTTCGGTTCAGGGGAATAGACGATAAGGGGACCGCTTCTTATCTGCTTTCGCTGTATTGCTCAGCTGCAATTCTCTCAGATGATGCGATCGCTGTTCTCGAAGATGTTGAAGTTGGTGAATACTATGACTACGATTAATTACGGCATACCCTCCGAGGGGGAGCTTGAAGCGCTTGCGAACTCGCTTTTTCCCGACTTCGACGCACAAAGGTGCGCTGACGGTCTGAGCAGACTTGCGGAAAACGGAGATCCATCCGTTATCTATGAAGCTGCGCAGAAAGCCGGAAATTACGCGGACAGCTACGCCGGTTATGCGTCCCTTGCAGACAGCTTCGGCGGAGGATATCTGTCGGAATATGAACAGCTTGCAGCGGAACTGACAAACGGATATCCGGCATATCAAGCCGCGCCTGCTCAGACAGTGCAGGCAGGATATTCACCGGCGGTGCTTTCCGAGACACAGGCGGCAGGTTATGTGCCGAAGACCGCTCAGCAGGCAGCCGCGCCCGTTTTCGCAAGCAATAACGTTGTTGTGGGTACAAAGACCCTCGATCAGATACGCGCTGATTTTCCGATACTGAAAGAGGTGATAAACGGACACCCTCTGGTATGGCTCGACAACGGAGCAACTACCCAGCGTCCGCAGGCTGTTATAGACAGGCTCTCGTACTACTATACTCACGAAAACTCGAATGTTCACCGCGGTGCGCATGAGCTTGCGGCACGTTCTACCGACGCTTATGAGAACGCAAGACAGATAACCGCTGATTTTATCGGTGCTCCGTCCAAGGATAATATAGTGTTCGTGCGCGGGACAACAGAGGGTATAAATCTTGTCGCAAACGCGTATGTAAAGCCGCTTCTTCAGCCCGGGGACGAGATAATCCTGTCGATACTTGAACATCACGCGAACATAGTTCCGTGGCAGCTCGTTGCTGAGGAAACAGGCGCGGTACTTAAAGTGATCCCATGTGATGAGAGCGGCCAGCTTATACTTTCTGAGTACGAAAAACTGTTTACAAAGCGCACGAAATTTGTCAGCGTAACACAGGTGTCCAATGTGCTCGGAACGGTCACTCCTGTTGAAGAACTCGTTGCCATCGCTCACGCTCACGGGGTGCGGATAATGATAGACGGCGCGCAGTCGGTCGCTCACATTCCGGTGAACGTCACTGCGCTTGACGCTGATTTCTTCGTATTTTCAGGTCACAAGATCTTTGCGCCCACCGGCATAGGTGCGCTTTACGGAAAACCGGAGCTTCTTGAAGCCGCAAGACCGTACCACGGCGGCGGAAACATGATAAAGGACGTTACATTTGAGCGCACTGTCTATAATCCTGCGCCCAACAAATTTGAAGCAGGTACCGGAAGCATTGCCGACGCTGTCGGACTCGGAGCTGCGCTCGAATATCTGAACGCGATAGGAATGGCAGCGGTAAACAAGCACGAACACGAGCTTCTTGTTTACGCAATGAGTGAGATGAGAAAGATACCCGGTCTGCATCTTATCGGCACTGCATCAAACAAAGCAAGTGTTCTGTCATTTGTACTTGACGGGTATAACAACGATACTGTCGGTGCGCGTCTGAACGAGCTCGGCATTGCAGTACGCACCGGACACCACTGTGCTCAGCCGGTCCTTCGCAGATTCGGGCTTGAAGGAACTGTCCGTCCGACACTTGCACTATACAATTCATTTGAGGATATAGACGCTCTTGTCCGCGGAATACGCTCGCTTGTATGATCCCTTCTCCCCATAGCCTATAGAAAAGTACGCAGAGATGTTCTTCTGCGTACTTTTCTTATGGTTATCCGAGGCGGTGATTGTAACCATTTGTTACCACATTGTAATCGGTTTGTAATTGAATATTCTACGCTTTTGTGATATAATCTTGTCAGATAATACACTGATACTCTGAAACAGGAGCAGAAATATTCATGTTCAACGCGAAGCATGTCGCCTTTCAGGAAGGTGGGAGAGGAGAGAGGTCTGGGGAGGGGAGAGGGAGGGAAACTCATTTCCCCGCGGGAAATGGGGCTCCCTTCCTCTTCCTTCCCCAGTCTCAAGCGCAGCGACCTCTTCAAGATCTCAAGCGCAGCGGATCACCCCTGCTTCAGAGGTATCTTGACTACGTACTCAACGAAATCATCTGTACGGTTTTTTACTGTCTCGCAGTTTATGCCGGCTTCTTTCATTGCGTCGATAGTTTTGTTGAATGTATTTATATACAGGTTCACCGCGCGGTATGTCCAGCTTCGGCGGACTTTGGGCTTTCCGGGTTTTCCTTTAATCAGTTCATCTATATATGTATCTGTCTGGGCAGTGTTAAGCTGATTTGTACCTATATAATGTATCGCATCGGGACGCTTTTCCGATTCGAGACGCAGAAGAGCGCGTGCCTGACGCTCAGTGAGCTTGTACTTTACGACCATTGCCTTTTCCTCATCTGTAAGCTTCAGGAGCCGAAGCTTGTTTGCGATAGTTGATTGGGCGGTACCGAGTCTTGCAGCGGTTTCTTCCTGCGTAAGTCCGTAGTAGTCTATCAGATTTTTGATCGCGTAGGCTTCTTCCATGAAGCTGAGATCCTGTCTTTGCAGGTTTTCGAGAACTGCAAGGACGGCGCTGTCCTTCACGGTCGCCGTTATGATTATACACGGGACAAAGCTCATATTAAGGAGCTTGCAGGCTCTGAGCCTCCGCTCTCCGGCGATAAGCTCATAATCCGTGCTGTTTTCAAGTCTGCGGACGGTAAGCGGCTGAAGGATACCGTTCTGCTGTATCGACACCGCAAGCCGCGACAGCTCGTATTCATCGAACACCACTCTCGGCTGAGCCGGATTAGGTACAATAGAGTTTATCGGTATCTCCACGACTTTGTTCACTGCGTTTTCGGTGCGTATATCCTGTGCCGGTTGCGTTTTTGAAAAAATAGCCATTATTTTAGACCTCCGTTTCGGGTGATAGATGTTTCCCGTATTTATATTAGCATATTTATTCACGCATTTCCACACAAAAGATCCCCCATATTGCGGGAAAAAACACCGCAATACGGGAGATCTGACGCATATTCACACAGTTATGACAAGATACGCGGTAATAATATGGCGCATAATGTCGTATAAACACTAACGTTTTCCGGAGCGGTCGGCGCTGACCGTTCCGTCGCTGTAATATGCAATGACGCTGCGCTGTCTGCCGGTATCGAGATCCTTTCCTTTTATCGTAAGTCCGGATCTGTTCATAAGCTCGGCTGCGTTCACCTCACTTATATCGCATCTTATGGCGTTTATCCCGCCGCAGACTACCATAAATTCAGAATCGCTGACATTTATGGCACCCTCGCCGCCGACCTTTGATTCTGTGTATGTTTCGCTGTCGCGCTCGGTGACATATTTCACCGGCTTTTTGTCAAGTGCGCGAAGCCCCTTTATATCCATTCCGCCGCTTTTGTTTTTCTTAGAGAACAGCATAGTTATCCCTCCCGGCTGACGGTCTGCCTTCAGGGTACCTCTAAAAACTGCTTTGAAAAGAGAAAATGAGATAGTTGCACCGAGAGCAAGAAAAGTCTCCGAAAGCTTGCTGGCGCAAGGTGAGGAGACTTGACGCAGCTATCGGTGCAAG
>ODAI010195680.1_pt1 | contig 12061 bp, 9 predicted proteins | sample 1539321 | NCBI WGS metagenome assembly ODAI01 (sample SAMN02144231, study PRJEB22623) | gut metagenome | biome: sheep rumen | host: Ovis aries | place: New Zealand
ATTCCGGTTTTTATGCACTTTCTCCTGCCGCAGATGGCAGCTACCACAGCGAAGATCTGCGACATTATTACTCTTTAAGGCACTGGGTAGTTTCCGAGGTTGTTAAAAACTATTTGCTTCTTCCGGCGGAACCTGATTATAAAGGCTTTTGTAAATATTTTACGGACTTTGCCGACAGAAGCTTTCGAGACAGGGCTGTTTTTTGCACAAAGGATGAAAATGGCAACTTACTTACAGATGAAGCAGCTGCAAAATATATTTTTGAATCAGACAAAATAAATTACTTTATTAATCAGAGAAACAAATGGGGAAATTTTCCTTTAGAGGACTATGTTTTTGTAAAGGATGAAAATGGAGCTGTAACAGGACAGCCGGCAGTATCTTATTATGCAGAGGCAAAGGAAGACAAAAACTTTTTTAATCCAAATAAAGATATTTCCTCAAGCCGAACAGATTTCTTTCTTCTCAAAGACAAGGTTTATTTTACCGTAAATTTTGGTTCAACTCATGCAGACGGAAAATGGCATTTTGACTATGCAAAAATTTATCAGATAAAAGATGATAAAGAGGGCTTTTTTATTGAAGATGTTGAGCTATTAAAAAATATAGACTTTATGTACTACGAATGGTATTCGGGAACAAGTCCAATAAGTGAAATAAAAAATAAAGAAGGCACTAATAAAGCTGTTTTGGTAAAAGACATAGATGGTAAAACTCTCTGGTATTTTGATGGAGAAAAAGTAGAAAGATATGAAAGTGAAGAAGACTTACTAAAGACAATGGAAGCACAGGCACTTAATATAAAAAATCTGATAATAGTGCTGCTTGGAATTATTGTGCTTGCACTTTTATTTATACTTTCTTTTCTGATTGTAAAAATCCGCAGACATGGGAATCTTTCTTCAAAATCAGTTTATAAGATTCAGGAAGATGAAAGGGAAAAAATTGCCGGCGATATTCATGATTCAGTTGTACAGGATTTACGGGCAATCAGAATTAAGGCCGAAATGCTTGAGATAAATGAAGCCGGAAAAGAAAAGCAAAATCAGCTTATAAATGACATTACTCTTTGTATTACAAAAATGCGCGATATCTGCTATGGACTTTCACCTGCTGAATTAAAGATTTTTGATGACCGGGAGACAGCGGACTTGTATTCAATTATCCAAAGTCTTGCAAGTCAGTTTACTGTAAAAACTAATATTCCCTGCTCTCTTCAAAAGTCAGGCTTCGATGACTCGCTGATGATAAAAAAAGAAAGCTGTCAAAATCTTGTCCGCATAATTCAGGAAGCTTTAAAGAATATAGAAAAACATTCCTTTGCAACCCAGGCTCAAATCATTATAAAAGAAGAAAAAGAAAATGATGAAGTAAGGCTTTACATTACAGATAACGGCCGGGGCTGCGACCTGAAAAAGCTTCAAGGTGCCAGAGCGGCAAAAAACCACTTTGGACTTAGGATGATGAAAGAAAGGGCAAAGATAATTCCGGGCTGCTCTGTTGAATTCAGGTCGGCTATAAATGACGGAATGCAGGTAAAAATCAGAATTACCGGACTCAAATTAGAAGAGTAAGACGGAGAGAAGTTTATGAAAAACGAGATTTTTATTGTAGATGACCATAAAATGCTTTTGACCGGACTAAAATATTATTTGGAAACAAATACACAATGGAAGGTTCCATATATTTTTACCTCAAAGAATGACTGTCTGGAAAAGCTTGAGGCTCTGCATGAAGAAGAAATGACGGCTGAGGAGACAGCAGCTCTTCTGCCGGAAATTATCATCATAGATATTCAACTGGGAAAAGAAAGTGGATTTTCTCTGCTGACAGAAATCACTCAAAAATATAAAAGCATAAAGTGCCTTATGTATTCAATGTACGATACCACAGGTTATATTATGCAGGCAAAAAACTGCGGAGCAAAGGGCTACATTTCAAAGGTAGCCGGAGAGGATGAACTGGTTCGCTGCCTGTCTATAATGCAAAATGGCGGAGAATACATAGAAGAAAAGCTGCGCGAAAGTCAGAAAAAGCTTATTACTATAGAAACACTTTTTAGCCGCCAGGAAAAACGCATATTAGAGCGAGTTCTGCAGGGAAAGTCCAACAAAGAAATTAGCGAAGAGCTTTTTATAAGCGTCCATACTGTAGAAGACTATGTGAGCGACATTTATGATAAGGCAAATGTAAATAACCGCACAGAACTGATGGAGAAATTCGGCTAAGCTTTAGTTCCACGAAGCGTAGCTTGTTCTCTGCTGGGGAGCGTGTTATTCTAAAATCACAAGATGACTTTGCCGGCACAAGTCTCAGGAGATACAAATGAACAACTACGTAACAGGTGCGGTTATCAAGGCCCTCCGCGAAAAAAAGAAGATGACACAGGAAGAGCTTGCTCAAAAGATTTTTGTAAGCAGCAAGGCTGTAAGCAAGTGGGAAACCGGCAGGGGCTTTCCAGATATCGGGCTTTTGGAAAATCTTGGAAAAGCGCTTGGAGTTTCTGTAATTGAACTGCTTTCGGGCGAAAGCATTAGTAACCAGAACAAGGCCTGCAATATGACAAAGGGAAGCTTTTACGTCTGCCCTGTCTGTGGGAATATTATTCACACCACAGGAGAGGCGGTAATAAGCTGCTGCGGCATTACACTGCCGGTATTGGAAGCAGAAAAGGCTGAGGTGTTTTCGACAGACTCAACATTCACGTTCAGTGATGCAAACACTGGAGATAAGTCGGTGATTGAGGCCCTCGAAACCACCGTCGCCGAGCCCCATTCTCCTCATGTTGAAATCGTTGAGGACGAATACTTTGTCACTCTGGACCATCCTATGACAAAGGACCACTACATTTCTTTTATTGCCGCAATTTCGTCACAGGGTATTCAGATGGAAAAACTCTACCCCGAAGGCCCAGCCCAGGCCTGTTTTAGGATTGCTGGAGTTAGAAAAATATTAGCCTATTGTAATAGACACGGGCTTTTTGAAATTAAAGTCCGCTAATGAAATAAAGGAAAATGCAACTAATACTTACATTTTCCTTTATTTATGTAAACTTTTCTTGCTTGACCCCTAAATCTTTCAGACTTAAAATGTTATATATACTTGCAAAAGTATGACATTTCATACGGAGGATATATGGCAGTTTTATCAGTAAAAAACTTATGCAAAAATTATCCTGCCTTTTCGCTCAAAGATGTTTCCTTTGAAATTGAAAAAGGCAGCATAATGGGCTTTATCGGAAGAAACGGAGCCGGTAAAACCACCACACTCAAAAGTCTTTTGAATCTGGTTAGCCCTGATAGTGGAACAATCGAGTTTTTTGGACTGCCACTAAAAGGCAACGAAGCTCAGATTAAGCAAAAGGTAGGTTATGTTGTAAGCACAGACGGTTACTACAAGAAAAAGAAGATTGCCCAGATTACAAATGTTACAAAAACGTTTTATGAAAACTGGGACGAAGCCGCCTACCAGCATTATCTGCAGGTTTTTAAGCTGGATCCGCAGAAAAGTCCTGCCCAGCTTTCGGAAGGAATGAAGGTAAAATATTCTATCTCGCTGGCCTTATCCCACAAGGCAGAGCTTCTGATTCTTGACGAACCAACCAGCGGACTAGACCCGATTTCCCGGGCAGAGCTTCTGGACATTTTTAATCAGCTGAAGGCAAAGGGTATTTCAATCCTCTTTTCTTCACACATAACAACTGATTTGGACAAATGCGCCGACACTATCACCTACATAAAGCAGGGCTCAATTTTATATTCTGGAAAAACAGAGAAAATCGGTATGACTCTTGATGATTTTATGCTTACAAACGAAAAGGAGGAAATTCATGTCTGAAAATACAAAACTTTTGCGCAAAGAAATTAAACTCGCAGCTTCTCCCCTGTCATACTTTTTTCTGGCCTTTACACTAATGGCCTTTATTCCAGGCTACCCTATTCTGGTCAGCCAGTTTTTTATCTGCCTGGGACTTTTCCAAACCTTCCAAAACGGCCGTGAAGCAAACGACATAATTTATTCAGTTCTGCTTCCAATCTCTAAGAAATCAATTGTAAAAGCCCGCTTTCTTTTTGTACTTTTCATAGAAATGCTTGACTTTATCTTGACCTTAATTTTCTCGCTGATTCGCATGAGCCTTATGTCAGGACTTTCTCCTTATGTAACAAACCCTCTGATGAATGCAAACTTTTTCTTTGTAGGCTTTTCCCTTTTAGTTCTGGCCATCTTTAATCTGATTTTTGTCCGCGGATATTTTAAGACAGGCTACTATTTTGCAAAATCCTTTATTGCCTTTATTGTAATTGCTTTCCTACTAGTTATAGCAAGCGAAGTGCTGCACTATCTTCCAGGCTTACAGTACTTTTCTACAGCAGGCTTTGAAGAGTTACCAAAGCAAGTGATTTTCCTCTGCTGCTCAATAATTATCTTTGTGATATTTACAGTCTGGGGAGAAATTTCAGCCGCAAAAAGCTTTGAAAAGATTGATTTATAATAAAGTTTCATGAGAGTGACCCGAAAGGCAGGAAAAAATGTTCAGTGATAATATGCTTCAGCTTAGAAAAATGGCAGGTCTTACCCAGGAAGAGCTTGCTGAAAAAATTGGAGTTTCAAGACAGTCCCTTAGCAAGTGGGAAAAAGGAGAAAGCGTTCCAGATCTGGAAAATGCCGCAAACATTGCACAAGTTCTGGGAGCATCTCTTGACGAACTGGTAAATTACGATCAGTCCGAAGCAAAGCTGCCCATGCCGCCAAAAGGTAAACATATGTTTGGTCTTGTTCAGGTTGGCGACAAAGGCCAGATAGTAATTCCAAGCCGGGCAAGAAAGATTTTCGACATAAAAGCCGGCGACAAGCTGATTGTTCTGGGAGATGAAAACCAGGGCCTTGCCCTCCTAAAAGAGAAGAGCTTTATGGACCTGGTTTATCAGCTGAAAGGATAAAATTATCGGTACAACTTTACGCCGCTAAAGCCTAGTTATCATCAGCTAAAAGTTCAGACAGATAGAAAAGAAGGGCACATTCACTTTCCTGCCAGATTCTAAGACTTCTTTTTACACAGCAAATAAGATAACCTTTTACATTTTTTTCTTTGCGTATGCGGGAAATAAGGACAGATTCAAAACCTTTATTAATCAGGCTGCTATAAAATTTTGGTGAATATCGCTTTACAAATTCCAGAGTTCTTTCTGAAAAGAAATCTTCCTTCATTAAATCTGCCAGATCAGAAGCATCTTCGCAAAAATCTTTTTTTTCTACGGAACGCATTTTTCCATCAGATTTTACATAATACAAATCATTTACCTGCAAAACTTCTTTTACTATTGGCAGTGCTTTTTGTAATTTTTCTTCAAAAGAATCAGCCTTTTCAAGCTCTTTCTTTAAGTTATGCATATTTGTAAATATGCCGTTTTGCGCCATTTTATGAATTTCTATATTTTTATGTTTTTCTTCTTCATAAAATCTGTAACAATTACGCCCCCGATTTTTTCCCAGATAAAGCATTTTATCTATCAAACTAAAAAGATCTGAAAAATTATCTGAATCACTTGGGAAAGTAGCTGCACCCGCCGTGCCTGTAACAAAGGTAGCCCCATTTTCAAAGTACACTTCTTTTCGTAAGGCATTTGAGTTACCGTACAGATTATCAAAAAAGGTGATTTTATCTTCTCTCGTAATATTTTTTAAATCTATCAGCAAAAGTTCGTCTCCGCCAAACCTGCCGACCAGACCGCAACTTTTTGAATATTCCGCAAGACCTTTTGTAACTGTGGCCAGAACCTTATCACCAGCGGCATGACCGTATGTGTCATTGATTGTCTTAAAATTATCCAAATCAATAATCGTAAAAGTAAAGGGTGTATTCGAAGCTATTAAAGACTGAACAAATTTTACTGAATAAGAACGATTTAATATACCCGTAAGAGGATCAAGAATTTCATCAAGACTAATTTCATCTATCAGTTTATCAAAAAATGAATATTTTCTAAGGTCACTCAAAGTATAAAGAACCTGAGAACCATCGCTCTTGTTTTTTCTTCGTATTACATCAGTTATATCTACAAAGCTTCCGACCAGCCCGACAATTTCATCTCCTTCATAAAGGGGACGCTTTGAAGCAATAATGTCCCTTTCTTCTCCATGAATAATACACTTACCCTGAACTTTATAAGTGCTTTTCCCCGACAGAACCATAAGTTCATCTTTTTTAAATGGCTCGGGGTCGGAATGCCAGCCCATGTCTTCATCATTTTTTCCAAGAAGGATTTCTTCTGATTCAAAACCGTAATAATCAAGAAAAGCCTGATTGACACCAAGAAAGCGTCTGTCTTTGTCCTTCCAGAAAACGCAGTCTTGTGATGTATTAATGATACTGTCAAACAAATCCAATGTCATTTTCATAGCTGTTGCACCAAAGTAAGTATGCTGCTGAAAGGCTCTAGTTTTGCATTTCAGACAAATATTTGTAGTATTATACATTTTTGTCAAAAACAATCAAAGGCAGAAGCTGATTTAATCCTAAAAATTGCAGACGCAATTATTTTTATAGAGTTTTTTTCAAGTAAGTTAATCCTAAAAAATTGCTAGCGCAATTTTTTTTAACGGATTATCGATTTTTACCCTTAAAAAAATCATCTACGGCTTTTACTAATGCTTCTGGGGGCATGGTTTTTAGAAGGTATTTGTCCGGCTTGGCGGAAACAACCTTCATGACAGTTTCCTTATCATCTTTTGCTGTCAGAAAAATAACAGGTATATTTGCCGTTGCACTTTCGCTGCGGAGCATTTCAAAAACCTGCAGTCCGGAAACAACAGGCATTTCGTAATCCAAAAGAATAAGGTCTACATGATGCTGGGCAAGAAGAGAAATTGCATTCATGCCGGAATTTACCATGTAAACTTCATATTTTGAAGAAAACCAGTTGTTCATAGTCCTAAGCATCACGCTGTCATCATCAACAACAAGAATTCTTTTGCGGCCGCCGGTTGCTTCTCCGTCATTCAGCAGAAAGTTGAGTTTAGAAAGCAGATCCTGCATGTTTACAGGGCGAACAAAAGAAGAAGTCACCATGTTTTTTGGAATTACTTCATAGGCGGAATTAATTTCCAGAGGATTTCCCAAGAGGAAGAGAAAACGGTCTTTTCCCTCCTCCGCCATTTTTTTCTTAATATATTTCAAAGTTCCGTTAAAACTTTCTATATCTCCCTCGAGATAAACAATATAAATATCAGGCAGATTCTGAATCAAATCAATTTCAACAATATCTGGCTGGGCACATATAACATGAAAGCCAGATGCATTAAGGGTTTTTACCATTGCATTTACCAGAAAGCTGGGTGTTTCCCGAACAAATAATATATCTTTTCTCATAAATTCACCTGTTTACAATTTATTATAGCACAATATTTTTATTCCAGCATAAATAATTATAAAAGTTTAAGGATTTCTGCCTGATCCACAGCAGAAAGTTTTTCCTTTATCTTCTGATAGCGTTTCTTTTCTGCTTCTGGAATCCTGTAAGAATCCAGCATGGAAATAATCTGGTCTGCGGTAGAAAAATCAAAAGCCTGGACACATTCCTTTATATTGGAAAGAGCCTGCAGGAAGTCATCCCGGCTGATTTCTTCTTTGCCCTCATCAGAGCCTGAGTCAGCAGCAGAGCCTGCAAAAGGGGCGAGGCCTTCTTTATAAGAACGGTAAAGTGACAGAAGAGCCGGTGTTTTTTCTGCAATTTCAGTGGAATTTTCTGCATCTCCGCATTCTTCCAGTCTTGCAGCATCAGAAGAAAGTTTTAGGGCACCAATAAGGCGGGCAGAAGATTTAAGGGCGTGAACTAAAACCGTATAGTTTTTCCAGTCTTTCTCTGAGGCATATTTTTCTATCAGCTCAGATTTGCCATCGATTGCTGCATAAAATTCCTTCATGGCAGAAAGAAGAACTTCCCTGCCCCCGCAGTTTGCAAGAGCCGCCTGATAATCTATGCCTTCAATATTCAGGGGGCTGTCTGCAGGCGCTTCCTCATCTGCACCGTCAGAAGCTGAAGATTCTATCACCTGCACTTTTTCTGCAGGCAGATACTTAGAGAGCATTTTTTCAAGTTTTTCAGAATCAATCGGTTTGGTGAGATAGTCATCAAAGCCCGCCCGCAGATACATTTCCCGAGCCCCTGCAATGGCATTTGCAGTAAGAGCGATGCAGGCTGTATTCTGATTTAAGTTTCCAGCCAGTTTTTTCATGGCCGCAAGAGTTTCAATTCCATCCATAAGGGGCATACGGTGGTCAAGAAAAATCAAGTCATATTTTTTTCTGCATACAAGTTCCAGAGTTTCAGCACCGCTTTCTGCCGTATCCACAAAAGCCCTGGTCTGCTTTAAAAGTCCCCGGGCAACTGTAAGGTTCAGCCTTGTATCATCAACAACCAGAATAGAAGCCTCAGGCGCAAGAACGCGAACGCCCCCTCTGGCGGCTTCCCGCTGCCTTACCCGGCAAAAGGCCCCTTCTATATCTCCCAGAGGCTCCCAGGAAATGACCTTCTGTTCCACTGTAAAATAAAAGTCCGACCCCTTACCATATTCACTTTTTACATTAAGCGAAGTTCCCATTAATCCCAAAAGCTGCTGAACAATGTTCATGCCTAGCCCGGTGCCTTCAATGGTACGGTTGCGCTTTTCTTCAATCCGCTGGAAAGCCGTAAAAAGCTTTGAAATATCTTCTTCCTTTATTCCAATTCCAGTGTCTATTACATGAAATGTAAGCCCGATTTTTTCCTCGCTGATTTTTTCCCAGGTCACATTCATGCTTACCGAACCTTTTTCCGTATATTTTACGGCATTTGTAAGAATATTCAGCACGCACTGCTTTATGCGGATTTCATCCCCTTTCAGAAGATGCGGAATGTTTTCATCAACCTTCAGATTCAGGCTCAGCCCCTTATCTTCCGCCCTTTTTGAAATCATATTCATCAAATCATTTATAGAAGAACTTATGTCGTATTCCACAGGAATAATTTCCATGCGGCCAGCTTCTATTTTTGAAAAATCAAGGATTTCGTTTACGATTGAAAGAAGATTTTTTCCAGCAGTCTGAATGTCTGCCGCGTAATTTAAGATTTCGTCTTCTTTTGATTCGCGCAAAATCATTTCGTCCAGACCGAGCACGGCATTTATAGGAGTGCGGATTTCGTGACTCATGGAAGAAAGAAACAAATCTTTTGCCTTATTAGCTTCTTTTGCAATTTCAAGGTCATTTGAAAGTCTTTTTTCGCGTTCAAGATTTTTAAGATATTCATCAAGCACATCGTAAGAATGCACAAGGGCCCCATACAGAATGCCTATTTCGTCCCGCGATTTTATGCCGAGTTTTCTGATGTCTACATGCCCCTTTCCAAATTCAGATTCAGCAGAATCTTCCAGAGCCATACTCATAAGGATGAGCGGATTTGTAATCATGGAATTTGTAGAGCCGATTGCAACAAGAATTGCAGGAACAGCAACAATCAGCATTAAGACGACCATGCGGGTTGCAAAAACTATTGTACGCCAGTCGAACCATTCTTCAACATTTTTCAACTCCTGGGCTTTTAAATCTATTCCGCCATTCTGCTGGGCAAAGTAAATTGAACTGTGAATTTCGTCTGAAAAAAGTGAACTTGAAATGCCGTAGGCAGAAATCAGAAGGATTCCCGCAACACCCACAATCATAACAGTAATTTTTGTACTGATTTTAGGACGTTTCTGGGCTTTGAGCCGCTTACGGAATTCTACGCTCATGTCGGAAGCGGATGCAGTTGCAAAAAAGAGGTTTTTTATTCTTTCAGGCAAAAAACGATGGTAGCAGTAGCAGATAAAGCAGACAAGGGTACAGGAAGGAGCAGGCAGCAAAAGAAGGAAAAAAACATGACCTTCTGTATGAAACATCTCAAAATCTGCCCCCTGCAGAATTCCCAAAAGAATATTCCATGCAGGTCCCAGAGAAATAATCAGAATAATATCTGCAATGAGTGTTTTTTTTATGCTTAAAAACCACCTGTGGTAAATGGGCAGGTTCATGACAAGAGAAGAAATAAGAAGCATAAAGGCATGGTAGGCAAGGCTTTTGTTCATCGTAACCACTGTAAAATACAGAAGGACAACCAGAGAGCCCATGGAATAACCGGAAAGGAAAGTCAGAAGCATTACAGGAATTATCTGCCAGTAAAGCTGAACTTGACTTGCCTCCCATTTGTGAAAAACAAAAATCGGCCGGCAGCAATAATCTATTACAAGAAGAAGTATAAAAGCAATGAGGGTAGTAAGAGGAATTGTGATTCTGTAATTTTTGTTCTGCAAAAGTGCATACTGCGAAAATTCTTTATTATCCATAAAAAAAGTATATCACAGATTTTTTTTTATTCATTTTTTTTTCAGCAGGAAAAGTAAAAAAAAGAAATGTCTAATAAGTAAGTAATGCGGTGGTTGAGCTTGTCGAAACCACCACATTCAAGGTTATTGCTGTCGCAATATTTACAGATTTCGACAAGCTCAATGACCGCAGTCCCAAATCTTATTAGACATCCCCTTGATATTCTAACCAAAATAATCTATGAATTATCTGTAAAGTTTTACCCCGCTGCGGTCAATAGTTTTTTCGCAGGCTTCCCAAAGGCCCTGGAGGTAGGTTGCTCCGAGAGCTCGGTCATAAAGTCCGTAGCCAGGCATGCATTTTTCACCCCAGATTGTTCGACCGTGGTCAGGGCGGATAACGCCGTCAAAACCAGTTTCATAAAGAGTCTTAACAATCTTGAACATATCAAAAGAACCTGTGCTTGAAAGGTGGGCTGATTCCTGGAAGTCCAGAACAGGATCATCAATTGCGGTATTAAATTTAAGGTTGCGCACGTGGGCAAAGTGAATGCGGCCCTGAGCAGCCTTAATGAATTCGCAGAGGTCGTTCTTGCGGTTAGTACCATAAGAGCCTGTACAGAAGGTCAATCCGTTGTGAGGATTATCAACAGCCTTGAGCATACGGCAAACCTTATCCTGACTTGTAATGATGCGAGGCAGACCAAATACAGGCCATGCAGGATCATCCGGATGAATTGCCATATCAATATTGTATTTATCGCAGACAGGCATAATTGCCTTGAGGAAGTAAACGAGGTTGTTGAAAAGCTTTTCCTCGTCAACTGATTTATACATTTCAAAAAGCTCTTTTACGCGGGCCATGCGCTCTGGTTCCCAGCCAGGAAGAATAAAGCCGTTTGAATCCTTATCAATAGAAGCAAACATTTCTTCCGGTTTTACGCCGTCAATAGCCTTTGAGTTATAGGCAAGAACTGTTGAACCGTCCTCGCAAAGGCGGGCCAGCTCGCTACGGGTCCAGTCAAAAACAGGCATAAAGTTGTAGCAGACCATGTGGATGTCTTCCTGACCAAGGCGCTCCAGAGTCTTAATGTAGTTTTCTATGTATTTATCGCGGTCGCCACCACCAATTTTTATGTCGTCGTGAATATTTACGCTTTCAATTCCGGCAATTTTAAGTCCGGCATCCTGCACTTCTTTCTTAATCTTCTGAATTGCCGAAAGCTCCCAGGCATCTCCAGGAACTGAATCATACAAGGTTGTAATAACGCCATGTACTCCAGGCACCTGGCGAATCTGCTGCAAAGTTACTGAATCAAAGCCGGTTCCGTACCAGCGTAATGTCATTTCCATATCATCACCTCTTAATTCAAAAAAGTGGGATATAGGCTCGAGCAAATCTCCAAAAATAGTCCACAGGACTGTTTTTGGAGATTTGAACAATCTAAATCCCTCGGCTACAATTCGTCGCTTTCGCTCCTCATTTCCGCCCTACCCCCTCTGCGGGGACACCCCGCAACGCCCCGCTGCAGGTTTTGCATTTTTCGATTAAAGTATATCATTACTTAATTTATTTATCAACTAAAATACTTGCATACTAGTATAACAATATTAAAAATGAGGAAATATCCCTAAAAAAAGCGGCCGAATCCGACCGCTTTTACCCCAGAAGATTATTTACGCTGTAAACCAGTCTTCCAGACGCAGGAATGTTTTTTCCTTG
>ODAI011431083.1_pt1 | contig 12061 bp, 9 predicted proteins | sample 1539321 | NCBI WGS metagenome assembly ODAI01 (sample SAMN02144231, study PRJEB22623) | gut metagenome | biome: sheep rumen | host: Ovis aries | place: New Zealand
CCGCGGCGACGGTCTTGCCATCCGGATTCATCTTCATGTAGAAGGCCTTGATCTCCTTCGGATAATCGGTGACGAAGACGGGCTTCTTGAAGATCTCTTCCGTCAGATAGCGCTCATGCTCGGTCTGCAGATCGCAGCCCCAGTACGGCTTGTAATCGAGCTCCTTGCCGCTCGCGGAGAGCAGACGGACCGCCTCGGTGTAGGTGCAGCGGGCGAATTCGTTGCTGACGATCGAATCCAGACGGTCAAGCAGCGTCTTATCGACAAACTGGTTGAAGAAAGCAAGCTCCTCGGGAGCATTCTCCAGCAGGTAATTCACGATATATTTGATCATGGCCTCGGCAAGGTCCATATCGTCGGCCAGATCGGCGAAAGCGATCTCGGGCTCGATCATCCAGAACTCCGCGGCATGACGTGTAGTATTTGAATTCTCTGCACGGAATGTGGGTCCGAAGGTATATACTTTCTTGAAGGCAAAAGCATATGTTTCAACGTCAAGCTGTCCCGAAACGGTAAGATTGGTGGGCTTTCCGAAGAAATCCTTTGAGTAATCCACGGATCCGTCCTCGTTTTTGGGGATATCCCCTATGTTCATGGTTGTAACCTGGAACATCTCACCTGCACCCTCGCAGTCGCTGCCTGTGATGATGGGAGTATGGACATATACAAAACCTCTCTCCATGAAGAAGTTATGGATGGCAAAAGCTATAATGCTCCTTACCCTGAATACGGCCTGGAAGGTATTGGTGCGGGCTCTTAAATGAGTCATTGTACGGAGATACTCAAGAGTGTGACGCTTTTTCTGAAGAGGATAATCGGAAGGAGCAAGTCCCTCTACGGTAACCTCCTTAGCCTGCATCTCAAAGGGCTGCTTGGCATCGGGAGTTGCAACGATCTCGCCCTTTGCGATAACGGCACAGCCCACGCCAAGATGTGCGATCTCGTCAAAATTGGGAAGAGCATCCCCATAAACTATCTGAAGGGTTCTGAAATCCGTTCCGTCGCTTAATGTCAGGAAACCGAAGCTCTTGGAATCCCTGTTTGAACGGAGCCACCCTCCTACGGTAACTTCCTTTCCGTAAAATACTTCACTGTCTTTATAAAGTTCTCTGAGTTCTGTAAGTTTCATAAGATCACCTCTCCGTTCGTTTATCGGTCCTTTTTAATATACTCCTGTTATTTTTTCATATAATGGTCCGACAGCATTTCAAGCACATCCTGCTCCATGAAAAATACCCTGTATTCTTCTCTTGAAAGCTGTGCGTACATTTCCTCATCAGGCATCTGGCTTTCTTCTTTATATTTTGTAAGCCTTGCGTCAAGATCTTCATCCGACAAAAGAAGTCCCTTTTCTTCGGCTATCACAAAAAGGGCCGCATCATTGAGAAGCTGCGTTCTGCTGTACTGGGCCACATAATCGTCCATGGTCATTCCGTAATACGACAGAAGCGTCTCGGCATCCACGTTATAATAAGCTGCAGCATTATTAACGGATCTCATTACAAGTTTGTCATATGAATCCATCAGTTCCTGAGGAAAAGCCTGTTTCTGGGTAATGACCGTAGAAAGCTGTTCAGCGATCTGGTTCTCAAGGTCAGTTTTGTCAGCATCAGCCGCCTGCTTGATAAGTTCCGTACGGCACATATCCCTGATGTCATCCTCACATCGTATGGGCTCCTGACCTTCTTCAAGATTTTTATTGGCTGCCGCTATGATGGAATCTGTGGTGATGATACCGTTGACCTTGCAGGTAAATACAACCGACTGTCCCGCCAGCTCCTCACTGTGATATTCTGTGGGGAAGGTAAGATCAAGGTCAACCTCTTCACCGGGCATCACCCCGACAAGTCCTTCCTCAAATCCGGGTATGAAGGTTCCCGAACCTATCTCAAGGATTGCTCCCTGCTGGGTACCGCCGTCAAAAGCCACTCCGTCTTTTTTTCCGCAATAATCAAGATTGATGATGTCTCCGTTTACCACCGCTCTTGATGTCTCAAAATCCGAAGCTTCCACCGCCGAAGCGTAATCATTGAAAAAGCTGCTGTAGGCATAGTCGATATATTCGTCATCTATTTCGGTTTCCTGATAGATAACGTTAAGATTCAGGTAATCCCCGACCTCTACATACTCCTTCATATCATAGTCAAATACCGTCACGGAATCCCCGGTGGCTGCGGGATCTGCTACTGCAGCGCTTGCTTCTGAAGCCGCAGTAACATCTGAAGAGTCTGTAAAAACCTGCGCCGCCTGCTTCCCGCATCCAGCAAGAACAGCAGCTGAAACTACTGCAGGTATCACGATCTTAAGATTCATTTTTTTCATAATTTTTTCTCTTTCATTAATATTATGCGTATCAAACGACATTTTACCACCAGAAAAGGCTGCGTACAAACAAAATATTGATAATAAGGCCATATTTTGCTACAATGCATTTTTGAAAGAGTTCGGAGGTAGAACATGGGTAAAGGTGCAATCATCGCCATAATAATACTTGTTATAATGATCGCCGCTCTGGTGGTCCTGTATTTTATCGGAAAGAAAATGCAGAAGAGACAGGAAGAAAGCAATGCCGCAATGCAGGCAAACAAGCAATATGTCTCGATGCTGATCATAGATAAAAAACGTATGAAGCTGCGGGATGCAGGGCTTCCCCAGATAGTATTGGACCAGACGCCAAAAGCACTGCGGGGTTCCAAGCTTCCTGTTATCAAAGCAAAGATAGGTCCTCAGATAATGACACTCATCTGCGATGAGAAGATATTTGAAGACGTTCCCGTAAAAAAAGAAGTCAAGGCAGCGGTCAGTGGCATCTATGTGCTTGAAGTAAAGGGACTTCACGGTAAAAAAGAAACCGAAAAGCCCAAAAAGAAAGGCCTCAAGGGCTGGGTCGACAAGCTTCAGGAAAAAGCCGGAGCAAAGCCCATCAAATAATTTCAAACATGCAAATATCTCCGCAGTGCGGGGGTATTATTTTGCTCCTTTTTGTGTACCGTTCAGGTATTTGGGGCTTTTGGGGCGTCGTTTTGCTGTTTGCGTATTGCTTTATTTACGCCTTCCGTAAAGCGCGTTCATGGTTTCCTCTTCCCTGTCCATGCGGATCTGGCGGATTATGGATCTGCGCTGATTGTCTATATGCTCGGAAGCTGCCTTTGTAGCTGCCTCCGCATCTCTTTTTTCTATGGCCTTAACAATATTTCTGTGCTCTTTGATCAGATTTTCATGTCCGGGAGATCCCTTGATATATTCATATCTGTAGCGGTACATCGGAAGCGAAAGTGAGTCCTCAAGTGAGGTCAGCCTGTCATTTCCCGTGGCACCTATTATCACATTGTGAAAATCAATATCAGCCTGGGCTATTATGCGGTTATCATTTGTGGCAACCGCCTTTTCAAATGCATCCCTGGCATCCTTAAGATCACGTATCCCTTCGGCTGTTATCCTTTCGCACGCAAGCTGAACGCACAGAGCATCCAGCGCCTTTCTGACCTCAAGAACATCCGACATGTTCTTCTCGGTGATCTGGGCCACCATAGCGCCCTTCCTGGGGATCATGGTGACAAGCCCTTCAAGTTCAAGCATCCTGATAGCTTCCCTTATGGGTGTGCGGCTGACACCAAGCTTGTCTCCGAGATGAACCTCCATCAGTCTCTCTCCCGGGGGATACTCCCCTGTCAAAATAGCCTGTCTTAATTTGTTATAAACCGAATCCCTTAAAGGGAGAAAATCATCATCCTGGGGTTTTGCCATACTAGTCCTTTCGAATCGGTCATTACCGCTTATTCTGTTATTTCAGTATTGCTGCTGCTTAAGGTTTTTGTATTTTTGTGTATACAAAACAAAAAAGATTGTACTGATTTTAGTACAATCTTTTTATTTATGTCAAGAGCCCGCCTCCGGAGTACATCCCCGGTATTGCCCGGGTGCATCCCGGGTATTACTGTGTGAAGATCCGGGAAAAACACCGGAAATGATCCCGGAATAAATAAATGCATCAGTATACAGGGTTTATCAGATGTGTCACAAAAGTTTCTTCCGGATTGCAGATGCCTGTATTTCTCACCTCGGATAACGCTTTTTCTGCTTTTTCCTCCGTATCAAAAAAAGCAAATACCGTGGGCCCGCTGCCTGTCATAAGTGTTCCTTCGCACCCGCTTTTCTCAAAGATCTTCTTTATGTCATCAACCTCAGGGCAAAGAGGGATAGTGACATATTCAAGGATATTTCCCAGATATCTTATAAAGTCCTTCCCGGGGCGGTTTCCCATTGCTTCAAGCATTGCATCCACATGGGGATGGCTTACATTTTCAAAGATCTCGTCAAGAGATTTGTAAATATTGCCGGTGGATACACCGCGCTTTGGCTTTGCCACGGCAAGACATAGCGGGGGAAGGTCTCGTAATCCGGTGAGTTTTTCACCAATTCCCTCGGCAAGAACGGTCCCGCCTTCAACGCAGTAAGGAACGTCCGCTCCTATCTTAACCCCCATGTTCCTGAGTTCGTTAACAGAAAGACCGCATTCAAAAAGCCTGTTCACTCCCCTTAAGGTTGCAGCTGCATCCGAGCTTCCGCCCGCCATGCCTGCCGCAATGGGTATATGCTTATCAAGAGTGATCTTTACACCCTCTGTCACATGGCATTTTTCCATTACGGCAGATGCCGCTTTAAAGATAAGATTATCCTTATCTATGGGAAGCGGGCTTCCGCCCACATCAATGGTAATTCCATCCGCGGACTTTTCAAATGTAAGTTCATCGAAGATATCAACAGTCTGCATTATCATCCTTACATCATGATATCCGTCCGGTCTTTTCCCTGTCACATCAAGACTTAGATTTATCTTTGCATATGCTTTTTCTGTTATCATGCCTTCCTCTTCTTTATCTCCCCTCCGTCCTTTGTATGATATCACATTTGGAGTTTTTTTCTATGATCATTCTGTGTTAGCAAGGCTCTTTATGTGTCATCATCTGTCTGCTTCTACCGTGCCATTTGGATCTGTCTCAGGCCAAAAAAGATACTGTTTGAAACAAAAAAGAGCTGCCACACAGTTTGTGCAACAGCTCTATGTATGCATGGATGATCTTACCTGTTCAGATATTCTGAAGGATCTGTTTCGCCGCTTCTTATTTTTTCAAATTTATCAAGTACGGCATCATACGTCTTTCCGGAGATTTCGGGAAGTTCTCCTCCCCATGTTTCTTCAGCCTGCCTGTAACCCTCTTTAAATGCATTGATCATACTGTCTAATTTGTCCGGATCTCCGCCGGTAAGGGCCATTGCAAACTGAACTATACGATCACTGGTCTTTTCCACACCCCAATATCCGTCTTCGGCAATATCGGCCTGTGCCTGTGCCTTGGTCTCGGGATCCACCTCATAATCGCCACTCTTAAGGAATGACCATACATCCGTAGCTTCTCCGTATTTTGTTGCCTGTTGTCCCAGGAGCTTTTCTACGAGATTTCTGAGGCTTTCCGTCCTTGCATCGGCTTCTGCCTTAAGCTTTTCGACCATATCCGTATTGGAGGTATAGGTTTTGGTGCTTTCAGCGGCTTCTTTTGAAGGTTCATAAACCGCTGCTGCCTCTTCACTTGTTTTGGTGGTATCATCGGCAGGTTTTGCCTTTGTCTGGGAAGTGTATGCCGAATACGCACTTAACGCCTGAGAGGATGTAACTCCGTTTACATTCATGTATTCTCTCCTTTCGCTTTTATGGCAATCGCGATATGCGCGGTCGCTGATTGCCGCGATCATCCATGATCACATTAATTATATCGGTCCTTTCGATATAATAGTTAACCTTTTTACGATAAATGATCAATTCTGCATTTCACCCGTTTATCAATATAAGGCAAAATACATATCCCGACCTGTACATGCTCAGGCATCAGACACATCCTATGATCTCATTTATGTCTTCGATGCCATGACGGGTCATGTATTCTTCGATGCCTTTTATCACATCCAGGGTAGCATATGGATTTACAAAATTCATCATCCCGACACTTACTGCCGTTGCTCCCGCCATCATAAACTCTATGGCATCATCACCGGTTGCAATGCCTCCCATTCCGATGACAGGTATGCTGACCGCATGAGATGCCTGATATACCATTCTGACGGCAACAGGCTTTATTGCAGGGCCGCTCATGCCGCCGGTTTTATTTGCCAGCGCAAATCTTCTTCTTTCTATATCTATCTTCATACCGGTAATGGTATTGATAAGGGATATCGCATCCGCTCCTGCACCCTCTGCAACCTTTGCCATTTCCGATATATCTGTCACATTCGGAGTAAGCTTCATTATGACAGGTTTGTCAGTGTGGGCTTTGATCTGTCTTGTGATATCATCAAGAGCCTTTTTATCCGTCCCGAAGGCAATGGCGCCCTCCTTGACATTCGGGCATGATACATTGATCTCCAGTGCATCCACTCTGCTGTCCCCGGTGAGCTTTTCACACACCTCCAGATAATCCGCCACGGATTTTCCGCACACATTCACTATGACTTTAGTGTCATATTTCTCAAGAAAAGGAAGATCTCTTTCCATAAAGACATCTATTCCGGGATTCTGAAGGCCGATGGCATTAAGCATTCCCCCATATACTTCGCAGACTCTGGGGGTGGGATTTCCGGGCCATGGAACGTTCGCAACGCCCTTGGTAACTACCGCTCCGAGTTTATTAAGATCCACGAACTCGGAATATTCCATACCGGAGCCAAAGGTTCCGGATCCTTCCATAACGGGGTTTTTGAATTTTATTCCGGCGATCTCTACTTCAGTCTTTATCATAAGTCAACCTCCGATGCTTCAAAAACCGGTCCGTCCGTACATATCCTTGCATTGTTAACATGGGAATGGTGATCTACGGCGGTGGTCTTTACCACACATCCGAGGCATGCACCGACACCGCAGGCCATCCTCTCTTCAAGAGATATGAATGCCGTTTTTTCACCTGCAAATGTCTTGATGGCCTTCAGCATGGGAAGCGGACCGCAGGCACATATACATCCGAAATCAATATTGTTTTCCCTTACGGCATCAAGTACATTTCCTTTGGTTCCGACGCTCCCGTCTTCGCTTGCGACATAAGTGTCGGAATATTTTTTGAATTCATCAAGCAGGAATGTCTTATCATCCCTGTAACCCATAACAGAGATCACCTTTACGCCTGCTGCCTTAAGTTCCTTTGCAAGCTCAAGCATAGGAGGAATGCCTATGCCCCCGCCAAGAAGAAGCACTCCCGGAGTGCCATTTGAAAGCTGTTTTATCTTTTCTGTGTCATATCCGTTTCCAAGAACACCCAGAAGGCTTACTTCATCCCCTTCTTTTAACCGGGAGAATTTATCCGTTCCCTTTCCCGCAACTCTGTATACCAGTCTTATGCTCTTTTTGTCATCGGATACTCCGCATATGCTTATGGGCCTGGGAAGAAGAAGGGATGCATCATCCGTAAAGACTCCCACAAACTGTCCGGCATGGGCGGAGGATGCTAGCGTTGTCTCAATCTCCAGGTCATATATTCCCGGTGCGAGGATTTTTTGCGATATGACTTTTCCTTTAGACTTTGATTTCATTTTCTATCCTTTATTCCATGGCAGGCCCGGGTGACAAACGCCTGCTGCATGATTAAAATTCTGTTGCTTCATTAAAATCCTGCCGCATCTTTAAAAAACTTCACCTCTGTATACGATCTTTCCGGATGCTATGGTGCAGCACACCTTTCCGGTAAGTTTTCTTCCGATAAAAGGTGTATTGTGTGCCTTAGATGCAAAATCATCCTCAACAACCCATTCTTTTTCGGGATCGATAAGTGTGATGTCTGCGGGTCCGCCCTCAGCAATATATCCCGCATCAAGATTATAGACCGATGCAGGGCCTGTTGTCATCAGTCTGAGAAGGGCCTCCATCGACAGATATCCTTTTTTTACAAGTTCGGTAATGCCGAGTCCCAGTGCTGTCTCAAGTCCAATTATGCCGCTTGGGGCCTTTGTGATATCCCTTGCTTTTTCTTCGGATGTGTGGGGAGCATGATCCGTTGCGATCATGTCTATGGTGCCATCCTTGAGACCCTTTATTATGGCAAGTCTGTCATTTTCAGTTCTGAGAGGAGGGTTCATTCTGGCCATTGTACCCTTCTCTATTACCGCATCCTCAGTAAGGGTAAAATGATGAGGAGTAGCTTCGGCGTGAACATTCAGTCCGTTTTTTCTGGCCCCTCGAACAGCTTCTACGCCTTCGGCGGTGGAGATATGCTGTATATCAAGGCATACCCCGGTTCCTTTTGCAAGTTCAAGGTCACGTCTTATAAGGGTATACTCAGCCTCCGCAGGCGATCCGCCTATTCCGTAGAACTCCGATGCTCTTCCTTTATTGACACCGTTGTCGGAAATCATTGAGGGATCTTCTTCGTGAAGGCTTACCGGTATTCCGCACGCAGCAGCCTTCAAAAATACCTGAGTGAGGAGTCCGTGATCCGTTATGGGAAGTCCGTCGTCCGTCACTCCAACGGCTCCGGCCTCATGAAGTGCCTTTATATCTGTTATCTCCCTGCCCTTCATGCCCATACTGGCATTACAGGTGACATATATATGGATATCTTCCTCTGAAGCTTTTTTCTTCATATATTCAAGGGTTTCGATATTGTCACAGCAGGGCTTTGTATTTCCCATCATGACAACAGATGTGTATCCTCCCCTGGCTGCGGATGCCGCCCCTGTATGGATATCTTCTTTTTCCGTAAAGCCCGGATCCCTGAAGTGTACATGAACATCAACAAATCCCGGCGATACTATAAGTCCCGACGCATCTATTACCTCTTCAAAGGACTCTGCATCAGCTCCGTCTCCTTCAGCGCGGTAAAATATCTTTTCAACCTTTCCGTCACTTATGGCAATATCCGCTTTTTCATTCGTACCACTCTTAGGATCTACAAGAATCCCGTTTTTAATCAGCAGTCTGCCCAATTTCCTTCTCCCTCAAATATTCTGCGGCATCATCGGGGATATCATCGAGGTTCTCGCTTCCGATATCCACGTTGACAGGTTTCTTCTTAAACAGAATATCATATATGACGGGCACAATGAAGAGTGTCATCAACGTAGCATATGCAAGACCTCCGATTATGACTATACCCATGCCTTTGCCAAGCTGGGATGAAAGGGAATCGCCTATACAGAGGCTGGCCTCCGCAAGGATGGTGGTCATTGCCGTCATAAGGATGGGGCGCATTCTGGTCTTGCCTGCGGCTATGAGGGCATCATGTCTTGAAAGCCCTCCTACACGCAGCTGATTGGTGTAATCTATGTAAACTATTCCGTTATTAACAACCGTTCCCATAAGGACCATAAGTCCCATCAGGCACATCATTGATATGGGCTCTCTTGTGATCCTCAGGCCCAGGAATCCGCCGGTGAACGCAAGAGGTACTGTAAAAAGTATTATGAAGGGGCTCAGAAGACTCTGGAACTGGGCAACCATTATCAGATAGACAAGAACAAGTCCGAGAGCCAGAACCAGTGCCATCTGCTCTATCATCTGGGTTGTGGTCTCGGTCTCTCCTCCCATATCCATGGTATATCCGCCGGGCATTTCGTACTTTTCAAGAAGTGGTGTCAGCTGCCTTGCAAGAAGGGCATTATTATATCCTTCAGCCACATCTGCCGTAACCGTAACATAGTAGCTCATGTTGAGTCTGTCGATCTCATTTTGTCCGGGCTCCGTTACAAGCTTTGCATAGTTTTTCAGAGGCTCGTCCCTTGTTATGTCATTGTCATCCTCATCCTTATCGTCAATGGTGAACAAGTAATCCATGACATTTGCGGTATCAAGAGGATCAAGATCCGTGACTATCTCCACATCTACCGTATCGCCGTCAAGATTGATGCTGGTAGCTATATTTGAATTGTTTATCTTTCCGTATATTGACTGGTATATCTGGGCCACGGTAAGACCGTCCTCTATTGCGGCATCCCTGTCGATATACATATGCATTATCTGTTTTGCGTCTTCATTTCCGTTGGATACCTCCACATATCCCGGTACCTGCTTTACGATATTCATGATGTCTTCACTGATCCTGTAAAGCTCGGAAACATCATCTCCGAATATCTGTATGGAAAGACCGCTGCCTAAAAGTTCATCCATGGAATCCATTCCGGATGAAATTGAAAGTTCGCCTTTAAGTCCTTCTGCCGCTTTTTCCATTCCGGAAATGATCTTTCTGACCTCTGCGGCACCGGCATCATCATTATCGCAAAGAACCATGAGAGAGTAAGAATCATAGGAATCATCCGACGCTCCGAACATAAGAGCCATATCCGAATTTCCGCTCATGACACATACAGACTTAACACCCTCTATCCGGGTCATCCTGGATGTCATTTCCGCAATATCCGCATAGCACTCTTCTCTTGTCATATTTTCATCGTTATATACAACGCTTCCCTCAATCTGTGAAGAGAGAGCATCAGGTATCATTACAATACCTGACCTGAGTGCAATGAATATACTAAAGATCAGCAGGGCAACGGCTATTGCAAGAGGTACAACTTTTACCTTAAGACATAACGAAAGAAGTTTTCCGTAGCCCTCCAGAAGTTTGTCAAAGTACTTGTGTTCCCTTGGTTTTGTATTTCTTAAAAGAGTCGAACATGCCGCGGGAACAACTGTCATGGATATGAGAAGCGATGAAAGCAGGGTATAGATTATTGTCAGGGCAAGAGGCATCATCAGTTCCCTGATAAGTCCCTCAGTATATACCATGGGGAAAAATACGCAAATGGTTGTAAGGGTGGATGCTGTTACGGATCCGAACACCTGCCTTGCACCCTGCACGGAAGCCCTTGGAGCCTCTATGCCCCGGCCCCTTAGTCTGTATATGTTTTCCATTACAACAATGGAGTTATCTACAAGCATTCCTATACCAAGGCTCATTCCAAAGAGGCTCATCATGTTGATGGACACTCCGCTGAAATACATGCCGACAAGGGCTGTAAGAACGCTTAAAGGAATGCTTATGGCAACGACTATGGTGGGAAGTACATCCTTCAAAAACAGTGCCAGGATAAGGATCGCAAGTCCCGCACCGATAAGCATGTTCTGTACTACCACGGAAAGGATCATCTCAATATAGGCGCCCTGGTCCACCATATTGATTATATGAAGTCCGGGATATTTTTCTTCGAGTCTTTTGAGCTCGTTGTTACATTTTCCGGCAACATCATTTGCACCGGCATTACTGCTCTTGAACACACTCAGGATGATACAGTCTTCATTGTCCATCTGAGTAAATGTGACATTGGAGTTATCGATCACAACCACATTTGCCACATCGCTGACTCTGACCACTCCGACTCCGTCAAGCTTCACAAGGGGAGCGCTTCTGACTTCATCCAGATCTTCGAATTCATTTCCTATCTTTAAAAGCCATGAATTGTCTTCAGGATCGTCTATATAACCGGCAGGCATGTCAAAATTCTGCGCATAGATGAGCTGGGACAGAGTCTGCAGCGAGATCAGGTCATCGGAATTAGCTTTTTTCAGCGTTTCGCGCCTCTGTACCTCGAACTGGTCAAGACCGTCCTGGAATTGCTGAACCGCATCATTATAGGAATCCCATCCGTCGTTTATCTTATTCTGCGCATCGCTTATCTGGCTGTATCCGTCATTGATCTGGTCATATCCGTCCATTATCTGGTCATATGCGTCATTGATCTGATCCTGACCGTTTTCAAGCTGCTCTCTGAGCATTTCAAGCTGGGCATCGGCTGCGGCTATCTGCGCACTTGCGGCACCAAAGGAGCTTGCCGCCTCCATCTTTTTTTCTTCAAGATCCGCATAGGATTTTATTCCGTTATCTGCAAGCTGTTTTTTTAACGCCTCCAATTTTGCCAGGTTTGCAGACATCTCATCGTAATTCTGCTTTAGCGTCTTATAGGGTTCAGCATTAAAATCCGCATTATTTGCCACTGCTTCATCGTACTGCTGCTTTACAGGCGCAAAAGCCGCTCTTAGGGCATCATAGTTCTCCAAAGCTTTTAAGCCTTCGCCGGCCTGGGC
>ODAI011982710.1_pt1 | contig 12061 bp, 9 predicted proteins | sample 1539321 | NCBI WGS metagenome assembly ODAI01 (sample SAMN02144231, study PRJEB22623) | gut metagenome | biome: sheep rumen | host: Ovis aries | place: New Zealand
CTGACGACGCACCTCACTGACGGTGACCTCACCCATCTGAGTGCCAGTGGAACTGAGGCTTACATTCCATACGAGCTTGCCATGGGGCCGCACAAGCACCTTGCGCTTACGCTCATAGCCCATTAAGCTATAGTTGACCACGACAGAGTCTGCCGATTGAAAATCAAAGGAGTATCGTCCTTCGAGATTCGTCATGGCACCAGCCATCTGCCCTTCGACCTTCACTGTCACAAGGGGCAGCGCCTTGCCATCCTCATCGGTGACGCGACCGCTCAGCGAACACGACCTTACAACAGGAGCGACGACGACCGTTGTGTCGGCCGCCGCGCCTCCCGCCTCCTGCGCCGTGGCAACAAGGGCAAGCGAGATCATGCAGAGAAAAATGATAAGGCGTCGCAATGAATTATGTGAATGTCTGAGGATGTAACTATAATATAAACGAAAGCGCATGCCCTATATTGTGTAGGGGACGCGCTTTTTCGTCCTATAACGTCTTAGCGGCAAGCACCGACTTGATGCCTTGCTCCCGATGTTCGATCACGACTTCGATGCCGTACTTGGCGTTGAGATGCTCGGCCAAATGCTGTGCGCTATAGACCGAGCGGTGCTGGCCGCCGGGGCAGCCGAAGGAGAACATGAGGTCGGTGAATCCGCGCTGGAGGTAGCGCTCGACATGGGCGTCGGCCAGACGATATACGGAGTCGAGGAACGTAAGGATTTCACCGTCGTCCTCGAGGAAGCGAATGACGGGCTCGTCGAGACCTGTAATATGCTTATACGGCTCGTAGCGTCCGGGGTTGTGCGTGGAGCGGCAGTCGAAGACGTAGCCTCCGCCGTTGCCGCTCTCGTCCTCAGGGATGCCCTTGCGGTAGGAGAACGAGAAGACGCGCACGCGCAGCGGACCTTTGCCATCGTACTTCGAGAATGTGGCCGGTCCATCTGCCGGATGGGCCTTATAGACATTGTCGACAGCCGTGCGATAGCCATCGGTGCGGGCCGGTGGCCGTTGCTCTTCGGAGGCATACTGAGGCAGGGCCACCAGCTGCTCGAGAATCTCGCGGAGATATGGATAGGGGCACGCTGAATCGTCGGCCAACAGTTCGCGCAGGTTCTGTATTGCGGGCGGAATGCTCTCGAGGAAATGTTTCTTGCGCTCAAAATAGCCTCGGAAGCCATAAGCGCCCAACACTTGAAGGATGCGGAAGAGCACGAAGAGACGCAATCGCTGGCGGAAACGCTTCTCATCGACTTCGACGTAGAGCTTGAGATTGGCGAGATAGACATCGATGAGTTCCTCGCGCAGCTCATGGCTATAGCGTGCCGAGGCTTGCCATAGGAAGCTGGCAAGGTCGTACTGCACAGGACCGCGCCGCCCACCCTGAAAGTCTATGAAATGTGGCGAGCCGTCGGCACTGAGCATGACGTTGCGCGCCTGAAAGTCGCGATAGAGGAATGCCAGCTGAGCATCGGCCGTGAGGTCTTTGGCAAAGAGTTTGAAGGCTGCTTCGAGGCGCAACTCGTGGAAATCGATACCGGTAGCCTTAAGGAAACAGTATTTGAAGTAGTTGAGGTCGAAGAGGACACTCGTCTGGTCCATCTCGGCCTGAGGGTAGCATTGGCTGAAGTCGAGTCCTACTGCTCCACGTATCTGCAATGCCGGCAGTTCAGCTATTGTCTGGCGGAGCAAGCGTTTCTCCGCCTCATTGTATCGGCCGCCGGCATCGCGACCACCTTTGAGGGCATCGAAGAGCGAGCGGGCGCCGAGGTCCTCCTGAAGATAGCGCAGGCCGTCGTCGGCCACAGCCAGCACGGCCGGCACCGGCAGATGTTTGGCCACGAAATGGCGTGCGAGATAGATGAAAGCGTGGTTCTCGTCGAGCGACGTGCCAACGACGCCTATAAGGCTCTTGCCATCAGGCGCAACCATTCGATAGTACTGACGATTGCTGCCCGACCCAAGGATAGGCTCAACGGAATAAGGCTCGTGGGAAGTATATGAGATGTAAAGCTCGCGCAGTTTGTCCATGATGAGTTAAGCTTTTGTAAGCCGGTTGATCTTGCGACGGATGGCGATGATGTTGAAGAACGAGACAACTATGAAGATGGCAATGCCTACAAGCAGAGCCGGAGTCAGAGGCCCTTCGCTCAGAGCCGGGAAGATTTGCCATAGGCGCTCAAGGTAGAGCTGACGTATCCACAGCAGAGCGGCAATGGCCAGAATGAGCACAAGCACGTTCAGCCCTATCGTCAGCAGCTGATAAGGCAATGACACACGGGCGGGCGAATAGCCTATGAGCAGGAGGTTCTGCAGTTTGTCGGCATTCTTCTGTACGAGCAGGAAGATGCTCAGCATGAGGATGTAGAACGAGAGGGCGCTGATCAAAAGACCCACGGCCATGACTATGCCAGCCACGATCTTGAGGAAATAGGTGGTGCGTCCGGCATCGAGGCTGTTGTCGTCGATCTCGTAGCCATGGTCCTGCACGAAGCTGGCGATGGCATCGTCAGCAGGATTCTTGACCTCGACGATGATGCGAGTGGGTTGCGGCTTGGACGAAGGGGCAAGCTGAAGATTGCTCTGCTGCATAAACGAAGCAGGCACGAGCACAGTGTTTAGGCGAGTGGAGAATCCCACGACGCGCCCTTTCATCAACTGTTCTGCCCCACCCTCGCCGCGCAACCTCAAGTCGAGCTGAATCATTGATACCACACCCTCGGAGAGCTTGGGCAGCGACTGGCTTTGCGCGAACCCGAAGTTGTAAAGGGCGAGATAAGCGCGAGGCAAGATTATTGGCACCTCACCATCACGCTGCGGCGGCCACGTTACATCGACAAACTCATCGGGGACGCTCTCGAAGAACATGCTGGTGCCCATCTGCGAGCCGCCCATCGACAGCGAGGCGTAGACCTGATACTGCGATGCCGTGAAGCGCCCCACGCTGCTTGCAAAGCGTTGGCCCTCAATCTCGGCTATCTCGGAGTCGGTGAACGACTGTGTCTCGCCGTTGAGCGTAGAGCTGGCGGCTATGCGTTTGGAGAGAATGACATAGGTGTTCTTTATAAAGCTGTCCTCGCCCCCGAACGCCGGGATGATGTCTTCGTAGAACTGAACGCTGAGCAACACGGTGAGCATGCCCAGCAAATTGGCAAGGAAGAAGCCGGCGAGTTGTCCGGCGCTGATATGTCGGCGGAGTAGTTTCCAGATAAGATTCATAGACGGAACGTTTTTTCGTAGGGAAGATCCATGTGATGGCCTATGCTGGTGACGATGATGCCAGCGCCTTGTCGGTGTGCCTCATCGAGGAGCATAGCGCCCATTATAGCGCTGTTCTCCTTATCGAGATGGCTGACGGGTTCGTCGGCCAGGATGAAATCAAAGGGCTGGCATAGTGCGCGCATGAAGGCTACACGCTGCTGCTGCCCGAAACTCATATGTGCAAGTTTGGTGGTGCGGCGGTCGGCAATGCCGAGGCGCTCGAACCACGACTCGATCTCAGCGCTGCTCTTGTGCGACGTCAGCTGATTCTTCACCTGCACATTCTCCCAGGCCGTAAGTTCGGGAAAGAGGCGCAGTTCCTGAAACATATAGCTGAGCGAGCGTTGGCGTAGCTGCGTCCAATCAGCCTGGTGCAGCTGGCGGATGTCGCGGTCGTCAAAAAATATCTGGCCTTCGTAGTCGTCGCGATAGCCGATAAGATAGCTGCAGAGCGACGACTTGCCTGTACCTGAGGCGGCCTCTATGAGATAGACGTGGCCGCGCTCGAGCACCACTTCGCGCTGCCACGTGTCGGAACTGATGTCGGTGCGCCCGGCAAAGACGCGCGGCAAGGCATTGAGGATTGTGATTTTATTCATTCGAAAGTAGTTCTTTTACTATATGTGTGCCATCGGGCGCCAAGAGGCGCAAGTGGGCGGTATTGGTCTGATCGAGATCGAGCGTGACACGCTCAAACTTGCGTAGGGCCGGCGGCACGGTGGTGAGACCTGAGAGGAGTTTGAACAGGTGTGGTGTGGCGAAGGTGGCATAGAAGCGCTTTCCGGCCACAGTGGCTGACGTCAATTCCTTGTTACCCCCAGCTGCCAGACCTCGTTCGCTGCCCAGGTAGAGAATATTGTCGGATGCACCGAGGTAGTAGTGCTCGCGGCCTAAAGTCAGGGCGTAGTCGAATTGTCCAAGGCGCTTAACATCGACATAGTTGTTGCCCCACGATGCCGAACCGTCGAAGCAGCGGGTGTCGTCGAGGCGGGCAGTGAGGTAGATGCCATGGAAGTCAAAGTTGACAAGCTTGCTGGGCGAAGGACTGAAGTCGGGTGTGAACTCCAGGGCGACGTCGCCATCGATCGATGAAAGGATATTGTCGAGGTCAAAGGCCAGATTCATTGCTATGAGCGCCGAGCGGAAGCCTTTGTGGTAGCGCATGTAGTTCAACAGTTTGCTGCCTTCTATGTTCATACCGAGCCATCCGCAGTTCTCGCGATGGGCATGTGCGGCCAGTTCACCCTGCATGGGGCGCAGGACGTTGCCCAGCTGCTCCATATGCTGCTTGGCTTCATCCGTAAAGGCCTCCACTCCGCCAACGAGTTGCAACTCATTGTTGCGCGTGGTGAGCTGAAGACGTATGAGGGCATCGTCATGCGAACGAATGCCAGCCTTGTAGAGCAACAGGCGTGGACGGGGCGGAAAAAGCTCCGGGCCGACCATAGCGACAGCAGCGCCTGGATGCTTAGACAGCTGTTTGAAATAGTCGCCCTCCTGGCCGCTAACATCTTTATTCTGAGAGAGCAGGCGGGGCGTCTCGGGGCGCAGCTGGTCCTGGGCAGAGCCTACGGCAGGCCCCATCACTAAGGCCCGTGAGCCATCGAAGGCGCAGAGCCACTGGTTGAGCAGCGTCACCCACGAGAAGCCACGCTGGCGTGATATTGCCGAAGCACGGCCCTGAGCGTGCATCTCCTCGCAGAGCGCAGCGAAGGCATCGTCGTCGGCCACAGCTGCTGTCAGCCCGAAATAGCCCGAACTGGCTGCGAAAGCATAAAGGGGACGGGAGAAATCGATGCCCGAAGCCACCTTCTCCATAGAACGTGAATGGCGAACGAAATCTACAAAGGCTTCGACAGGAACATCGGCCTCGTCGGCAAAAGTTGGAAGGTCGAAGCGTGCCAATGCCTTAACCTCGCCGGGCAGCGCATTGAGGTAAGCGCTACGTGAACGGCTGATGAAGAATAAAGCTCCTGCGGCCACTGCGACCACAATGGGGATTATTATCAGTGCTAGTAGTTTCTTTGTCTTTGTCATGATTATTAAAATTCTATCTGTTGGCCAAACGCATAATATGAACTGCTACGAGGGCTGCTGTCTCAGTGCGCAAGCGACTAGTACCTAACGATACAGAGCGGAAACCGGCAGCCTCTGCCTTCCGAACCTCATCGACTGAGAAATCGCCCTCGGGTCCTATGAGCACGAGCGCTGGGCGATTGCGCTCGAGGACGTCAAGCAGGAACGGTTTTTCTGCAGCTGCCGTGTCGCCTGCGATATCGGAGGCATCATAGCAGTGTGCTATAAAACGCTGTTCGGGAAGGTCGACTCGGCGGACGAAAGCCGCAAACGGCTCCAGTTCATCGATGACTGGTTTCCAAGCCTTGTGGCTCTGCTTCATAGCTGCTACGGCCACACGCTCGAGGCGCTCGGTCTTGACCACGCGCCGCTCGGCGAACTGACTGTCGAGCAGCGAGAGGCGGTCGAGGCCTATCTCGGTGGCTTTCTCCACGAACCACTCCACGCGGTCCATATTCTTCGTCGGCGCCATGGCCAGATGAATAGTAGCGTGCCACTCCGGCTCCTGAGGGCGCGACTGGGTGACTGCGAAGCGGCAATGGTGGTTGGAAGCTTCGGTGATGACGGCATCGTGGAGCGTGCCGCGGCCGTCGACGAGCACAAGCTCGGCACCTGCCCCAAGGCGCAGGACACGCACGGCATGCTGAGCCTCGTCGGATGGGAGCTCGCCGCAGCCCGGGTCGGGCACATAGAAATAACGTATCTCTTTCAATGCTTTCTGGGAAATATCAAGTCATTCGGCATAAGGATTGCCATCCTCGATCGGATTGTGCACCTTCTCGCGGCGGGCCAGCTCGTCGCGTATCTGGGTGGCCACTTCGAAGTTCTCCGTCTCTACGGCCTGCTTCAGGGCATCCTCAAGCATCTTACGCGTGAGTACATTTATATTTATAGCAAAAGAATTGTCACCGGTCTTGCGCATATACTGGGCCTCGAAGAGCTCGCTGTCGATCATAATCGGACATACTGAAGCGCAGGCTATCACAAGAGCATCTTGAGCCTGACAAGTGTCAACGACCTGCTCCTCGCCCTCGCGCTCAGCTACTATCTTGCAGAGGAAGAGCCCGTTCATGATGCCGGTGAATTCTATGCGCTTGATGTTGATCTTAAATTTCATCAGCAGCAGATTGTAGGCATCGCCTACGGTGGCGGCGACGGGAAGCGACAAGGGAATCTGCGAACGCATCAAAAGCGTGGCGGCACGACGCGTGGACATCACCACGGGGAAGATCCTGTCGCCATCTTTCTCCTTGAGGATGACCATGGAGCGGTCATCCTGCCCCACTGTCGAAGCCATTCCATGTATCTTTAATTCTATCAACATAACTTCAGCTCTTAACAAAAGATTGCAGCGGATTAGTTCACTTGTTTCTTATCTTTGAAAAGAAATGCGAAGGCCACGGCTACGACCAGAGCATAGGCTGCAAAGATAAACCAGCAGGTCTGCCAGTCGCCCACGAGGAAACCATCCTGCCAAGAGCAGTAGCGATTCACAATCTGACCGGCAATGAGCGTACCGATGGTAGCACCGAGGCCATTGGTCATGAGCATGAACAAGCCTTGGGCCGAAGCCTTGACGCTCGGGTCGCACTCCTGATCCACAAAGATACCGCCCGAGACATTGAAGAAGTCGAAGGCCACACCATAGACGATGCACGAGAGGATGAAGAAGAGCACGCCTGGCATAGTGGGATTGCCCACGCCAAAGAAACCGAAACGGAACACCCATGCAAACATCGACATCAGCATGACTGTCTTGATGCCAAAGCGACGGAGGAAGAATGGTATCATGAGTATGCAAAGCGCCTCGCTAATCTGGGATAGTGAGGTCAGCAGCGTGGCATTGTTGGCAGCGAAAGACGAAGCCACAATGGGATCCGTGGAACCCTTAAAGCTCGTAATGAACGGACCGGCATAGCCATTGGTCACTTGCAGGGCCATGCCAAGCAGCGCCGAGAAGATGAAGAAGAGTGCCATACGACGAGTCTTGAACAAGCGGAAGGCGCTGAGGCCCAAGCGTTCAGACAGCGAGCCTTGAGGCTTTGCTTCAAGCTTACACTCGGGCAGTGTGAAGCAATAGGCACACATTAAAATACTCAATGCGCCCGAAACGAAGAACTGCATGTAGGTGTACTGGAACTTCATGGCATTCTCGCCCAGCGTGAAGTGGAAACCTGCGTCATCAAAGGCCGCACAGTTGACGAACCACATCGTGGCGATGAAACCTACGGTACCCAAGACGCGGATGGGCGGGAAGTCCTTGACAGTGTCCATACCTCCATCCTTGAGTATGGTGAAGGCCGTGGTGTTGGCCAACGCTATCGTAGGCATGAAAAAGGCTACGCTTACAGTGTAAAGACCTATGAACAAGGCTTTGTTGGGCAAATCATGACCCAGCCCCGAGCGCAAGCCTATCCACCAGCAGCCCAGCATGGCTACTCCTGCTGCCAAGTGGCAGAGCCCCAGCAATCGCTGCGGTTGGATCCACTTGTCGGCGATAATGCCCATGATTGTCGGCATGAATATACTTACTATGCCCTGAATGGCATAAAACCAAGCGATCTGAGCTCCTAGACCTACGGAACCCAGATAGTTGCCCATACATGTGAGGTAAGCTCCCCAGACGGCGAACTCAATAAAATTGAGTATCGACAGACGAATTTTTAGGTTCATAATAGCTTTAATTGTTTCTTGCGCGGCAAAAGTAATAAAAAAATCTCCATTTGCCTTCCTCATTCTGCATTTTTTCATAACTTTGCCCACAAATTAACACGAAAGAGCATGAAAGCATTTACATCGGCATCATCAAGGTGCACTGCAATGGGCTCACAGGCTACTCTCGTAGCAATAATCTTTGCCTTGGTTAGCATGGCGACGAAGGCTACCGCCACAGTACACCTGCCTGCCGGCACGACCCATTACGAACTGATATGGGCTGACGAGTTTGACATCGACGGGGCGCCCGACCCTGCACGGTGGACCTTCGAGCACGGATTCGTTCGCAACCAAGAGCTACAATGGTATCAGCCCGACAATGCCCGCTGCGAAGGGGGCGTGCTTAAGATTACAGGGCGGCGCGAACAGGTCGCAAACCCACGCTACGACGCCGACAGCCGCGATTGGCGCCGCAACCGCCAGTATGCTCACTACACCAGTTCGTGCATCGAGAGTCGCAAAAGCTTCACATTCCGCTACGGACGCCTCGAGGTAAAGGCGCGCATACCTGTGGCGCCGGGGTCATGGCCCGCCATATGGACGCTCGGCAACCATGGAGGATGGCCCGCCTGCGGCGAAATCGACGTAATGGAGTTCTATCGCGTGCCGCCAGCCGACGTCAACATCCACCATCAGGCACAGGCGGAACGCTCGGTGCCTGTCATTCTGGCAAACGCCTGCTGGCAAGGAGCCAATGGGCGCGATGCCTGGAACACAGGACGTTGGCCGTTCACCCGTTGGACTTCAAAAGATGCCGATTGGGCCTCGAAGTTCCACGTCTGGCGTATGGACTGGACACCCGAAGCCATCAAGATATACCTCGATGACGAACTCCTTAACGATATTCCTACTTCGCAGGCTGATGCCGACAGACCCGGGTATTTCAACCCCTTCAGCAACAGTTTAGAAGGCTTCGGACACTATATCCTTCTCAACCTCGCCATCGGTGGCTGTGGAGGTACACCAGACGACACGGCTTTCCCACTCATCTACGAGATAGACTACGTCAGAGTGTACGAGGAAGTGAAAAGCGAAAAGTGAAAAATCCTTGACAGATAACCCATAAACAATAACACATAAATTATAATCGCATGAAACCAATCAGCACCACAGCAGCTCCGGCTGCAATCGGCCCCTATTCCCAGGCCATCCGAGTCAACAACCTCATCTTCTGCTCCGGACAGCTACCCATTGATCCGGCTACTGGCGCCTTCCCCGACGGGGGTATCGAAGCACAGACACGCCAGTCGCTGGCCAACGTCAAAGCCATACTCAACGAAGCCGGCACCGACCTAGCCCACGTCGTCAAGACCACTGTATTCCTTTCCTCCATGGACGACTTCGCTGCTATGAACGCCGTCTATGCCGAGGCGTTCTCTGCTCCGTTCCCGGCCCGCTCTGCCGTAGCCGTGAAGACGCTCCCAAAGAACGCCCTCGTAGAGATAGAATGTATAGCAGAAGTCTAAGACATAACCAATAAGCCATAAAGATAAACCAAAATCCAAACTATGAGAAAGACTTTCTTACCACATCTGCTTGCCATCGCAACAACCTTGGCAGCGGCCACGGCCTCGGCTACCGATTGGCAGACTACGACCGACATCGTATGGGCCGGCCGCCACTATCGCGAGGGCAAAGGTCTCGCGTCTGGCTACTCCGAGAGCGACAACGCCATCAGCTGGAACTTCGAGGCCGATGCCAAGATGATTTTCGCCCTCCACATACCCGACGGGCATGTCCGCGCTGACGTCGTCATGACGCCCGTTGCTAACAAGACCGTAACATTGAACGTGCGCATAGTGCATCCAAAGACGGGTACGGTGATTATCGAACAGACCGTTGAGACACAGAAAGGGCGAAACGGCAAACAGGAGGTGGAGATTCTGCCGGACACGGAAATGCCAGCCGACGGCTGGTACTTCATAGAGTTTACCAGCCCCAACGCCAAAGAAAACCTCAGCACGATGGAGTCGCTAAGATTCCAGCGCACATCAAACAAGGCCGTCACAGCCGCAAATTCGATGATGGCACCGGCCGTACACCTCTGGTGGACATCGACCGACCCGAAAGCCCCCGATGGCGACTCCTTTGACTGGGTCTATATGGAAGCCCTTATACCTGAAGCCTATAAGCAGTCGTGCACATATCAGATGACCATAGGCTCCACGGGGCTTTACTCCGGCATACAGACCAACCACCTCCTCGAAGACGACTCGTGGACGCACGCCGTGATCTTCTCGGCATGGGATGCCGGCGACACCGACAAAGACAAATCGCTGCCCGACTATATGCGCTCGGGAGCACTCGACGAGGGCGAAGGCGCCTATGCCGTACGCTTCGGCGGCGAAGGCACGGGAGCCAGCCTCCGCTATCCCGAGGGACAGCGCTGGCAGACCGACCACTGGGTGCAGATGCTCATGTATGAACGCCCTGACTACATCGAGCGCGAGACGACCGACGACCAAGGCAACACCGTCGTGAAACCTTTCCGCAGCACTCTCCTCTCCTACTGGTATAAGCAGGCCGAAGAGACGGAATGGCACTACTTCGGCACGCTCCGAGCTGCAGGCACTTACCGCATGGAAGGTAAGAGTTCGGGGCTGTACAGTTTCCTCGAGAACTGGAGCGGATTCGGCGGCGATCGCTACCGCCGCGTGTATTACCGCAACGGAGCCATGCGATCCACTGCCAGCGGAAAATGGTACAGCCTCAACAAAGCAGGATTCGGCAGCACTCAGCATTGGCAGACGCAACGCAACTCACGCGACGACTATGGCCACGGCGTCACTGGCGCCTATGACAACAGCTTCTATATCGAGGCCGGCGGACTACTCGGCGTGCGCGACAGTGCCGACTCGTATGCTCCCGTACCTCAAGGCCAAATGCCTTGGGTCGACACTATAAATATTCAGGCACTGCGCGACCGAATCGACATGGCTGTGCTGCACGGCAACACACGCGACGTGAACATGCGTATCGAAGCAACGAGCGTCATCTCAGACACTGAGACGTGGAAACTCATCGGCTACTCTGACGAGGAAGTCAATGAGGAAGGCGAATACGGACGTGCAGCACAGATACTCGATGGCAACACCTCGAGCTACTACCGGCAGAAGGCTTACTCCACCTACCCTCATTCATTCTCGTTCGATGCCGGCACGACCGTCACGGTGCGCAGCATAGGACTCTACCAAGGCTTCGACCTAAACTACCGCGCACGCCAGGCACAGCTCTCATACTCCGACGACGGTAAGAGCTACAAATCAGCAGGCGCCATTAACTTCGACAATGATGCCACCCCGACAGCCGTGCTTGCTGCACCTATCACCGCACGCTACTTCAACATCCGCTTCACACGAGGACATGGCGCCGGACGCGACCTCGCCATCAACGAGATTTATTTCAAGAATGAGTATCGTCTCGACGACCTCAAGACCCTTGCCGCAGAGCTCCTTGAAGAGCAAGACCGCTTCAGCGGATTCAAAGGCGCAGACCTCGACGTACTGCGAGAGGTCTATGCAGATGGCAGCTGCACCGACACTGAAGCTCTCGTACAAGCCATACGCCAGCTCGGACAAACTGCGCATCCACTGAGCCTCGGAAATGTCGACAAGGAGAGCCACATCACATCCTTCACTGCCTATCAGCTCCATAACCCCTATGGCTATGGCGACCTCGTTGTCAACGACAAGGGAGAGATAGCTATCGCCGGAGCAACAACCGAAGGAGCCCTCGACGCCTACCGCCGCCCCACCCGCGTCTCGGCGGCCTCCGACAACTGGCTCGTGCTACGCTCCGAAACCTACACTGAATACTACATCTATAATCTCGGAGCCAAGAAATACCTCAACATTAGCGCCGATGGCATAACGCTTTCCGACACACCAGTTGCCTTCGACCTCAGCTGGCGCAACGAAGGATTCACTATAGGCGTCAACCGCGCACGCCTTCAGCTAAGGCCCAAAGACACCACGCCCGCCATACGCACAGCCCGCGTCAATGATGCCTGCGTGC
>ODAI012606328.1_pt1 | contig 12061 bp, 11 predicted proteins | sample 1539321 | NCBI WGS metagenome assembly ODAI01 (sample SAMN02144231, study PRJEB22623) | gut metagenome | biome: sheep rumen | host: Ovis aries | place: New Zealand
GAGACTCTCCAGAGAATCACCGCCCGGCAACTGCCGAAACAGCGACATGAAAAAATCTACCATATAATATGCTTTTGTTCAAGCCCGTTGAAATCTGCTGTCAGGAGAATCAGGGTCGGTCTGTATCCTGTTGCAAAAACGCTTGTTTTCCATATAATAGCATCTTGAAAGACCATGAAACTGGAGATACACCGATGAAAAAATACATGCTGATTCTGCTTGCCCTTTTTGCGGCTGCCGGACTTTACGCGCAGAAGACATATTCTGTGGGAGACACTGGCCCCGGCGGCGGAATAGTGTTTTATGCGAGCCCGCAGGGATTTGCCGTGGAAGACGGAAAGGGCGGTGTGAAGATATGTCATTATCTCGAGGTGTCAAAGGAGGATTTGGGAACGATGACATGGTGTCCCACGGGGAATCTTGCAGTGGAGCTTCCCGTTTACGAAATAGGGAACGGGCTTTCATCAAGCAGAAAAATAGCGGACTTTCCGTATTACAAAGTCAAACCGACCGGAAAAAACTGTGCGGCGGTGGCATGCCTTCAGTACAAGACGAAAACCACGAAAACCGGGGACTGGTATCTTCCTACTGCCGACGAGCTTCGCCTTGTGTTCAAAAACCTGACTGCCGAACAACTCGGATGCACCCATCAGGATTTCTACTGGTCGTCATCTTCCGAAGGAAACTCGGCCTGGGCAAGGAAAAGCAAGACCTCCTCGCTTGAATCCCACGCAACCAGTCACTGTGTCCGTGCGGTCCACGCATTCTGAAAGACTCAGATGTTGTGAAGACAAAGGTCGGAGATGAGACATTCCCCGCACTTGGGGGAACGGGCTGTGCATACATACCGTCCGTGCAGAATGAGCCAGTGGTGTGCATGCTTCATGTATTTCATGGGAATCCGTGAGACAAGGGATTCTTCCACTTGAAGCGGCGACTTTCCCTCTGCAAGTCCTATCTTCGGACAGATTCTCAAAAGATGCGTGTCCACCGGCATTACGGGCTTTCCGTAAACCACATTCAGAATCACGTTTGCGGTCTTGCGGCCCACTCCCGGAAGCGACTCCAAATCCTTCCTGTTGTCAGGAACCCTGGAACCGAATTCGTCTATCAACTTCCGGCACAGCCCCATCACGTATCCTGCCTTTGCGCGGTAAAGCCCTATCGATTTTATGTATGAAACAAGACCTTCCTCACCCAGGGAAAGCATCTGTTCGGGAGTGGTGATTTTTTCGTAGAGAGGTGCGGTTGCCTTGTTCACCGCTTTGTCAGTGGTCTGGGCGCTCAGAACCACGCTCACCAGAAGACAGAAGGGATTGGGGGCTGAAAGCTCGGTTTCCGGCGAGGGATTCTGTTTTTTGAACCGCTCGAACACCTCCTCAATCTGGGGAGGCTCAAGCAGTTTGATTTTTTCTTCCATAATATAGCGTTTATTTTATGGCTTTTTTGAGTTCGTCTGCCTTGTCGGTCTTTTCCCACGGGAATTCAGGGCGTCCGAAGTGACCGTAAGTTGCAGTCGCTTCGAAAATGGGCCTCTTCAAATCAAGAGTCTTTATGATTCCTGCGGGGCTGCAGTCGAACACTTCCTTTACCGCTTCAACGATTTTCTCTTCGGGAACAAGTGCAGTGCCGAAAGTCTCCGCCATGATGCTCACAGGGAACGGAACTCCGATTGCGTATGCCAGCTGAATCTCGCATCTTTCCGCCAGATCCGCCGCCACGATGTTCTTTGCAATGTAGCGGGCCATGTATGCCGCGGAACGGTCCACTTTGGAAGGATCCTTGCCGCTGAAAGCCCCTCCTCCATGCCGTCCCATTCCGCCGTAAGTGTCCACGATGATTTTTCTTCCCGTAAGACCTGAATCACCGACGGGGCCTCCTATGCAGAACTGTCCCGTGGGATTCACGAAGAACTTTGTATTGCCGTCGAGAAGGCCAGTTGGCTCAAGAACGGGTTTTATCAGCTTCGAGATGACCGTGTCCTTGATTTCGTCATGGCTGATTCCCGGGTCGTGCTGCTGTGAAATTACGACGGTGTCAATGCGGACGGGGCGGTGTCCCTCGTATTCAATGGTCACCTGGCTCTTTGAATCAGGACGGAACCATTTGATTGCTCCGGATTTCCTCAGGTCTGCGGAAGCTTTCATCAGTTTGTGAGCATACATAATCGGTGCGGGCATAAGTTCAGGGGTCTCCCTGCAGGCAAAACCGAACATCATCCCCTGGTCTCCGGCACCCTGCTGTCCCTCGAATTCAGAAAGACCTTTTCCCACGACACCCTGGTTAATGTCATCGGACTGAGCGTGAATCATGTTCATGACAGCCATGGAATTGCAGTCCAGACCGTACTCAGGATTCGTGTATCCGATTCTCTTTGCAACGTCGCGGGCCACCTGCTGCACGTCGACATAAGCCTCGGTGTTGATTTCGCCTCCGACAAGCACAAGGGCCTGGCATGCAAAAGTCTCGGCGGCAACATGGCTCTCCGGATCCTGTCTGAGGCATTCATCGAGAATACCGTCGCTGATCTGGTCGCAAAGCTTGTCGGGATGTCCTTCACCAACAGACTCCGACGTAAAAAGATATCTCTTGTTTTCCATAAAAAACGGAATCTCCTGTAAAAAGATAATTTCCTATCAGTATACTATAAAATAACTTCTTAGTCTATGCGGGGGCTGTGTATTACAGGGCTTCAGCATGAAACAAAATGCAAAGAGTTCAAAATGAGTCAGCAAAAAATCAAGGGGCTGTCCGACAAGTTTGCCACCCGGTGTCATTCAGAACCTGCTGCCGTCATTCCGGGCCTGTCACTACCGTCATCCCGAACTTGATTCGGGATCTCCCCTGTACGAGAGATGCTGAAATCGGTTGCAAGCAACCACGTTCAGCATGACGGTGTTCAATAGATGCTGAAATAAATTCAGGATGACAATACTTTTGGGATATCCCCTCCTTGCTTTTTTCCTGCGTCCCACTGCCTCATTTTGAACGCTAATAGCAGAACTGATGCTGAAGCCCTGTTCTTTTTTAGCGGGAAAATCAGGAAAAAAAGAGGAAAAGTTCATTTGAGAGTCCATTTATGTTGATTTTCACTGTAAAAAAAAAGATTTCTGTGCTAGAATTAAGGAAAGCCGCGTGTTTCACGGCGTGATTTGCGTGGCAAAAACAAAAGTGAGCGGGTATTATATGAAAAAAACACTGTGTGCAGTCTTTATGGCGGCGGCTATGATTTTCACATCGGCGGCCCTTGAAGTGGACGAGGTGGAGCTTCAGGTTCCGGGCTCCATTGATTCAGTGCAGTTCCAGAACTACGGAGGTCCTCATGCCGTAATCGACTCGGCCGAGGCTATCGTAAACATCGGTGCGGATCTGGGACGCCGGGTTGCGGTAGACGTGGAATCCCCTCAGGTTGTGCGGCCGGAAGGCAAATACACTCTCATTCACGTGGTGGATTCTTCCGTAAATGAAGGCCGTGATGCAGACATCCTTGTGCTGAACGAAAACGCCGGGGTTGACCACATAAAGAACCTCCGCCGCATAGTCACCGGATATCTCCAGACAGCCTACAACTACAGCCGGGACGACGCGGAAACCGTGGCTGCATTCGTCACGATATACAACGCAGTCTACCGCGGCCAGATAGACGTGTTCGAGAAAAGGTACAAAGCCGCAGTGGTTGAGGAACTCGACCCCGCAAAAGTGGGACTCAGCACAAACTGGGAGGACTGGGCCGGAAATACTCAGATAGTAATCCCCTTGAACGACGTGACCGCAGAACTCTCCGCCGTTGACACCACGACCCTTACCGACGAAAACGTAGTGGAAGCTCTCCGCAGGGAAGAGGACATGGGGGTTGAAGTCCGCGAAAGCATGACCGACATAAAGGAAAGGGAAGCTGCCGGAGCCACTGAAAGGGCGCAGGAGGCACAGAAGGAAGCCGCAGTCCAGCGCAGGGAAGGCAACGTTGAACAGGCGGCACGGTCGGCTCAGACCGCCACCGAACAGCAGCAGATAGCCGACAGGAAAAACTCGGAGGTAAGGGGCGACAGGCAGTCCATCGTTGAAGACCGCAAGGTGCTTTCAGGTGAAACGGTCGAAGTCGTTGACACCTCGCACAATCTCACGGGCCTTTTTGCAATCGACGGAAGCCGTGACCTCTACACTCTCATCACCGTGAACGGACTCACAGGCGAAATCGTGCGCCGCTCCCCCGTGAAACAGATAAAGGGCAAGTCGGTCTACATCGTCACAAACGTAAGCGTGGCGGATGAAGGCGTCGAAACCCTCGTAAGCGAACTGTTCATTGCAGTCTGCGGAGTAAACGACGGACACTCGGCCACACGCCTCTGCCTCATTGATGCGGATAAACTCGAACTCCAGAAACAGAGCGAGCAGATTCTCTCGGAAGATTCAGCCTTGATTTCCAGGGGCGACAGATATTACGTCGTGCTTGAGGATGGAAACGGACACTACGTTGCGGCGTTTGACAAAAACCTCGTGCTTCAGTCCCGGAGCGAACTTCCGGTAAGTGCTTCGACACCCCTTTACGAGACAAGCCAGGGCCTCCTTGTGACCGACTCGGCAGGAAATCCCCGCCTTTTGGACTGGAACGCTCTTTCTCTAATATGGTGATTTTTTAACGGTATGGACGGCATCCCCGGCATACGGCTTCCGCACTCCCCCGTGCATCCCGCTTTCCGGGGTTCCGTCTGCACTCCATTCCCGCCACCGGCGGGAAGTGCTCCGCACCCCCTCCAATCGGGCGTACCATGCAAATTTCGACTCCTGTAGGCAATGCTTAAAATTTAATTGACAGTTTATCTAAGCTGCAATATAATGGTGAAATGATTAATGTCGATAAATCCTAGTAAGGGATTTAAAAACAAGGAGGTGTCCTTTCAGGATGTCTCTGAAATAAAAAAATGCTTGAAATCTTCGGACATTTGTCTGTTGTAAAGGAGATACAATGGCACACAATAAGGAACTGGACCGCTTTGATACAAAAGCCAGACGGAATATCCCCATTCTATGGAAGCTGGTGGGAATTATTGCCGGAGTTTTGATTCTATCTTCTGCAGTGGCGCTTACGATCTCGCTTTTAAAGTTCGAGTCAGGATTCGCAAAATTCGTGCAGGACGAAGTTGAACACAACTGCGATGGAGCCCTCCGCATCCTTGAGGACTGGGACTGGACCGTCAGGGCTTATTCCGAAATGGCGGCCTCGAGCGATCAGGTGAAGAACGGTCTTTCAAACGGCGACACTAACGCGCTCAGAGCCTACGTCAAATTCCTTGACGAAAACATGGACTTCGAGCTTATGGGCATCACCGACACGACCGGAAAAGTTCTTGCCGGGGACGGTTCGGGGCTTCAGAACGGGCAGAACCTGGCAACGAACTATGCCGTGAAGGAGGCCCTCAAAGGCAAGGCTGTGAGTTCCTACGAATCCGTGGGTTCCATCCCCATTGCACTTATCCACGCAGCTCCCGTTAATGTGAACGGAAAGATTGTCGGAGTCGCAGTCAGCGGCTACAACCTCACCACGGATGACCTTGTGACCGTCATGAAGAACGGATACAACGTGGACTGCACCATCTTCAGCGGTTCAACCCGCGTTATGACCACACTAGACGGTATGCTGGGCACCGAGCTCGACAACCAGGCCATCCTGAATCAGGTTCTCCGCGATGGAGAGCCCTATTTCGGCGAAAACACAATCAAAGGACAGAAATATCTCACCACATACACCCCGTTGAAAAGTGCCGACGGTTCCATTCCGGGCATGATTTTCATCGCAAAGAGCATGAAATTCGTCTCAAGCGTCGCGAACGACACTTTCACGCTTGCCCTGCCCATAATCATCGTGCTCTTCATCATCCTCATGTTCTTCTGTTACCGCTTCATCAAGTGGCTCATGTGGCGCATCTACAACGTCACCAACTTCCTCAAGGAGCTTGAGACCGGAGAAGCCGACCTCACCAAGCGGTGCAAACTGTTCATCCGCGACGAGATGGGAGACCTCATCATCCACTTCGACCTCTTCCTCGACAAGATGCAGCAGATGATGAAGGAACTCAAGGAATCCAAGTACACGCTTTCCACTGCCGGTGCCGAAATGTCAGGCAGCGCCGAGGACACATCATCGGCAATCACGGAAATCATTGCCAACATCGACGGCATTTCATCACAGATTGGAAATCAGACCCGCACGGTTGGAAGCACCGCAAGCGCGGTTGGCGAAATCTCTCAGAACATCACCAGCCTTGACCGGATGATTGAAAGCCAGGCGTCGGGAGTCTCCGAGGCATCCACCGCCATCGAGCAGATGATAGGAAACATTTCATCCGTGAACAATTCCGTTGACAAGATGGCCTCTTCTTTTGCGGATCTTTCCGCAAATGCCCAGACCGGATTCAACAAGCAGCAGGACGTGAACGACCGCATCCGCCAGATTGAAAGCCAGTCCGAAATGCTCGTGGAAGCCAACCAGGCAATCTCAAGCATCGCAGAGCAGACCAACCTCCTTGCCATGAACGCCGCTATCGAGGCCGCCCATGCAGGCGAGGCAGGAAAAGGATTCAGCGTTGTTGCGGACGAAATCAGAAAGCTTTCCGAGACATCTTCAGCACAGTCAAAGACAATCGGTGAGCAGTTGAACAACATCAAGGACTCAATCACCGAGGTTGTGTCTGCATCAAATGAATCAAGCAATGCATTCGCCGCAGTGTCCAACAAAATCAAAGAGACCGATGAGCTTGTTCTTCAGATCAAGGCGGCAATGGAAGAGCAGAACACAGGTTCAAAGCACATCGGAATCACGCTTAAGGACATGAAGGACAGTACCGGTGAAGTACGCCGTGCCTCAAAGGAAATGTCCACACGCAACGAAAAGATTATGAAGGAGATTCAGTCTCTGAAGGATTCTTCCTCAATGATGAAGCAGAGTATGGAGGAAATGACTTCGGGTGCCAACCGCATCAACGAAACCGGTGCCACACTGAACGACATTGCACACCGCATGCAGGACTCCATCGACACCATCGGAAGCCAGATCGACCTCTTCAAAGTGTGATGTTACCCTTCTGAAAACGGATTCCCGGAACGGCGCAGAAATGCAATGCTCCGGGATTTTTTTTGCCCTGTCAAATAAGATTCGTGAAGAACTGGGCTCCGACCACTGTGAGCACGCCGCATACCGCAATCGAAAGACTGCTCATCGCTCCTTCGACTTCTCCCATCTCCATGGCCTTTGTGGTTCCGAGCACGTGCGACGAAGTTCCTATTGCAACGCCGCGGGCCACGCTGTCTTTTATGCCGAAGATTTTGCACCAGACTTCCGCGAAGATGTTTCCCAGGTTTCCGGTAATCACAATCATCGCCATTGTAATCGGAATCAATCCGCCGTATTCCTCGCTCAGCGCAAGTCCTATCGCCGTGGTGATGCTTTTCGGCAGAAGCGAGACATATTCCTTGTGTCCGATTTTCAGAAGAAGACTCAAGCCGAATACGCAGAAAAGATTTGCAAGCACGCCCGAAACGATGCCTCCGAGAATTGCCGGCCAGTTGGACTTCAGTTTTTCGAACTGTTTGTAGAGCGGAATCGCAAGACAGACTGTTGCCGGTGTCAGGAAGAAATTCAGCACTTTGGTCGCGTCCTGATAGGTTCCCAAATCAATCTTCAGAAGAAGCACGGTTCCGATGCAGATTACGATTGCGATAATCATTCCGTTTATGATGCGGAAGCGGAATTTTTTCTTGAGCCAGTCTCCGAAAAGATAAGAGCCCACGGTGAGAAGCACGCAGAAAAAGAGGGAAGAGGAGATGAAGTCTTTCATTTTGATTTCTCCTTTGCAGACTCTGATTTTTCGTTTTTCGCCGAGAGTCTTATAATCAGCTGGGTCACGTGACCAGAAACAATGAACACAAGGATTGTGGACACAACTGCAATAATCAGAAACTGCCACCAGTATTGTCTGAAGACGGGAAGTGCGCCCAGAATCGCAACACCGGGAGCCACGAAAAGCACGGGCATGGTTTCGATGAAGAATCCTCCGGCCTCATCAACAGTCTTTAGTTTCACCAGTCCCGTCTTTAGGCAGGCGAAAAGAATCACCAGTCCGTAAATGCTTGCGGGAATCGGAAGCGGAATGACGGCATGAAGTATTTCGCCCGCAAACGAAATGAAAAGTATAAGTAGAAATTGCCATAAAAGTCTCATATGAAAAAACCTCCGGCAAAGCATAGATTAATGGAAGGGATTTGTCAATGTGAAAAGTCGGGTCTCTCTCTTTCACCGTGTTCTCCACATCAGAATATAAACACTCTGTAAAAAAACGGACCGCTCCACCGAGGGGGCGTAAAACAAAAGTCTGACGGGAGCGGCAAAATTCATGATTCCGGTTCCAAAAAAAAATCCTATCTGATATAATGATTTTTATGACCGACCTTGAGACATACTACAACAAATTCAACGAGGACCACAGACTGACCACACGCCACGGAAGGGTTGAATTTTCCACGACGATGAAATACATACACGCATATCTTCCGCAGGGCAGTGCAAGAATCCTCGACATCGGGGCCGGGACAGGCGCGTATTCAGTTCCTCTTTCGCAGGAAGGACATTCCGTTACCGCCGTGGAACTTGTCCCCCGCAATCTCAAGGTGCTTGAATCCAAACATTCTGCCGTGAACTGCTGGCCGGGGGATGCCAGGGATCTGCATTTTCTTGAAGACTCATCCTTCGACATGACTCTTTTGTTCGGACCTATGTACCATCTTCACACACGGGAAGACCAGGTGAAGGCATTGGGCGAGGCGATGAGGGTCACAAAAAAAGGCGGCGTGATTTTGGTTGCTTACGTGATGAACGAATACAGCATCATACAGTATTGCTTCAAGAAGAACATGATTTCCGAATGTGTTGAAAAACAATGGGTCACCGAGGACTTTCACACTGTGCCGTCGGAAGATCAGCTCTACACATACGTGCGGCTAGAGGACATAAATGAGATAAACGGAGCCGTGGCTGCGGAACGGATAAAGATAATCGCGGCGGACGGACCGTCTGATTACATGAGGCGCGAATTGAATGCGATGGACGAAGGGACTTTCGAACTTTTCATAAAATACCATCAGGCCACCTGCGAGCGTCCAGAACTACTGGGGGCAAGCTCCCATCTTGTGGATATTCTTAGAAGGTGAGTCTCGGCCGTCTGGAAATCCGTCTATCCCAGACTCATCGAAAAATTTTCAAAACCCGCTTCACCGCCTGTTTTTTTTGTCGAGTAGCAGAACAATGCGAACCGGACTCCCGTAAATTGATCCAGCGTGTAGCGGAGTTTGACAGGCTCTCCGAAATCCACATAATGTTCCGATTCTGCATCATAATACGAAAACCGCACATTTTCTTTTTCATGTTCCAGGCAAAAAACCGCTTTCAGGCGGAGCGTTGTTCCGCTGATTTCCATTTCGTTTTGTATCACCGGTAAATCATCATCGAAAACATCCATCGTCCAAGGCGTATACGGAATCTTGTGTTCTGCGGCAATCAGTTTGCATCTTCCGTTTTCCCTTGCAATGCCTATGAAGCCGTATTCCCCTTCAAGTGCGCAAAGACCTGCAATGTCGCCGTCGTTGAGTTTTGAGAAATCAACGGAAACGCTGCCGCTGCATTTTTCAGTGAATGTTCTTTGCGTAAGCGTGTTTGAGGCCTGAACGACATTCCTGCATATTTTATCAGTTCGGAGCGTATATCTGTCTTTTGAAATGGCGAAAAGATTTTTATTCGGAATATGGTTCCATTGCCACGCGGGATTTGTAAAATCATCACTGTAAAGCGGCTTGTATTTATAATCTGGACGGTTGTCAGGGACGGACACCTCTTTTGGAGCAGAACCTCCGTCTCCGAATACGGGATGATTATCAATAAATTTCACCGGCATCAAAACCGGGATTCTTCCGAGTGCACCGTGGTCCTGGAAAACAATGGAATACCAGCTTTTGTTTTCTGCCTGAACGATTCCACCCTGTGCGGTTCCGCTGTTCCAATTCGCAAGATCCGAACATAGGACATCACCGCCTGTATACGGTCCTTCGATTTTATCCGCAACGTAGCAGGCTTCAGTCCGCATTTTTCCTTTTGGTATATGAATTAAAAAAATGTAATACTTTCCGTTGATTTTGTAGATGTGGCTTCCTTCATAACCGAGGGTCATATTTTCCTTTTCATCACGGATGATGACTTTTCGACATCCATTTTCTTTAGGCCCGGAAAGATCCGCTTCGAATTCCGTAAGCACGATGTCCGTGTTTCCGCTCACGCAGTAAACCCTGCCGTCGTCATCAAAAAGAATCGACATATCGTGATAAAAGCCCTTTATTTCGGAACGATGCCATGGTCCCTCGATTTTTTCTGAAGTGAAAAGATAGGTCCGGCGGGTATCCTTGGCCGAAAAACTCACATAGAATTTTTGATTGTGGTAGCGAAGACAGGCCGCCCACATTCCTTTTCCGTAAGCACCCCTGTTGTCGCAAAGTGTTTCTGCGGGAGTCGCCTCAAGCTCATCGTAAACATAAGAAGCATGCTCCCAGTCAACCAGATTGTAGGAACGGAGGATTACACATCCTGGCATGAAATGCATTGTCGTGCTCACCATATAATAAACATCGTCCACGCGTATAATGTCGGGGTCGGGAAAATCCGCCGGGATTATATAAGACGAAGCGGTTTTTATTGCTTGTTTTGATTCGTCTTTGTTTTGCTCCATGTTTTTCTCTCCTGCTGACTGCCTGTCGGCTTGCGTTTACCGCCGGGCCGGCCCCTTCAATCCGGTGCAGGATGCGGCTTCCGGTAGTCCCGCACTGGAAATGAATCTTCGGAAAATCAAATTGTCGCGGCAATCACGGCCTTGATTGTGTGCATACGGTTTTCCGCCTCGTCGAACACAACCGACTGACTGCTTTCAAAAACCTCGTCAGTCACTTCCATTTCGTTGATTCCGAATTTCCGGCTGATTTCCCTTCCGATTTTTGTGTTAAGGTCGTGGAATGAGGGAAGATCGTGCATGAAAATTGCGGAAGGTTTTGCCTTTGCCATGACTTCTTTTGTAACCTGGTATGGCTTCAAGTCGGCAATGCGCTCTGCCCACACTTCATCAGGCTCACCCATGCTCACCCAGACGTCGGTGTAAAGGATGTCGGCGTCTTTCGTTGCCTTGTCGATGTCTTCCTCCAGTGAGATTGTTCCGCCGCTTTCATTCATCCACGGTCTGCAGTCTTCAATCAGTTTTGCGGAAGGAAAATACTTTTTGTTCGTGCAAAGAACAAGGTGCAGTCCCAGTTTTGAGCAGACTACACAGAGTGAGTTTCCGATGTTGTATCGTGCGTCTCCGAAGTAGACAAGCTTGAGGCCTTTGAGTTTTCCGCAGTGCTCGCGGATTGTGAGCATATCGGCAAGCATCTGGGTGGGGTGGTATTCGTTCGTGAGACCGTTCCACACAGGCACTTCGGAAAATTTTGCGAGTTCTTCAACAATCTCCTGTCCGTATCCGCGGTATTCGATTCCGTCAAACATACGTCCAAGGACACGGGCTGTGTCTGCAATGCTTTCCTTCTTTCCAATCTGGGAGCCTTCCGCAAGATATGTGGTCATAATACCAAGGTCGTGTGCGGCAACCTCAAAAGAACACCGGGTGCGGGTGGAAGTCTTTTCGAAAATCAGCGCGATGTTTTTTCCGCGGAAAGTGTCAACGGCTTCCCCTGCCTTTTTTTTCTTCTTGTAGTCGGCTGCAAGATCCAAAAGACCTATAATCTCTTCGGGGGAAAAATCCCTGAGTGTCAAAAAATCTCTACCATGTAAATTCAAAGCCATATGCGCCATCCTTTATATTTGAAAGATTAATTATACCATATTACGGACTTTTTTGCTATACTCCGCCGGGAAAGCGCAGGGCTTCAGCATGAAACAAAATGCAAAGAGTTCAAAATGAGTCAGCAAAAAATCAAGGGGCTGTCCAAAAAGTATTGTCATCCTGAATTTATTTCAGCCATCCATTGAACA
>ODAI012843543.1_pt1 | contig 12061 bp, 6 predicted proteins | sample 1539321 | NCBI WGS metagenome assembly ODAI01 (sample SAMN02144231, study PRJEB22623) | gut metagenome | biome: sheep rumen | host: Ovis aries | place: New Zealand
GTTTTGCGCAGCGCGGCGAGCGCCTTGTCTTCGAGGCGGGCGGTGATGTCGATGTCCTCCACGGGTTTCTGCGCGGTGTCCCACACTTTCTCAAGGAAGCGGTTCACGCCGATGAGCCCCTGCGTGTTCCATGGCTTTGAGACGGTGAGCGGCACCATGAACATCTCGTACATGCGCACGGAGTCGGCTCCGTAGCCCTGTATCATCTCGTCGGGGTTGACCACGTTCTTGAGCGACTTTGACATCTTTGCCACCACGCGCTCCAGCTCCTCGCCGTCCTCGGTGGAATAGAACTTGCCGTCGCGCTCCTGCACCTGATCGGTGGGCACGAGCGACTTGTTTGCGCGCTGGTATGCAAAGGACGTTATCATGCCCTGGTTGATGAGGCGCTGGAACGGCTCCTTTGTGCTGACGACGCCGAGGTCATAGAGCACTTTGTGCCAGAAGCGCGCGTAGAGCAGGTGGAGCACGGCATGCTCCGCCCCGCCCACGTAGAGATCGACCGGCATCCAGTATTTCTCTTTTTCCGGCGCGACGAATACCTTGTTGTTCCGGGGGCCTATGTAGCGCAGGTAGTACCAGCAGCTGCCAGCCCACTGCGGCATGGTGTTGGTCTCGCGCTTTGCCTTGCCGCCGCACTGGGGGCATGTGCAGTTGACCCAGCTGTCGATTCCGGCCAGCGGGCTTTCGCCTGTTCCGGTGGGCTGGTAGGTCTTTACGTCCGGCAGCTCCAGCGGCAGCTGCTCCTCCGGGACTGCGACGGTTCCGCATGTGGGGCAGTGTACCAGAGGGATTGGCTCGCCCCAGTAACGCTGGCGGCTGAATACCCAGTCGCGGAGCTTGTAGTTCACGGCCTTTTTGCCGATTCCTTTTTCGTCCAGCCAGCGTATCATGCCGGGGATGGTTTCTTTGGTGGGCAAGCCGGTGAACTGTTCGCTGTTGATGGCGTAGCCGTCCTTTGCGGATGTGCACTCGCTCGCGATGCCGAACACGTCAGGATGAGCCTCCACGAGCTTTTTGTATTCCTCCGGGGACTGCGCGGCTTCGCGCAAAAGCCCGGCGCCTTTCTTCTCGTCGCCGCCTGCCAGAGATGCGACTTCCTGCGGGGTGGCGACAACCTTTATGATGGGCAGATTGAATTTTTTTGCGAAGTCCCAGTCGCGCTCGTCGTGCGCGGGAACGGCCATGATTGCGCCGGTGCCGTAGCTGGTGAGCACGTAGTCGGAAATCCACACGGGCACGAGATGTCCGTTCACGGGGTCTATGCCGTAGCTGCCGGTGAACACGCCGGTCTTGGTCTTGGCAAGGTCGGTGCGCTCAAGGTCTGACTTCTTTGCGGCGGCCTCCACGTAGGCCTCCACCTCTGCTTTGTGCTCCGCCGTGGTCAGGCGGGGAACAAGCTTGTGCTCCGGCGCGACGACCATGTAGGTCGCGCCGAAGAGCGTGTCCGCGCGCGTTGTGTACACGGTAAGCTTGTCAGCGGTGGGCTTGCCGTCTTTGTCCGCGATGGCAAAATCCACCTCCGCGCCCTCGGAACGGCCAATCCAGTTCTTCTGCATGAGCTTGACGCTTTCCGGCCAGTCCAGCCCGTCAAGATCCTCTATGAGGCGGTCCGCGTAGGCCGTTATCTTGAGAATCCACTGGCGGATGGTCTTGTGCGTGACGGTCGCGCCGCAGCGCTCGCACTTGCCTTCCTTGACCTCCTCGTTGGCAAGCCCCGTCTTGCAGCTGGGGCACCAGTTAATCGGCGTCTCCGCCTCGTAGGCGAGCCCCTTCTTGTACAGCTGCAGGAAAATCCACTGCGTCCACTTGTAGTAGTCGCTGGTGCAGGTCTCTATGCAGCGATCCCAGTCGTAGCTGAAGCCGAGCGCCTTTATCTGCTGTGTGAAATGCTCGATGTTCTTGAATGTGGTCGTGGCGGGGTGCGTGCCTGTCTTGATTGCGTAGTTCTCGGCGGGGAGGCCGAACGCGTCGTATCCCATGGGGTGCAGGACATTGTAGCCGTTCATGCGCAGATAGCGGCACCAGATGTCCGTGGCTGTGTAGCCTTCCGGATGCCCCACGTGCAGCCCCGCCCCGCTGGGGTAGGGGAACATGTCCAGCACATAGCGGCGTTTTTCCTTGGGGAATCTCTCATCCTCGTTTGCCCGGAACGTCTTGTGCTCGTCCCAGTATTTCTGCCATTTCGGCTCGATTTCTTTGAAAGGATACGACATAGCTAAACCTCTGTATAAAATCTTGGGGCTTTACCGGAATCAGCTCCGGGGAAAAAGCCCTCTGTGTTTCCTGTAGCGGCATTGTAGCATTTTTACGCGTTTTGGAGAAGATGGGCAGGCACGTTGTACGGAAATCAGTTTTATGTTCCGCTCCCGGCGGGACTGGTATCTGATGCCGGCGGGAGTGGTATCTGATGCCGGCGGGACTGGCATCTGATGCCGGGGGAGAGGTATCTGATGCCGGCGCGATACTGCGCGTGCAAGGATGCCGCCGCCCTGCCGCCGGAAAGCCCCTCGCGTGCCGGGGATTTTTCCGCGCTTTCCTTTAGTCCGCCCCGTCGCTGATTTCGATAAGATTGAAGCCTTCGTAAAGCTTTCCTGATGCCGGGTAAAGCACCTTGTGCGCGTAGCGCCCGCCGGAGCGCTCTTCGATGCTCCGTATCGCCTCTACTTCCCCCGCATCGTCCCAGAGATAGGCAAAAATGTATATCGTGTGCCCGTATGCGCCGCTGCCGAGGATTTTGTCGATATAGGCGTAGAGCCCGATGCTGCTGTCCATCGTCGCCGCTCGCGCGGAGCTTTTTTCCCTGTCAAAGCTCATGGTCTGTATTTTGGCCGGTGGGTACGAGTACAGGTCGTAGAGCGTGTAGCCGCCCGTCAGGTATGCGAGGGCGGCATCCTCCGTGGTAAAGATGGGCGCGGTGCTGCCGATGTTCTTCTTGATGTAGCTGCATATCGGGCGGATACCGGCAAAATCCTCGTTGTAGTCGCTGCTGTTCCGGTATGGCTGGAACAGCATGAGGGAAAGGCATGCGATGGCGGCTGCGAGGATTTTTCTGCAGGGAAGGCTGTTTGTGCCGCCGGAGGGAACGGTGCATGTCCATGCGGCAAAAAGCAGCATGAAGAACCACAGGCTTGCCCGGTGCAGCGAGCCCGCGCTGTAGAACACCGTGCAGAACACGAGCATGTAGAGCATCCCGGCGGCTGTGACGACGGCCGCTGCTACCTGCAGGCGGAAGCTGCAGAAAAGCGCCAGCGCAATCAGCAGGAGCGCCGCTACCTGGAGCACGGGGGCGCGGATATCGAGCTTGGTAAAGAAAGCCCCCGCATACGAGAGGTGGAGGCTGGGGCTCGTCGGTATCGCCGAGCGGGTAAAGGCCGGCAGAATCTGAAGGAACGCAAAGAGCGCGCCGAGCACGGCGACCATGCATGCGGCGCCAAGGCGCAGCTTCTGCCGCTGTGTCAGGCTTCCCCACGGAAGGACTATGTCGCGGTATGCGAATACGATGAAAGCCGCCAGGGCAAAGCCTTCCATATAAAGATGGGTGTTCGCCATGAGCGCAAGGAGCGCGCAGTACCACACGGGGCGCTTGCCCGCGCGGGGAAAGGCGTCCGCAATCAGGAAGAGCAGGGGCGGAATGAGCACGTAGGGGCGCGCGAGCACCGGGTAGATGTACAAAAACGGTGCCGTGAACATGACGAGTATTTTTATGTAGACGGAGAAGGGCGCTTTCCTGATAAAGAAAAGCATTGCCCCCGCGTTTATGAGCCATGCGATGATGTTCATGGTGATAGGCGGGAAACCCGTATGCGCAAAGGGATAGAGCAGGATGAACCACGGCATGAAATGCCCCTCGTAGCCCATTTCCCGGAATATGCCGGCTATGGAATACTTTGCGATTTCCCACGCATGGAGCTCGTCGAACCAGGGCTCGTGGGTCAGCACGGACATGGCGGTCACCACAAGGTAGGCGGCAAAAAGGAGACCCAGTACGATGCCGTCGGCGCGCTCCGCCTGCTCCGGCCGCTTTTTGTGGCACAGCCACGTGCACCAGAGCGTGCAGGCAAGCAGGAACGCGGGGTTGAAGAGCGCGATGCAGGGCGAGAAATAGGGGGAGCCCAGCTCGTTGAAGCGCTGCCGCCAGACGTCCCCGTCCAGCGGCCGTCCCGCAAGTTTTCCCCCTAGGCTGATGATGGCGTCCTGCACCAGACCGATTCCCAGAAAGAAGTGCGCTGCCAGCGGGACGCCGAGCAGGATGACAAGGACGCACAGCTTGAGCGCGCCTGAGCTGAGGATTTTCTCTGCGGCCTTTTTGCCTTGGCCGATGGCTTTCTCTATCATACGGTTCTTCCTTTATAAAGGGGTTCCGGAACGAGGCGGCTTTTGGAAGCCATTCTGATTCCTATTCCTGCCGGACGGCGTAGAGCTCTATGCATTCGTCCTGAAAGTCGCTGAAGCACAGATAGCCGCCGTCCGGCGAGAGGTCGAGCCCGGTGGGCTGGTTGCCGCCGGTCAGCGTCTGCTGTATGCTCATGTCCGCGGTGTCGATGATGTGTATCTTGCCGTTGGCAGGGCTGCGCTTGGTGTAGTCGGCGGGGTTGTTCGGCCCCCGTGTAGAGACGAAAAGCCACCTGCCGCCGAGCAGCGCGATGGTGTTGGGGTTGTTGAACACGCGTACCTGCGCCGTGATTTTGAGCGGATGCAGGCTCAGCCGGTAGACCTGCCGGTTGTACATGTCGCTCACGTATGCGCTTGTTCCGCCGGGGGCAAGGGCGATATGCCGCATGCATGCCTTGGGGACGGAGAGGCTGTCCGTCCGCTTGCCGCTCTGCACGGAGAAGGCCTCTATGATGCCGGAGTCGAACGAGAGGCTCACGAGCGTCTTTCCGCCGTCGATAAAGGCCATGCCTCGCGGCGCCTTGCCGGTCTTGAGCTTGCGGACGACGGCGCCGCTCTCATAGTCGATGAGCGAGATGTCGTCCGAGACCCAGTTGGAGACGGCGAGCAGCCCCTGCTCCGGCGACCATGCGATGAATTTCGACCACGTTCCTTCCGTGCTGATTGACCGGCGCCAGCTGAAATCCGGGTACGAGTACTCATGTATGGTGCCCGTCGTCATCTGCGATACAAAAAACGCGTTTTTCTCCGGGATGAACAGCCCTTCCGCAAAGCCTGCCTTTTCTGCGCCCGGCGGGCTGATGCGGCGGACGACCTTCTTTTCCTGCATGCTGAACACGTCAAAGCCCTTGTCGTCCAGCAGCGGCATGATGATGTAGCTGCCGTCGGGCGAGAAGAGCACCTGCTTGGGCTGCCTTCCGCAGGGGTAGCTGCCGATTTTTGTGACGGCGACTGATGCCGCCTGTCCGGCGCTCGTGCCGTTCTGTGGGGCTGCCTGCTGCGCAGGCGGCAGTATGCTTGCCGTGCAGAGCAGCAGCGCTGCTGCCGCCGGACGGATGTTCATGGCGTGCTTCATGTCCTTATTATAGTAGGACGCGGCATAAAACGCAATGCGTCGGCTCTCTAGACTTTCGCTGCTGCCCGTGATACTATGCATAGTATGAATATCGTCACACAACGCTCTTTGCTTTCGGGGCACGTGCAGGTGCCCGGCTCTAAATCGCATACCATCCGTGCCCTGCTGCTGGCTTCTCTGGCGGAAGGCGTATCGCATATCCGCAATCCGCTGCCCAGTGCCGACTGCCTGAGCACTGCCGCCGCCGTGCCGCTTATCGGTGCCGCCGTTGACCTTGCCCCCGGCGATGACGGGGCGCCGGGTTCTGTCTGGTCGGTGGAGGGGGCGGGGAGCCGTGTCCATCTGCCTTCCGATGTGGTGAATGTGGGCGATTCCGGCTCCCTGCTGTATTTTTTGTCGCCGGTCGCCGCCACCTTTGACGGCTGGTCTGTCTTTACGGGGGACGAGAGCATCCGCCGCCGCCCGGTGCATCACGTGGTCGATGCGCTGCGGCAGCTGGGGGCGCAGGCATATACCGCGCAGCCGGGCGGAACATGCTGCCCGCTGATTGTAAAAGGCCCGCTTTCCGGCGGCCGCAAGGTGGTCACCGGTGGAACGGTGAGCAGCCAGTATATCTCCGGCCTGATGATGGCCGGCATGCTGCTTGACGGCACGCTCTCCATCGAGCTGACCGATCCCAAGGAGACCCCGTACCTCACCATGACCCGGAAGTGGCTGGAGAAAGTCGGTGTTCCCGTCACGGTTTCCCCGGACTTCCACCATATATGCGTTACCGGCCCTGTCCGCATCGGTGCATTTGACTGCACCATACCGAGCGACTGGGAAGGCGTCGCGTTCCCGCTCATCGCCGCGCTGCTCACAGACAGTGAGATTGTCATCGATGCCGTGGACTGCAGCGGTATTCAGGGCGATGATGCCATCGTTCCCCTGCTGCAGTCGCTCGGCGCCGACATCGACTGGGACAAGCAGACAGAGACGCTGACCGTGCGGGGCATGAAGAAAGCCCGGAACGGAACGGGGCGGCTGTCTACGGCGGCATTGCCCGGCGGCGAGCTCCATGCCGACCTTTCCGGCTGGCCGGACGGCGTCTGTGCCCTTGCCGCCGCCGCGTGTTTTGTGGAGGGCAGCACATATATAGAAGACATTTCCGTCTGCCGCCGCAAGGAGACCGACCGGATTTCCGTTCTGCGGCAGGAGCTGTCCGCGCTGGGCGCAGATGTGGAGGAAGGCGATGATTTCCTTGTGATTCACGGGCATTCCCCCGTGCTGGAGGACGGCAGCGCGAACCCTGCGTTCTCCCTGCACGGCGGAACGGCGCGCAGCTGGGGCGACCACCGCGTCGCCATGTCATTGGCCTGCCTGGGGCTTGGGCTGCCTGATGGCGAGCGCCTGACCGTGAGCGACGCGGAATGCTGCTCCGTGAGCTTCCCCCGCTTTTTTGAGGTGATGGGCGGCATCGGAGCCCGTTTTTCCGCGGAAAATGGCAAACGTTGACAAAGACATGCTTTAGAATGTATAATCGGGCTGCTGTCGCAAGGTAAGCGGCTTTTATGCGCCGCGCTGGCGGTGCGCAAGTTCAATCAGTAGGCTTCAGGAGCAAGAAAATGAGTCTGTTCGGTGGAATCCTGTCAATTTCAGGAGTAAGTTTCTTTATCTTCTCGCTTTTTGCGATAATAGCGGTCGGATATGCCTTGGGTAGAATCACAATCAAAGGCGTCGAGCTGGGGACGGCTGGTGTTTTTATCGTGGCTCTCCTGTACGGCTGCTTCTTCTTCAAGCCCTTGAACGCGAACCTTACCCTCAGCAAAGTCTCGTACGCAAAGAACGCGCTCAAAGTCGTGGAGAATCTTGGTCTTGTCCTGTTTGTCTCTTCAGTCGGATTCATCGCCGGCCCGAAATTCTTCGGCAACCTGAAGAAAAACTTCAAGAGCTATGTCCTGCTCGGTCTTGTCGTCATTGTGTCGGCAGGCGTCGTCTGCGCCGTGTGTATTCTTGTGGAGAAAGGCCTTTCACCGTCCACGTCGCTGGACGAGACGACCGCCATGCTCGTCGGCATCCTGTCAGGCGCGCTCACGTCTACGCCTGCGTTCAGTGCCGCAAAGGAGGCCGTCGGTTCCGCGGAGCTTGAGGATGTCGTCTCTGTGGGGCACGGCATCGCGTACCTCTACGGTGTTATCGGCGTCGTGCTTTTTGTGCAGATTATGCCCAAGATTCTCCGCGCCGATATGCCGGAGGAGCGCCGCAAGCTTGTCCACACCGAAGAGAAGGGCGATGCGGCCGTCAAGGGGCATTTCCTTGAGCTCGATTCCTTCGGCTTCTGCGCCTTTTCGCTGGCAGCCCTCATCGGTATATTCGTCGGTTCCATCAAATACCACAACGTGTCCCTCACCATGACCGGCGGCTGCCTTATCGTCGCCCTGATTTTCGGGCATTTCGGGCACATCGGCTCTATTGACCTCATGCCCGGCGAGCAGACGCTTAAGGTCTGCCGTGAGCTGGGGCTGGTGCTCTTTTTGCTGGGTGCCGGTATTGCTGGCGGCGCAAGCTTTGTGGAGCACTTCAAGCCCGTCTACTTTATCTATGGTATCGCGATGACGACAATCCCGCTGTTTGCCGGTTATTTCTTTGCGCGCTACGTGCTCAAGCTCTGCCTGCTGAACAACCTCGGCTCTATCACGGGCGGCATGACGTCTACCCCGGCGCTCGGCACGCTGATTCACATTGCCGGTACGGAGGATGTGGCCGCGGCATATGCCTGCACCTATCCGGTCGCGCTCATCGCCGTCGTTATGGTATCCCAGCTGCTCATCGGCATCTTCTAGGAATCCGTAGCCCGCATGTTCGGAAGCCCGCCTTTTAAGGCGGGTTTTTTGTTTTTGTGCCGGAGGAATGCACTGAAGCATGCTGATAATTTTTTGTAATCGCTGGTCACGCGGACGGGAAAAAAAGCTATAATCGGCTTAGAACTTGTCCGGAGCCCGGCGTTCCTTGGTCAAGTTCCGCAATCTGAGGAGAGGAGCGCTCAAAACTCATTTTTTTGCATTTCCTTGTAGGGGGTTATATGGGAAAATTCTTTGTTTCTGTGCTGGCGGCCGGTGCCGTTGCAGTTGTGCTCGGAGCCTGCGCGTCTACGGGCCGCGCTGGTGCGGCAGGCGTGGTGACGAGCCTGCCGAAAATCGATATGTCGCGCTGGAGCTACAATGCCGCCGACGATGTGTATTATCAGACCGGCATCTCCTATGTAGCGCATCCGGCCGATACAAGCTACGAGACGCTGGGCATCTATGTTCCGGGCGCTTATTTTGAGGCGTCTGCCAACGGGGACGGAACATATACTGCGCGCACAAAGGCTGGCGGCAAGGCGGGCTCGTACACGGTACGGAACGCGCCGACCGTCATTCCTGTGGAGACTCCGGGCTACTCCGCCTGCAAGCCTCCGAGCGGCTACACGGCGGACGTAAAGGCCTTTACCGACGCGGGCTTTATCTATCTGTTCGCGGGCTGCAGGGGGCGCACCGAAGGCGCTCCTGCCGGCGTGACCGACCTTAAGGCCGCAATACGCTACTGGCGCTACAACGCGGATATCCTGCCCGGCAGCAGCGAGCGGATTTTCTCGTTCGGCATGAGTGGCGGTGGCGCCCAGAGCGCGCTTCTTGGTGCGACAGGAAACAGTGCGCTCTATGAGCCCTACCTCAAGGCGATAGGCGCCGTAGAGGGCGTAAGCGACGCGGTCACCGGCTCTATGTGCTGGTGCCCCATCACGAATCTTGACATAGCGGATGCCGCCTACGAATGGAACATGGGTGCTTCGCGCAGCGGACTGAGCGAGACCGAGCAGATGATTTCGGATAAGCTTGCGGCGAGCTTTGCCGCGTATATCAACAGCATAGCGCTCGTATCCGAAAAAGGCGTCCCGCTCACGCTCGAAGCATCCGCGGACGGCCGCTGGCAGGCAGGAAGCTACTATGACTACACGAAGGCGCTCATAGAGGATTCTCTGGCAAAATTTCTTTCCGACACGGAATTCCCGTACAATCCGTCGCAGACCCAGAAAGCCGGCATGGGCGGACCCGGAGGATTCGGAGGAATGCCGCAGGGAATGCCTCCCATGGGAATGCCCGGCGGCAACGCTGGCAACGGGGGCTACGAGCAGCGCGACAATATACAGCGCAACAACGCTGCTGGCGGTGGACTTACGCTCAACGGAAGCTACGACAGTCCCCAGGCCTATATCGATGCGCTCAACGTGGACGGAACATGGGTGTCGTATGACGCAAAGAGCGGGCGCGTGAGCATCACGAGCATCGCGGACTTTGCAAAAAAGCTCAAGACCGCGAGCAAATCCGTGGGCGCCTTTGATGACCTGAACGCACAGCAGGGGGAAAACGTCCTCTTCGGCTACGGAAGCGGCGCAGGGGCTCACTTTGACAAATACCTTGCGGACATTGTGAAAGGAACAAAGTACGAGTCCGCATACAGCAGCGATCTCAAACGGAGCGACAAGCTGGGCTTCTCCGTGCAGGCGCGGCTTGATATGTATACGCCCCTCTACTACCTGAACAAAACGTTTGGCGGCTATAAGAGCGCGGATGTCGCAAAGCACTGGCGCATCCGGAGCGGCATCTTCCAGGGAGACACCGCGGTGTGCACGGAGATGAACCTCGCGCTCGCGCTCCGCGCCTACGGCATAAAGGACGTGGACTTCGAGGCCGTCTGGGGGCAGAAGCACGTCAAGGCCGAACGCCAGGGGGATTCCACCCAGAACTTCATCAGCTGGGTGAACGACTGCCTGAAATAAAAAACAGGAATTTCGGAGGCAGCTGCTTCCGGGATTCCTGCTGGAAGACGGGGATGTGTGCGCTGTTACATCGCCGTATAGCCGCCGTCAACCGGAAGGTTCACGCCGGTCACGTAGCTTGATGCCTTACTTGCAAGGAACACGGCGGCGCTGTCAAGCTCGCCCTCGTTGCCATAGCGTTCAAGGGGAATCATCGTCCGCGCGTTTGCCTGGAAAAAGTCGCTGTCAAGCGTCTCCTTGGTGAGCGGCGTATAAAAATAGCCGGGGCAGATGGCGTTTACGGTGATGTTGTACTTGCCCCATTCCGCGGCAAGCGCGCGTGTCAGGTTGACCACGCCGCCCTTTGCCGCATGGTAAGGCGCTGAGCCGGCAATTTTGTTTCCCACGAGCCCGTACATGGAGGCGATGTTTATGATGCGTCCGTAGCGCGCGGGAATCATCGCTTTCTTTGCGGCAGCGCGGGCAACCTTAAAGGTACCCGCAAGATCCACGTTCATCTCGCCAAAGAACTGCTCGTCGCTGATATCCTCGGCGGGTGCCACGGCTCCCGTGCCCGCATTGTTCACCACTATGTCCAGCCGCCCGAACGTGGACAAGATTTCGTCAATGGCGGCATCCACCCGTGCCGTGTCGGTGATGTCGCACTGCACGGCAAGCGTCTCCACTCCGTAGCTGTCCGCTATCTCTTTTGCTACCGCCTCTATTTTCTCCTTGCGGCGTGCAAGGGCCACGATTTTTGCCCCTTGGTTCGCAAGCGCTTTTGCCATCTGTACGCCCAGTCCCGTGGAGCATCCCGTTACCAGCGCGACCTGCCCGGTCAAATCAAAGTAGTTTTTCATATCTCAAAACCTCCATAAAACACTCTGGAATTATCGGCTTTCAGTATAGCAGAACTCCGGCAGAATGAAAAGTTGGCGCCGCTTACTGTTCATAAGGCGCGCAATGCGCTATAATCGGTCGTATGAAAAAAATTTGCACGTTTGCCCTGCTGCTGCTTTTTGCCGCCTGCTGCTTTGCGGACAGCGCCCGCGAGCTTGACGCCTATCTGGAAAAGGCCGCCGCGGCCTACCACATTCCGGGAATGTCCTTTTTCATCACGGACGCGGACGGCTGCCTCTTTGAGAAGACCTTCGGGCAGTGCACGGACAAAAGGCAGAAGTTCTTTATCGGTTCGGAAAGCAAATCCTTTACGGCGCTCTGTATCCTGCAGCTGGCGGAACAGGGACTGCTGCAGCTTGACGACGAAATCACGCGCTACCTCCCCGGCCTTTCGCTTGCAAAGCCGGTGACGGTCAAGATGCTCCTGAACCAGAATTCCGGCTTTGACACGCACATGAAGCTCATGAACGCGCGCGTCACGGATTCCTACGGGCGCTACGAATACGCGAACGTCAACTATGACCTGCTCGGAAAAATCGTCGAGGCCGTCTCGGGGATGTCATACAAGGACTACATCCGTGAGCAGGTCTTCCTGCCGCTCGGCATGCAGGATTCCGCGGCGGACGCAGAAAGCGTCCGGGGCGACCAAAAACTCTTGCTCGGAAACAGGAACTTCTTTGGATTCTTTGTCCGCGGGGACGCCGACTATCCCGGCTCGGATTCCTGGTTCCACGAGCCTGCCGGTTTTATCTCCACGACGCCCGCAGACTTCCAGAAATACCTCAGGATGTACCTGCATGGCGGGCTGGCAGAAGACGGCAGCCGGATCATCAGCGAGCTTGGGATACAGCGCATGTGCTACGACAGCATATTCCAGCACGACGGCTCCGTCGAAAAAGACGGCATGGGCTGGA
>ODAI014192637.1_pt1 | contig 12061 bp, 3 predicted proteins | sample 1539321 | NCBI WGS metagenome assembly ODAI01 (sample SAMN02144231, study PRJEB22623) | gut metagenome | biome: sheep rumen | host: Ovis aries | place: New Zealand
AGCACATGGTGGTGCGAATTCTCAATCGCCCAGTGCTCACGCTTATATTTTCCCAGTTCCTCCGCACCCATTTTCCTGTCTGATATCAGTCCCACCATCTGAACATCGTGTTCCGCGCCTTCTCCTGTAACAGGCAGGGGCCTTCTTCGTGACCCTTTTTTCAAAAATGTGGCTTCATCCGGCGAGATGTCGATGCCCTTATCATCCCTTTCAAGTGGTATCCTTACCTGTCTGGACCGCCCGACTGTTTTCAGGAAACCCCATTCTTCCTTAAATTTACTGATGCATGTGCAGTCCCAGCTTGCTTCATAGATCCTGTGTTCATGCCTGTCCCTGTTTTTTTCATGACTCTTTATTTTTTCATAACTTTCCAGTGCCGCCCCGTCTTTCCGGGCCTTTGTCCCTATCCCGTCAAAATAATCCATGATCTCCCCATACGCTTCCGGCTGGTTCTTTTTGACAGTCAGCACAAAACTTCCGCCCTTCCCGATGATTTTCTTCATGATCTCGGTCTGCGTACCGATCGCATCTATTGTGACTACACTTCCGGTGATATCCAGCAGTTTCAGCAACTCAGGAATCGCGGTGATCTCACAGTCTTTCTTTTCCATCGGCACCTGGGCAAGGACGAGGCCCGTCACTGCGTCTATTGCATTCAATCCCATTGGCGCCCTGTGGTCTCTGACCTTGTTCATCGCCGCGCGCAGTGCTTTCCCGTCTATCGCCAGGTGTATCCCTTTTGTGCTCACTATCGAGCCTATCCATTCCATAAAGATCAGGGCAAAGAGTTCCTCATCGATCCCGGAAAGGATCCTGCATGCTGTCGGCACGGATGCGATCCCGTTTTCCAGCGGCAGAATCTCCTGCAGCCACTTCAGGTGCTTTCTGCACCACTTCAGGATCCTGCGTATTGTAGTTCGGCCTGCAAGGAATCCCATTACGAGGCAGATAAGTATTTCCGCATGGTCATGTTTTGTCTTCCTGCCGCACCTCGGGTCAGGGACCTGCCTCATGTATTCTATAAGAGGCTTTATCCTGAATCCCTTCTCAGCGCTTTTCCAGCCGGATCCCATATTTCTTCATGAATTCTTTATGCTCTTCGGAAATACGGGAAACGACAGGCTCCTTTTCAAGATATATTAGGTAGATGTCTTTTAACAGCAAAAGTTCATTGAGATCCGTTCCCAGTTCCAGCCGCATCCTTCTGTTAAGTGAGGCAATCTGAGACCCATAGGAATGGTGGAACTCTTCTTTCTTTCTTATTTTCTCTTCCTTGAATAAATAGGATCCTTTGGAGTTCTCTGTGATTATGATCCGAAGATAGTCCTCCCAGTCCTCTCCGATCGCTTTTTTCCAGCTCTCAGGGCACAGCTGCATGACAGCTTCGCTGAATCCGTACTCATAAACCTCGATGTCCGTTACGGTAACGATCCTTCTGTTTGCCTCTATAACTCCCTCCGGTGTGATCACTCCAATGTATGTGTCCACCGGTTGAGGATATTTTTTCCCGGGAACACGCCGGGAAGTCCGTTTGTATAAATAATATCTTCCTCCTTTCTCTTTGACGGTCGTTCCCTTTTTCCTCTGTTTCTGGACCCATTCCGGGTATTTCTTTTCTGTTTTAGGCATAATGATCTCCTTTCTGTATAGGTAGCGTATACCTATACTTATAAGGGTATTATACCTCTACACAAGAAAAAATCCAAGGTTATGAGCAATCATGTATAGCACTCATAACCCCGGATATTTTCTTAGGATTTCGTAGATTCAGTTTTTATTCGTGAAACAACCCTGTAGGCTGCGCTCAATTTTTTTTTGCAGCTCCGCTGCATTTCCGGTCGGGAAATCTGAGACATACCGTCCCGTGACAGGGAAAAAGGTGTGGGTGTTTGCGTCAGCCTGCTTGAAAAGCAGCCGAGGTTGAGGACAGTTCGGCTGCAAAGCCGATGAAACTGCCGGTGGCAGTTTCAAGTCCGAGTGGGATAACCGCCGAAGGCGCTCCTCTGAGGGTCTGGGGAATCGGAATCCCCAGCAAGTTTGTGCGTTTGACCTGAAAGGTTAAACCGCGCGGAACTTGCCCTATATGTTACCCCTAGATGTTACTTCAACCGCACCTGTAGTAGTAACAGTCTTAGCGGCTTTCCGCCCCCCTGGTGGCACCAGTCCTGTCCAGCTTTCTAATGTCAACCTTGAGATCTTGGCAATCATATAGAACACATCCGGCTCAAAGAACAATTGTTTCTATCCTTGTCCTTTCTACCGGCTTGTCCACACTGCATATTGCATATTTGTATCCATCGTCCAGCTCAAATTCTCTAAAACAATACGATCGATTGTCCACGTTTTGCCTGACAGATGCTTTGCTTCCGCCAAGAATCACGCAAAACTGATTGAGTGGAAGTGTAAAACCGAGTCCTGTTGCCTTCATAAAGCTCTCTTTGAGCGTCCAATATCGGAAAAACAGCTTGTTTCGTGTATCTATATCCCTGCACTTCATGAGTGCTTCATACTCCTCTGAAAAGAAGAACCTCCGTGCGATTTCCATATCAATGTTGGTAATCTGCTCTACATCACATCCGATGTCACAGTCGGAAATTGCGCACATCACCTTCGTTCCAGAATGAGAAATGTTGAAGTGAATATCATTTCTGTGTGCAAGGCAAGGCTTTGCGTTTTGCGTGCTCACCATGGTGCAGTCCTCCACGCCCTCGGCTGCGAGAGCGCTCTCAAGAAGCGCTCCCGCACCGAGGGACAGTCGTTTGTCCTTGTCCAGCCTCATCCGGTCTACCTTTTCTCTTCGGCCTGCGGATACACATTTGTAGAGATGTTGAAACAGTTTCTCATCCATCAACTGGCCTACATCGGCCACATACACCTTAATATCCATTCTATTTTACAATTTAGTGTATCCCTGCAGACTCAAAAACCAAGTCTCAACCACGCAGGAAAGGAGTATCGGTACGAGCGTGACGGATTAAGCATTATCAGCGTCGAAGAAGCCGAAGGTTACCAGAGCACGGATGACATCCCGGAGATAATTCTCATCTGTCAGCGGCCAGCGGAAGCCGAGGCGATACAGTGCGTTCTTTGTAAAGGTGTGATTTTCAGGAACGTAACGCCGCACAGAGCCTGAATCCGAGGACAGGTAGCTGATCAGGCCAGACACCAGCATGTTTTGCTTTTCATCTGCCATCGCTTCCCTCAGACGTCGCTCGAATGCCTTTCGATCCGTAATCTCGACCGCCAGACCCTCAGCGTTCATTGCTGCAATCAAATCACCCATTTCAATCCAGTGTCCGTTGACCGCATGGAAAACAGTGTACTGTTTCGGCGTGCCCGCCAGCAGGCAGACAGCCTCCGCCACGGTGTCAATAGGAGAGAACTCAACCGGCCGCGCCATCTCATCCACAGGATAGGCGCCAATGGTGGCATAGCCCCGCAGATTTCGCATAAAGCCGCTGGTCACAGCATTCGCCTGGAATTCTCCATCGCTGTTGCGGCTCATCAGATTGCCCACGCGGATGATTTTGGCGTCCAGCTTCCCCGCTGCTACCTCGTTCAGCACAGCCTGCTCAGCCGCAAATTTGGAATGTACATACTGATTGGACAGGTCCTGTCCGAAGTAGAGCATGTTCTCATACATCACGGTGTGTGCCGGAAGGGCGTAATTCACGTCCTCTCCTGCCACAGATACAGTTGAAATTTGAATCAGTCGGGTTTGTGTATTCTCGCACAACTCAATCAGATTTTTAACGCCAGTCACATTCACGCGCTCGAGAATATCGTCGGCAGCAAAATGCTTGACGCATGCCGCACAATTGATGACCATATCCATCTGCACATCCCTTAGTGCAAGCACAGTATCCCGGTCTGTGATGTCGCCATTCACAACCGTAAGGCGTCCGCTCTCAAATGCCTCGTCATAGGATTGGTCGAAGTAATAGACCAGCATAGTTTTCAGCCGCTTTTCCACTGAACGGGATTTTCCCTTGCGAATAAGACAGAGAATGTTTCCAGTCTCATGCTCCAGCAAATGCCTGAGCATATGGATTCCGAGGAAGCCTGTGGCACCGGTCAGCAGCACGTTCCCCAGCTTGCCCGGAGCAATGCCGTCGATGTAAGCCATGGTATTTTTGGCCAGTGCTGCCTTGATTCCATCCTTAGACGCATCTTCCGATGCCTCAGCAGAAGGCTCTGCCTTCTCCTCCGAAGCGCCCTGCATTTTCAGGACATGAGCCTCCAGCTGCTCTACGGTGGGATTGGCAAAAATGTCCTGATAGGCGATGGGCAGCTCCTGCACCATGGCACTCATGGCAACCTTGGAGGCCAGCATTGAGGTGCCACCGATTTCAAAGAAGTCCTCGTCCACACCTACATGCTCCACACCAAGAGCGCGCTCGAACATGCCGGCGATGGTCTTTTGCAGCTGCGTGGTGGCCTCCTTCACTGTGCCGCGCTTTTCCGGAGCTGCGGGCATCGGCAGCGCTCTCTTGTTCACCTTTCCGTTGACGGTCAGCGGCAGCTTTTCCAGATGCACATACACACCAGGCACCATGTAGGCCGTCAGCGTCTTTCGTAGGTGGGCAGACAATGCCTCTTCATCTACGGGGTGGGGTGCAACATAGTAGCCGCACAGGTATTTCCCGTCGCCTTCGCCCAGAACACGCACCACACTGCGCTCAATGGTGGGGAAACTGTTCATCACGTTCTCGATACCGTCCAGCTCAATGCGCAGACCACGCAGCTTGACCTGGTTGTCGTTGCGTCCGCAGTGCACGATTTCGCCCCGTTCGTTCCAATAGGCCACATCACCGCTGCGATAGGCCGGGAGCGTGCCATCCGGTGTGGTTTTTCCGTCTGGGTTCACATGAATATAGACCTCTTTGGTCTTCTCCGGCAGGCCGATGTATCCGTTGCCCACCTGCTCCCCGGCGATGACCAGTTCGCCGCGCATCCATTTCGGCAGAACGTTCCCAAATCGATCCCGGATAAAGAACCGGGTGTTGGCGGTGGGGCCGCCGATGGTGACATGTTCCCCATCCAAGGTGCCAATGCTGACCGAGACACAGGTCTCCGTGGGACCATAGCTGTTGAAGATGATGCCGGTAAAGCCTGCGTCGCGCATTTTCTGATACAGCTGCGCCGGGAAGGGTTCCGCCCCCAGGATTACCGCCTTGAGCTGTCGGAACACATCATCGGAGTCCGGGACCTCCAAAATCGAAAGCATATAGGAGGGGGTGCATTTCATCATATCCACGCCGGTCTTCTTCAGCGTGCGCAGCAGCAGCATGGGATTGTGGATTTCATCTCCTGTGGCAATGGTCACAGTTTTGCCGTGGTAGAGGGGCATCATTTCCTCGATGACGGAAACATCGAAGGTAATCGCCGCAAGCGCCAGCCATACAGTGGAGTGATCCACATAGGCGTGGGCCAGGGTGTTCTTTTCGTTATAGTCCAGGAGGTTGCGCAGATTTCCATGGGTGATTTCCACCCCCTTCGGGTTGCCGGTGGAACCGGAGGTATAGATGCAGTAGGCAGGATCGTCTTCCTGAAGGGCGGAGAGGTCGGGGTTGTCCACGGAGAGATCCGAGGCATAGATACCCGCCACGAACATCACATTCAGCCCCTCCCGCTGAAACAGCCTCTGCCGCTCCCGGAACAGCTCCTCTGTGGTCAAAAGCGTGTCAATTCCAGCATCCCTGAGGATAAACTCAATCCGCTCGTCCGGGTAATCCGGCTCCAGAGATACAAAAGCAGCTCCAGACTTCAGGATGCCTTGACGCACCGGGTAAACATCCTCGGTCCGCTCCATATATAGGCCGACACGCCGGCCTCTGCCCAGCCCCTTGTTGGCCAGCGCATGGGCAATCTTGTTGGCGCGCTCGTTCAGTTCGGTAAAGGTTAGGCTGACCGTCCCGCTGCGGGCGATCACGGCGGTTCTGTCACCATACTCCTTCGCTGCCCGCTCCATGCGCTGGGGGGCGAATTCTGCATGTATTTCAACATCGGTGTCGTTGAATTGGCGCAGCTGAGCCGCTGCCTGTTCCGTCACAAAGGAGATTTCGCTCATGCGCTCACGCGTCAGCATCTCCTGAACCGCCTTGTCCAGCGCATCAACCATATCATGGATGCGGCCCTCGCTGTAGCGGTCTGCACGGTACTCAAAGCTGTATCGGATGGCGTTGCCCACCAGGTAGAGGTTGACGTTCAGCGGCGCTTTCACCGCACCCAAGTCCAAGCTTACCATCTCCGCCGGCGCACCGCAGAGGCTGTCGAAGTGGAACTCATCCCCCTGGTAGGCAAACATGACATCGGCATTCACATGGAATTTTCGGCTGATCTCCGCAAAGGAATAGAGGTCCCTGGCCATGGTGTCATTCAGCTGACAGCCCACGGCTCGCACGTGCTCTACAACGCTTTCCGCTGCCTTTGGCGCAGAAACAATGGGAATGGTCTTGACCAGCATGGCCACCATATTCGTAAAACGAGAATCGCTGCGTCCATTATAGATTCCCGCGAACACTGCGCTCTCCGTTCCCAGGCAGCCGTTGAGCATCACGCCGAAGGCTGCACTAAAGAATGCGTTCATAGACAGGCCATTTTCCTTGCAGAAGGATCGCACTGCATCCGCCGTGGCATAGACGCCGTCTGCCTCATAAAGGCCGCTGACACCCTCATTCCTTTCTTTCAAATCCCCTGCGGGCAGCGAGGAGGTCTCTGCATCAGAAAGCAGCATACCGTAATACTGCTTTGCTTCCTCCAACTTTTCCGCTGTACGGATGTGAATCTCATTCAAGACCGCCTCATAGCCCGTAAAGGTCTCAGTCTGTACCTCGTTTCCGGCATAAGCATCAGAAATGTCCTGCAAAAAGACCTGCATTGACGTGCCGTCCGACACCAGATGATGCATCTCAATGAACAGATAAAGGCCGTGTGCGTGAATGAGGGCGATGCGGAACAGCCGACCGCCGATGAGGTTGAAGGGTTTTACCAATCCGCCGTCCTTCAGTTCGTCGATGCTCTCTGCCTCAATGACCTCCACCCCAGCCGCGTCAAAGGACATGTCCGCATCCATGCGGCGCATTCTGGCCTCGCCGTCCTCGTTCAGGAACAGGCGGGTCTTAAGGAACGGATGGGCGTTCACGGCAGCGGCAACGGCTTCCTTTAACCGCTGTTCTTCGATGGAGCTGTCCAGCCGCAAAAGGATTGGGATGTTGTAGCTTGTTGTCCCCGGCTTGGCAATGCATTCGACATAGATACCCTCCTGCGTCTTGGAAAGGGGGTAGTCCGGCTGAACCGGGAATGTACTCTTGACCGATTTGGCCTTCTTCGTGTTGACAAATGCTTCCAGCTTTTGCACCGTACAGCACTCTTTTAGATCACGAGTTGAGACCGGAATATCGAAGGCCTTAGACAGCAGGACATTCAGGCGGATGGAGCCGATCGAAGACAAGCCCGCTTCAAAAATGTCCGTGGTGACGTCAAAGTCCTTATGGCCGACCACCTCGCTGACGCACTCAAAGATGATCTGCTGTGTTTGGTTCTGCGGCGGCACCGTCTCAGCTTTGCGGCGAACCGGTCTGGGCAGGGACTTTTTATCTACCTTTTGATTCTGGTTCAGAGGGATGGCGTCCAGCTGCATGGTCACGGAGGGCACCATATAGGGCGGCTTTTCCGAACGGATGAAGGCATGGAGCGCATCAATATCCACTATATCATCGGAGACAACGTAGGCAGCGAGATACTTTTCCCCTGTACCCGCATCCTCAAAGACCTGCACCGTTGCGTCCTGAATGCCTGGGAACTCTCGGATAATCCTCTCCACCTCGGTCAGCTCAATTCGGAATCCCCGCACCTTAACCTGTCCGTCGTTTCGCCCGATGAAGTCCACCTCGCCACTGGGCAGCAGGCGCACTACATCGCCGCTGCGGTAGGCGCGAGTGTACCCCTCCTGATTGGTGAAGGGATTGGGAATAAATGCCTTTTCTGTCAAATCAGAGCGATTCAGGTAGCCTTTGGCCACGCCCGCACCGGAAATCAACAGCTCACCGGGAACCAGCGGCGGCAGGCGACGGCCGTATTCGTCCATCACATAGACCTTGTAGTTGTCGAGGGGTTTTCCAATGGGAACGCGCTGATAAAGCCGGTCCACGCGCTTTGTAGTGGTACAAATGGTGCATTCCGTGGGACCATAGCAATTGTAGAACGAGGCAGCACCCTCCACGGGCGGGAGAGGTACCAGCTTCTCACCGCCAGTGGAGAGAAAGCGCAGAGGTTTCACGTCGGTCATTGTGTAGAACTGCCGAGCCACCTGGGTGGTCATGAACGCATGGGTAATGGCGTTACGGTTGAAATAAGACTCCAGCTCCAGCAAATCCAGCCGGATTTCCTCCTCGACGATATAGACACAGGCTCCGGTGGTCAGTGCAGGATAGAGATCCATCATGTGAGCGTCGAAACCGTAGCTGGCGTAAGCAGCCACGCGGCTTGTCTCGTCCAGATCATAAAAGGCCCGGTACCAGGAACAGAAGTTGGCAATGTTTTTGTGCACAAGCTGGACTCCCTTTGGCGTGCCGGTTGAGCCGGAGGTGTAGAGCAGAATGAACAGATCCTCCGGTGAGGGCCTCTCCTTCAGCGGCTCGCAGGGCGGCAGAGACTGAATGTCCTTTAACAGAAGCACTTCTCCCCGATATTCCGGCACCCGGGAGAGCAGTTCCGCATCCGCGATCAGGCAGGCGGCCTGCGCATCCTGCATCATAAAATCCAGCCGCTCAGGCGGGTAAGTTGGGTCGAGGGGCTGGTACGCTGCGCCGGTTTTCAGGACGCCAAGCGAGGCAGTCACCATATACGTTGAGCGCGGAATCAGGATGGAGACGACGCTCCCTTTCCCGACGCCCAGGCGGCGCAGATACCCGGCGATTCGGTCAGAAATCTCGTCCACTTCCCGGTAGCTGAGAACGGTATCCTTATAGAACACTGCGTTGCGGTCGGGGTGCGTCTGAACCTGCCTCCTGAACAGCGTCACAATGTCGGCAACCTCGTAATCCTGTTCTGTGGCGTTGAAGGCATCCATTTCCGCACGTTCCGCATCGCCGCACAGCGGAATCTCTTTCAGCGCACCGCCGGTGACCAGCCCAGCCACAATCCGCTTGTACAGTGCGGCCATCCGCTCCACCGTTTCTGCGGTAAAGATACCTGCATCATATTCAAAATGCAGCAGATAATTTCCGCCCCGCTGCTTCATCACATGGAGCGTCAGATGCCCCATGGCGTCTTCCGCCTTGTAAATCTCCAGCGGGATGTTTCGACCGGCCACTGTGACTCCGGTGAGCATATTGCCCTGATATACGAAGCTGTAAGAGGGGCGGATGTGGTATTCACCCAGAAGCTCCGACACTGGCGCACCGTCATGTTCCACACAGCCGTAAAACCTCTTCTGCAGCCCGACCAGAAACGCCTGGGCAGAATCGGACTCGTCTATCGGTGTAAAAAGGGGAAGGTTGTGTACCATCATGCCGAAGGTATCGCTAAGGGCAGGGTCGTGGCGGCCGTTTTCGCCGACGAAAAACAGCACGTCTTTCTGCCCGGAGAGCAGACGCAGCAGATAAGCATAGGCTCCCATGAACACTGTGCTTTCCGTCACGCCCATCTGCGGTAAAATGCGCTGAAGCGCTGCACGCGTCTCATCCCAGTCGGTGAAGCAATCCGTCCGGTAAAGCCCGAGCTTGCCGGAGTATGGGGCCAGTGCCGGGTCATCGTCTGCGAAAAGCTCCATGTCGCCATCCATCTGATTCAGCATTTGTTGATAAAATGCGGCATCTGCCTCCCTCTCTGTCCGCTCGACAGCGGCCTCGTACTGAGAAAGAGTCAAATTGCTGACGGTCTCCTGCCGGAGCACCTCTCCCCGCAAGGAGCGTGCCACATTGTCAATCAGAATGGAGACAGATGTTCCGTCGCAGAGGACATGGTGTACATCGAACAGCAGAAATAGCCCATCGGTCATCTCAAAGACCGCTGAGCGGAGCAAAATGTCTTTTTCCAGGTCGAAGGGGCGGATAAAGTCCCGTGCCAGCTTTTCCCGGTCTGTCTCCTCCACCGTCTGCACCGGCACCTGATAAACATAGGACTTGTCCGGCACAAAGCTCGGCACGCCATCCACAACAGCGACATGCGCTTTCAAAATCTCGTAACGGTTCAGCACCTCGGAAGCGGCCAGAGCAACCCGCTGCGCATCCAATCCCATGTCCAGAGGCAGGAATAGGCCGAAGGTGATGTTGTAAACGGTCTGTCGATTGGGGTCGCTGCTGTCCAGATAAACAGCCAGCTGGCTCTCGGTGAGGGGATAGCTTTCACTTTCCGCAGCGCAGAATTCTGCCACGCTGAGCGCACCGCGCCTGTCGGAGGCGATGTCCGAGAGCGCTTCCGGCGTCCGGGCGGAAAAAATGTCCGATGAGGAAAAACCGAAATCCGACAGTGCGCGCTGGAGTGCCAGCACCCGGATGGAGTCGCCGCCCAGGGAGAAAAAATCATCCTGGATACCGATTCCCGACACGCCCAGGGTCTCCTCAAAGGCCGCAACAATCCGCTCCTGCGTCTTATTCTCCGGAGGAACATACGCCGCTTTGTGCGTCGAAAGGTTCGGCTGCTCCAAGGCAGTGCGATCCAGCTTGCCGTTGGCGTTGACCGGAAGCGCATCCAGGTGAACAAAGAAGGATGGCAGCATGTACTCCGGCAGCGTCTGGGCAAGCTGCGTGTGCAGCTCGTCCTCGTCCAGCGGCTGTTCGGAAACATAGTAGGCGCAGATGGTGGTCTTGCCTGCCTCGTCCGTAAAGTCCTTCACCGCAGCCTCAGAAACACCAGCCAGCCGCCGAATAGCCGCCTCGATTTCGCCCGGCTCCACACGCTGACCGTTGATCTTGATCATCCAGTCCTTGCGGTTGAGATAGAGGATATTGCCGTCCGCAAGCCGTCGGCCCAAATCGCCTGTGTGAATCAGCGTCTCCAGCCCGTCCTTCTCCCGGAAGGGATTGGGAGTGAAGGTCTGGGCGCTCTGCTCCGGCAGATTCAGATAGCCCTGTCCCATGTGTCCTGCAACACAAATTTCACCCTCGTCACAGGGATTTCCCGCCTCGTCCAGCAGGTACACTGCCACGCCCTGGCAGGGAGCACCGATGGGCGTATTGTCATACGCCTTGTCGATCGTAAAGCCCAGCGCTACGCCCGTGGTTTCCGTCATGCCATAGACGTTGAGCAGACGGTATCCATCCGGCACAAGACGTGAAACCCGCTCGCTGCCGGTGCTGACGAATCGGAGCGTGTCACTCCTGTTCTTGAAATAGCGCAGAACCTTGGGAGAGATAAAGATAGCGGTGACACCATGCTCAGATATGAAATCCGCCAGACCCTCCGGGTCGCCTCGCAGCGCTTCGGGGACAAGCTGTACAGTCATACCCGCAGTCAGCGGGCAGAAAATGTCCATAACATGGACGATGAAATACGGCGGAACGTTGTTGGCGTAGACATCCCGGGCATCCAGCTCGCTCATTTTGAGGAATCGGTTCGTTATCTCTGCAAGGGAGCGCTGGTCATGGAGGGTGCCCTTGGGATTGCCCGTAGAACCGGAGGTGTAGCAAACCAGAGCAGCACCCTCCGGCTGAATCTGAACGGACTGGGCAAGGGGCTCACAGTCCATGGCGGCGGCAAGATAAGCATCGTCCAAGCGCACCTTTGCCCCGCAGTCGGAGCGGATGTACTCAATTCGTTCTGCGGGGTAGTTTTGGGACAGCGGTACATAGACTCCCCCTGCCATCATTACGCCCACAATCGCAGCAATGTAACCGGCACTCCGCGCCGGTGTGAGTATTACTTTGTCGCCTCGCCGCACCCCGTCATTCCGCAGCTTTGCTGCAATGCGGCGAGAGAGTGTATCAAGCTCCGCATAAGTATAGGAAACACCATTTGCCGCATCATTGACAGCAACCTTTTGCGGGCGTGCCTTTACCTGTTCAGCAAACAAATCAAGAATCAGTTTCATACTCAAATCTTCCTCCTTAAATCAATG
>ODAI010447164.1_pt1 | contig 12060 bp, 12 predicted proteins | sample 1539321 | NCBI WGS metagenome assembly ODAI01 (sample SAMN02144231, study PRJEB22623) | gut metagenome | biome: sheep rumen | host: Ovis aries | place: New Zealand
TCGCGGTGACCGGAGTGGGGATTATTATCACTCATTGCAATTCCCTCCATCGTTTATTCTACAATTATTATAGCATATCAGGCTCTGGCTTGTCAACTGGTTTTTACAAATATCAGCATCAAAAGAATTAACTTACGGTACTGCACATACCTCCATTAAAAGATAAATCAACTGACAAAAATCGACTCGAAGCGTTGAGGGTTAATATCTGTATGTATAAAATAATCTTTTAATTCGGACTTAGCGGTACAATAATATTATATACTGTTGCCGAAAAGTGCATAATAATCATCAATAAATGCACAAAATTAATATTGACTTTGCAGACGAATTGTGATATAATTAAATCAGATAAATTTGTTTCATTTTTTTAAGGATTATTAAAATTGGAGGAATTTGCTATGAAATTCAGAAGACTGATAAGCGGAATTACATCCGCGGCTCTTGCTCTGTCAGGCTTAGCAGGAATAGGCATACCGCAGGTCTCAAAGAGCCTTACCTCTCAGGCTGCAACGGTCAATTGGAAATTCGACTTTGGAAACGGCGGCGTTTCTTCCGGATATACCGGAGTTTCAGCCACAGAAGCCTACAGTGCCTCGAAAGGTTACGGCTTCGCCCAGACTGCAAATGTCGGAAATGTTTCCGCAGGCGGTAGCGGCGCAGGCAGCGATGCGGTTCAGTTCACCTCGGACGACGCTGCCAACACATTCAATGTTGACCTGCCAAAAGGTCTCTATGAGGTCAAGGTTACTGTCGGAAATGCTCCGCGCACCTCTATAAAAATGGAGGGTATGTACCAGATGATGAACCTCACCCGCCTCAATGCTACTGAGACTGTAAAGCTTCCGGTAACGGACGGTCAGCTCAATATACAGGCGGTCACAGGTATAAAAAACGGTCAGAGGTCTATCTCTGCTGTCGAGATCACACAGATCAATACAACGGCTGAAATGCCGCATATGGTGTGGATATGCGGAGATTCGACCGTTGCAAACTACTACAATCAGGATAATACTGCACAGCACGGCTGGGGACAGTATTTCGGAAACCATGTTGCCTCAGCCTACTATGAGGTCAGAAATATGGCTACGAGCGGTCAGTACGCAAAGGGCTTCTATGAGGGCGGTCAGTTCGCTCCTATCGAGACCTACGGAAAATACGGCGACTACTTTATAATCTCGATCGGCATAAACGATACAAATTATTCAAACGCTACCGAGTACCACGACGTCGTTACCACAATGGTCGAAAAGGCTAAGGCTAAGGGCATGGAGGTCATCCTTGTCAAGCAGCAGGGACGTCACGGCGACCTCAACAGAAGTCCTCTCCTCGGCGGACGCTGGTTCGGCGGCGAGCTTGACAAGATCGGCACTGAGCAGAATGTTCAGGTCGTTGACCTGTTTACAGCATGGCAGGATTTCGGATTGTCGATCGGCGGCTATGACGCTATGACGCCTTACTATGCGGCGGATGACGATCTTCACCAGAGCTTAACAGGTGCAATGAAGCTTGCTGAGCTCATGGCCGGACTTGTTGATATAAAGGGCATGAATCCCTCCCAAATGGATACCACCAAGATATACCGCTTCAGGAACGTCAACAGCGGGCTCTATCTTGAAGTCAAGAACGCTGAGGCTGCTGCCGGTGCAAATGTTCAGCAGTGGAGCGGCGATACAGTTGGCGAGTGGAACACATGGCGCCTCAAGCACAAGGGCTACAACTATTATGAGATATGGTCATATCTTGACGGCGGAAGCACCTATCTCCTCGATGTAAACAACGGCAGCGCCGATAACGGTGCCAATATTTCCATCAATACCAACCAGAACTACGGCTCACAGTGGTTCAGGTTTTTCGAGAACTCCGACGGAAGCTATACTATCGTTTCCCGCTGCTCGGGCGACAAGGGAGCTATTGAGGTAGCAAGCAATCTCACAAACTGGGGTGCAAATGTTCAGCAGTGGGAGATAAACGGTTATAACTGCCAGAAGTGGATCCTCGAAACTGTAGAGCAGACCACAGAGACTACCACGACTACGACCACCACCACAACGACTACCACTACAACTACTGCCCCTGAAACCACAGCCTACGATGAGCCTGTGATCATATGGGTACTTTCTAAAAAACGCGGTGACGCAAACTGCGATCACGAGGTAAATATGGCTGACGCTGTGTTTATTATGCAGTGTATCTCAAATCCCGACAAGTATAAGTTCCCTGTCCCGAACGACCCGGAATATCCGATGATAACGGGAGAGAATAATGCTGACGTTGACAACAGCGGCGATGTTACCAACATGGATGCTCTCCTTATACAGCGCTATAAGCTTGGACTTGGCGAGCTCTCTGCGGATGAGTATGTTGATATCGAGGTTACGACCACTGCAACCACTACTACGACTACAACCACCACTACTACCACCGCTCCTCCCGACCCGTGGGCTGAGTATTACTTCGCCGTGGATCAGGTCTGGGACAACGGCGCGGTTGAGGATCTCAACGCCGGCTTCACCAAGACTGATGCTACAATGGGCAAGTCCAGTAAAATCGGCTATATCAATCTCAATAACATTGAGGGCAGCAGCATTACATTTACAGTAAATGCTGAGACCTCCGGAAACTACATGACCCATATCCGTTTTGCTAACGGTTCGACCGTTGACCGCAAGGCCAAGGTCTTAGTAAACGGCGATCATGAAACATTCTGGCTCCAGTCATTCCCCGGAACAGGCTCATGGACTACATGGAATGAGTACGGACTTGTTCTTCCGCTGAAGGCGGGCGAGAATACTATCACTTTTGAATCCGCAGTATCCGATGGCGGTCCTAACTTCGACTATATCACTATTACTCCCACAGACGAGCCTGTCGGCGAGACCTACGACCCAAATGCCTATGAGCAGCTTGTTGAAGCGGGCAAGCCGGCGCTGTTCCTTGCAGGCGATTCGACCTGTATGTATTACAGCGCAAGCAAGCAGGCTCAGAATGGCGGTCCTATCCAGGGCTGGGGATATAATCTCCCTGACTATTTCACAGACGGCATAAATATCTATAACCACGCAATGGCTGGCAGAAGCTCCAAGAAGTTCTACGACGAGGGCAGGTGGCAGACTATCCTCGACAGTCTCAGAGAGGGCGACTTTGTAACGATACAGTTTGCGATCAACGATGCGGGTGCCACAAATCCTGACAGATACGCTCCTATTTGCGGAAACGTTGATAATCCGACAGAAGGCTCCTATGAGTGGTACATGACCCAGTTCATCAAGACCGCTCAGGAAAAGGGCGCTACACCGGTGCTCATGTCCTGCACTCTCGGTCTCAAGGCTTATACAGGCAGCAGTTTTGTTGCAAGCTATTCAAATTACACTGATGCCTGCAAGAAGCTTGCGAGCAAGTATAGCGTTCCGTTTGTAGATGTGAATGCTGCAATGGTAACATACTATAACTCTATCGGCTACGATAATGCTGCCAAGATACATTTTGATACAACGCATTTCAACGAAGACGGCGCAAAGATCATTGCCGAGCTTATCGCCAATACCATAAAGAATCAGAAAATAGCTGGTCTCTCAAAATACGTCAAATAAAAAGGCAAAAAGAAAGCCTCTCCCGCGGGAGAGGCTTTTTTCTGTCATACAGGATTCACGCAAAATCCAGAAGGTCTTCCTGGTAAACTTTTTGAGTGGAAGTTTCGGGAGTATCGGTCGGCTCGGAGGCATCTTCGGAAGGCTCGGAAGTTTCAGTGGAGGTTGAAGCAGCCTTGTCATAGTGCTTGCCGTCAAGAACATTGTCGCGGTATTTTTCTATAACAAAATCATCGAAGAATTCATCGAAGCTGTCGTAGCCGAAGCTATCCCATATATCATCGTATTTATCATCCCTGTATTTATCGTAGCGTGAGGGAATGGTGCCGGACTTGTCGTACTCCATAACGATCTCCTCGCCGTTGTCGAAGAAATACCGCATATCGGGGTAGATCTTCGCAAAAATATACACGACGAATGAGAAGAATATCGCGGTGAGCAGAGAAATGATCGCAGCCGCTATTGCCATACCCTTTGCACCGCCGCCGCGTTTCACAGAAATGATGATGAAGATTATTACGAGCGGGAGTGTTATCGGTGTAAGGAGAGTTACTGCTGTGAGGTTGAGCAGGCTGAGAGCGAGGGCAGCAATAGCAAAGGCTTTGCCGCTGATCTTACGGCGCTTATCTTTCTGCTCATCGGAGAGAGTTTGAGGCTTCATTTTTTCGAGCTCGCTCGCAGCGTGTGCGAGGTACGGGGCATAGGCACCGGAGCGGTCCCTGCCGCACATAGGGCAATATCTTTCGGTGAGGGGCTTCATGCTGCCGCAGTGAGGGCAGTGCTTGAGCTGGTTTCCGCCTCCGGTTTCATCGATCGTGCCCTGCGAGGTTTCGTCAATAATATTCTTATCCACAGTATTTATCCTTTCATTTCAGCGTTCAGATCTTGACATAGGGGAAAAACGTATGGTCGAGCACTCCGCTCAGCTTCAGTATCATTAAAAGCAGCACACCTGCACCAACGGCGATAGCGCCTATCATGAAGCTTTGCATGGCGAGGGATCTTTCCTCCGAGCGTATCTTGGATGACGCTCCGTTTTTAGCGTTGTCAAAATGCTTGCCGATATGGAGATGCTCGATGAAGGCTGTAAGAGCGATTACCGCAGCGATGAGCAGCACCATGATGATGATGTCCTTAGGACTTCCCATTCCTTCCATAAAAATCCTCCTTTACAGTGTAGTTTCCCAGTTCCAGTTCCTGACCTCAAGCTCGTCCAGATTATAGGGAGTTTTTTGGTAAACGCAGTAGTTGAGCCAGTTGGTAAAGAGCAGGTTCGCGGTGCTTCGCCACGAAAAGAGGGGGACCTTGTCCGGATCGTCGTCCGGGAAATAGTTATATGGCATCTGGATGTCTATGCCCTTGTCGAGGTCACGGCGGTACTCATTGGCGATAGTTTCGCGGTCGTATTCGGAGTGACCCGTGATGAAATACTGTCTGCCGTTTTTGTTGGCGACAATGTGGACGCCGGAGATATCGGACGAGGTGAGTATTTCAAGCTGGTGGATGCGCTCGATATCCTCGCGGCGGACCTCGGTGTTACGCGAATGCGGGACATAGAACACATCGTCGAAGCCCCTGAGGAGCTGGCAGTTGCTTATTTCAGCCCTGTGGGGGAATATGCCGAACATCTTCTGCGGCAGCGGGTATTTCGGCACGCCGAAGTGATAGTACAGCCCTGCCTGAGCCGCCCAGCAAATGTATATCGTTGAGAAAACGTGGGTCTTTGACCATTCCATGATCTTAGTGATCTCGTCCCAGTAGTCCACCTGTTCGTATTCGAGCAGCTCGACCGGTGCACCGGTGATTATCATGCCGTCGTAGCGCTTGTCCTTGATCTCGTCGAATGTGGTGTAGAAGGCTTCGAGGTGATGCTTCGAGGTATTGCGTGAAGTGTGCGAAGCCATTTGCAGCAGTTCGATATTGACCTGCAAGGGGGTATTGCTAAGCAGTCTGAGCAGCTGACATTCAGTCTCTATTTTTTTGGGCATGATATTGAGGATCACGACCCTAAGCGGACGGATATCCTGATGCTCCGCCCTTTCCTGAGCCATTACGAAGATATTTTCTTCTCCAAGCGTTTTGAATGCCGGAAGCTCGGATGAAATTTTGATCGGCATTTCAAATCGCTCCTTTCCAATTAATTCTTGTTATTTTTACAGCTTTCGCAGCCGTTCATGAACTGGTCAATATTCTCGGCAACGTGACTGTTTCCGGTGAGAAATCTCAGTTTCCGGAGCGCGTCATATTTGCTTTCACATGGAAGGACGAACTCGCACTTGCCGATAGTCTTGAGGCAGCTTTTGAACAGCACTGATCTTACGAGACCGTCGCATAGCATGAGGTCGCCGCCGTCGTCGTAGTCATAGACAACAGTTCTGTCGCCCTCATATGAATAGGCTATGAAGCCGATAGGGGAGCCCTTATCGAGAGCCTCGGTTATATGCAGCATAACGACGTCCGGGTGAGTGCTGACGAGCTGCTCATAGCCCTCGGTGCCATGTTTTTCCTGTATTTCGAGCATATCAGTTCTCCTTGCCGATAGCGTTTCTTATAGCTCTCAGTTCTTCAGCGGTAAGCTCGCGCCATGTGCCGGGCTTGAGCATACCGAGCCTTATCGGACCAACGCTTATGCGGCGGAGCCTTGCGACTTCAAGGCCGACAGCCTCGCACATTTTGCGTATCTGGCGGTTGCGTCCTTCTTTAATAGTGATAAGGAGGACGACTCTGCCGGCTTCCTTTTCCTTGACTACGACGGTAGCAGGGAGAGTTTTTCTGCCGTCGATCTCAACGCCGTCTGACAGTGCAACGAGCTGATCGTCGCTGATATCGGGGCGGACGGTAACGCGGTAGGTCTTGGTGATATGGCGGCTTGGGTGCATGATGCTGTTTGCGAATTCTCCGTCATTTGTGAAGAGCAGAAGCCCCTCCGAATTGCGGTCGAGCCTTCCGACGGGATAAACTCTTTCCTCCACGCCGTCAAGGAGGTCCATGACGCATTTACGGTCGAGCTCGTCTGAGACTGTTGTGACATATCCGCGCGGCTTGTTGAGCATCAGGTAGACGAAATTCTTCCTGCGCGGCAGTGCAAGGCGTTCACCGTCGATGGTTATGAGGTCCTTGAAGCCGCACTTGTCGCCGGGCTTGACGGGATGACCGTTGAGCTTTACTCTGCCCTGCTGCATGAGCTCCTCGGCCTTTCGCCGTGAGCAGTAGCCGCTGTCGGCTATCATTTTCTGTATTCTTATTTTTTCCACGATAACTCCGATTTCTCTCAGAACAGTAAATTTCTGAGTTTTGAGAAAAGTTTGCGTATAGCCCCGTTTTTCTTTTTCCCTTCACGAGGCAGGGCAGCGGGGATATCCTCCGCGGCGTACATAGGCAGTCTTGCGATCTCACGCCCGGCGAGTGTAATACTCAGCTGAGCGGCCTCATCGCCGGAAATAACCGGTGCATAGAGGAATGGCGGGGAGATGACGGTGAAGCCAAGCTCCGGGAGCCTGCCTGCGACAGTCAGGGGAAAGCTTTCCGTGCTGCATTTCAGTTTCAAGCTCCCGGAGGTTCCTCCGACGACAGGTATCTCAGCCTTGTCAGGGAGAGGGATGCTCTCGCACCTTGCGATCCTGAATCCGTAGTCGTAGAGCGACATATGGTCGTTCCAGTCATTGCGGTCGTTTAGTGTGACACAGATAAGGTCAACGCCGTCACGTTCGCAAGCGGAAACGAGGCAGCGTCCGGCTTCATCGGTAAAGCCCGTTTTTACGCCGTAAACGCCCTCATACATCCCGAGGAGCTTATTGGTATTTTTAAGCCATCTGTCGTAAGGAGGCGCGCCGAAGCTTACCTTCATCGCGTTCTGCGAACAGATGCTGCGGAAGGTCTCGTTTTTCAGCGCTTCTCTTGCGAGCAGAGCCATATCATAGGCGGAGGATCCGTGTCCTTCGCCCTCAAGTCCTGACGGCGTGACGAAGAAGGTATGCGAGAGCCCGAGGCTCCGTGCCTTTTCGTTCATAAGCTCCGCGAAAGCCGGGAGACTTCCGGATATCCTCACAGCGGCCGCATTAGCGGCATCGTTGCCGGAGGGGAGGAGCATCCCGCAGCACAGGGAGTACATAGTAACGGTATCGCCCTCGCGCAGCCCCATTGACGAGCCCTCTACCCTGATAGCCTCGCTGTCAACGGTGAATTCCTCATAGAGATCGCACATTTCAAGGCAAAGGAGGACTGTCATTATCTTGGTAGTGCTTGCCATAGGGAGTTTTTCGCTGCTGTTTTTCTCAAAGATGATCTCGCCGGTAGAGGCAGAGATGAGCACAGCAGCCTTTGCTGAAATTTCGGGGATATCCTCACATTTGCCCTTCAGTGAGAGCTGTGGGAACGCAGCGATGAGCATCACCGCCGCTGTCAGGAATGAAACGATTCTTCGCATACCGCACCTCCGGAAGCATAATTATACAACAGAATATGCGGAAAAACGCGGTATTATGCCATTAATCGGCAGCCTCGTCCTTATTCTTCTTCTTGCTTACGAAGCCCTGTACCTTGTCGATGACCATAGGTACCTTTTCAATAGCAGAGCTGATAGGATCGCTTGAAGCCTCCATAGGCACCATTTTAGCCGTGCCGTCGGGGGAGATAACGAGGAATCCCTCGGGCTTGATGGAAACGCCCGCACCAGCGCCGCCGCCGAAGAGGTTTTTGTCGTACTTCGAGGGAAGGTCAGAGCCGCCGGAAGCGAAGCCGTAGGAAACCTTGGAAACGGGGATGATAGTAGTTCCGTCCTCGAGCTTGATGGGCTGACCGATGATAGCGTTGACATCAGCCATTTCCTTTATTTTTCCCATTGAGATGCCTAAAAGCTCACTAACGGGTGTGTTGTTCATACTCATAGAATTTACCTCACTTTGTATTATTTCTGCGCTGCGGCAGCCTTTTTAGCTTTTCTTTTTCTGAATTTTCCGGGGATGAATACCCTGAATATATATGTCATCAGGAACCATAGTCCTGCTATGACCACTGTACCGAGGCGGAAGCTCACGCTGAATGACGTATCCCAGCGCCCCTTGTCAAGACCGAAGCCGGGCTGTATATCGACAGTTCTGAATCTCAGCGTGAACAATCTGCTCATCTGAGCGAGACCGTTGTAGATAAGAGTGCTGTATCTGCCGTATTTCAGGGCGCATTTGTAAGCGTCCTCGTCGGCGATGATGAAGTCGATGTAGAAATTGCGGAACTTGAAGCCCTTGAAGATCATGTGAACGGGATTCTTGGCAGCGAGCCATATTCCGCCGATGAGTTCGAGCTTATCGCTGAGGGACTTGCCTTGTTTTTTCTCCTCAGGCGCCTCGCCGTCCTCGTCGAAGACGACCTCCTCCTCTTTCTTTTTCTTGTCTTTCTTCTTATCCTTTTTCTTCTTTCCGCTGTCTGCGGGCTTGTCCGCGGGAGCATCCGCGGAGGGATTTTCCTCAGTAATAGGGGCATCGGGGGCATCCTCCGTCAGCTCATTGACAGGAATATCCGCGATGCTGTCATCGCTGATATCGTCGGGAATATCAGGGACATCGTCCTGTTCTTTCTTTTTTTTGTGCTTTTGGGACTTTTTCTTTTTGCGTCTGTCGATGAAGCCGTTATGGGAGGAATCCATCAGGTTGAAGAACCACAGCTTGATCTTATATTTCAGCTTGCCGTCAACGAAGCTGAAATCGACGTCGGCAGGTACCGCGCAGACGAGCACGATAAGCCCGAGTATCACAAGGAATATCCACAAAAGTATTTTCAGTACGATCAAATCCTGCCGCTCCTTTCGTTATTCATTATTATCGTCAGCTTCAAGCGTATCATCGAGGGTGAGCTGCTTGTCCGGCAGAGGGGGCAGCTCGGCGATAGAGCTCAGACCGAAGCTTCTCAGGAACACCGCAGTAGTGCGGTACACAATAGGTTTACCGGGGACGTCGAGCCTTCCGGCCTCCTCGACGAGGCCCTTTTCCACGAGGTTATTAATGACAGACGAGCTGTCGATGCCTCTCACGTTTTCTACAAAGCCCTTTGAAACGGGCTGATTATAGGCGATTATCGTTAGTGCCTCCATAGCGGCAGGCGAGAGAGGGGTATTACGCTTTGTTTCGAGGGCAAGCCTTACCTGCGCGGCAAATTCGGTGCGGGTACACATCTGATAAGAGCTGTCGAGCTTTTTGATAGTGATGCCGCTTCCGCAGTCGTCATATCGGTCATTGAGGAGCCTGACCATAGAGGGGAGGGTGCCGATATCGACGCCGCTCGCCTCGGAAAGGCGATATATCTCGATAGGCTCGCCGCTTGCAAAGAGGATAGCCTCTATTGCACCGAGCTTTTCTTTGATCTCCAAGATCTTTTCACCCCATTCTTTCTGCCCTTGAAGAATATCATCATATTGTCCTCGCTGATGGTAATGCGTCCTGATTTTGTAAGTTCAAGGACTGCGAGGAAGGTCGCCACTCTTGCCGAGCGGTCGGTAACGCCGTCGTAAAGCTTGTCCATACGCACCTCACCGGTCGAATACAGTTCACGGAGAACGTGTACTACTTTTGAGATAACAGAGACAATCCTGCGCTTGACGACGGAGTTTATCTTGCTTTCGACCCTGAGCTTAGAGGTCTCGTTGCGAATAGTTTTGAGCGAGATGACGCTGTATGCAGCCGCAAGGCGCTCCGGCTCGTGGATGAGGGAGTAGGTCGCGTCAGCCTTGATCTTCATAGGTTTGCGGACGAAGATATCCCCGCCGCAGTAGACCTCCGCCAGCTTAGCGGCGGCGAGCTTGCAGAGGGAATACTCAATGAGGGCACCCTCGAGCTCTTTTTTGAGCTGTTCAGCCTCCTCAGGCTGAGGAAGGAGCGAAGCGGTCTTGATATAAATGAGCCTTGCAGCCATTTCGAGGAATTCACCTGCGAGCTCAAGGTCCTGCTCACGCGCCTGATCCATATATAATAGGTACTGTTCAAGGAGCTTGGATATCTCGATATCGCAGATGTTGAGCTTATGCTTGGAAATAAGGCTCAGCAGCAGGTCGAGAGGTCCCTCGAACACTTCAAGCTTGAATGAAATACTTTCCATATTTAACTATAACCAATAGAAGTCGAATATCCTTTTCAATATTCCTGAGGGGATCCTTGTGAAGTCCACCGAGAAGAATATCAGTTTGTCGAGCCCGAGCCTCCAGAAGTCGGCGAGCAGTCTCAGGAGGGAGAATTCGCCGTCCGTGATGCTGTCGAGCATGAAGATGCCGAGGAGGATATAGCTTGACCAGTAGTTTATCTTCTGGTATCTTGCGAAGTACCAGCGGCGGAATCTTGCCCAGGAAAACTGATAGAATATGTGGAAGCCGTCGAGCGGCGGTATCGGCAGGAGCGCGATTATCCCGAAGTAAAGGCAGGACGTTCCAGCCTTTCTGAGTATAACATAGAGGCACGCGAGGATGTAGGACGACTCCGAGATGCCGAAGATGAGCGCGGCTGAATTATGCAGCAGGACGTACAGCATGAAGTACGTTACCGGTGCGGCAAGGGAGATCAGCGTGATATCACGCTTCATATTTTTAAGGTGAGCAACGTCGAGGTTCATCTCCCGGCTCCAGCCGAAGCCGAAGACGAGCATTGCGATGATGCCGTAGAGATCGGTATGTCTGCGGAAGTCCATAGATAGCCTGCCATCGCGCCGGGCAGTGCTGTCGCCGAGCTTATCGGCGGTCCACGCCTTTACGCAGCATACTGCGGGCATGAGTACGGTGAGCATAAGACCTCTGCTCAGGAGGGTGAGGGAGAGCCTCAGAAGCTTGTATAGAAAGTCCATGTTGCTAAACTCCGGTGCAGTTGTTCATCAATAGCCCCACTTCTTCTCAGGTATCTTCATCAGGAGATCCCACATCCAGTCAAAGACAGCGTTCTGTGCAGCAAGCAGGGGGTTGTACTTATCGGGGATGAGGTCGAAGTTGAGCACGAGAAGGAAGATGAGGAAGCCCATCTGTATCTGCTGGTAATGCTGGTAGAACCAGCGGTCAACCTTTGGACCTGTGAAGAAGCGCATCACATTGAATCCGTCAAGCGGCGGGATAGGAATGAGGTTGAAGATCGCAAGGCCGATGTTGACCAGCATGAGGAACTCCGTGAGCAGGAGAACGCAGTAGGTCGTCGAGATCTTGTCATAGACGACGTAATTGTAAAGAGCGTCCCTGCCGCTTGCAGTGCATTTTATGCAGGCATTTATAAGACCGGCAGCGAATGCAGCTATGAGGTTGGAGAGAGGACCTGCGAGGGCAGTCACAGCGAGACCTGCACGTGGGTTCTTCATATTTCTTGGTTCAACGCTGACGGGCTTGGCCCAGCCGAAGCCTGTCAGTAACATCAGCATCGAGCCGATCGGGTCGAGGTGGACGAAGGGACTGAGGGATATCCTGCCCTGGTTTTCGGCGGTATTGTCGCCGAAAAGTTTAGCCGTGAGA
>ODAI011968720.1_pt1 | contig 12060 bp, 25 predicted proteins | sample 1539321 | NCBI WGS metagenome assembly ODAI01 (sample SAMN02144231, study PRJEB22623) | gut metagenome | biome: sheep rumen | host: Ovis aries | place: New Zealand
CATGGCGATCCTCGACGGCACGGCATACTCAGAACCGCCACAGAGCCGGATAGAAGCCCTTCTTTTGGCGATTAAAAACGACGGCACATATTCCGGTGCAATCAAGAGCCGGGAAGAGGCGATCCTTTTCTCTAAGCTGACAGGCGAACCGTACGCCGAAGCACCGAAGAGCCGAATCGAAGAACTGCTGATCGAATGGGCTGAAGGCGGTGCAACGTACGTTACTGAAACCGTGCCGTATCTGTTCCGGCGCACGGGAGGTGGAGTGTACGCATGACAGGTGAACAGAAATCATTCATTGAGGATGTCGCGCCAATCGTCCAGAAATACGCGCCGCAGTACGGCATTAAGGTCTGTTCTCCGATTATTGCACAGGCGATCCTCGAGAGCGCGTGGGGCGGGAGTAAATTGTCTGCGCGGTATCATAACTATTTCGGGCTGAAGTGCGGCAGTAAATGGACAGGCAAGTCCGTCAATATGAAAACCGCCGAGGAATACACGCCCGGCACGAAGACCGCGATCCGCGACAACTTCCGCGTTTATGATTCAATGGAAGGCGGCGTGAAGGGTTACTTTGTATTTCTGCAGCTTGAACGGTACCACAACCTCAGAGGCATCACTGATCCTCGGAAGTATTTGGAGACGATCATGGCGGATGGCTATGCGACGTCATCGTCATACCTCACAGAACTGATGAATGTGATCGAAACCTACGGCCTGACGAAATATGATAAGGGAGTAAACGACATGACCATGTTCAAATCGGAAACTGACGCGATCGATGCGATGATCTCGACTGCAGACGCAGAGGTCGGGTATCTGGAAAAGAAGAGTAACAGCAATCTGGACAGCAAGACAGCAAATGCCGGATCGAAGAACTATACAAAATACTGGCGCGACGTGAAACCCTCTTTTCAGGGCGAATCATGGTGCGCCTGTTTTGTTACATGGGTATTCATGGTTGTATTCGGGCAGGAGCTGGCAGAGAAGCTGTTAAAACATTTCCCGTTCACCTATTGCCCGACACTTGCGGGAATGACATCCAGCAAGACGCCCAAGCGTGGGAGCATCATCCTGTTTTGGAGATCTTCAAAAGGAAGGTACGGGCATACCGGGATCGTGTACAAGGTCGATTCGACGTATGTGTACACGATCGAAGGCAACACGAGCGGCGCCAGCGGTGTAGTTGCCAACGGCGGCGGAGTGTGCCGGAAGAAATACAAGCTGTCATCCCTCGACAGCCGGACGAAGTATTTCATGCCTGATTATAGTATCGTCACGTCTAAGCCCTCCACAGCCGCAAATAAAGACCTGATCGGTAATTGCGTCGTCACCTTAAAGACATTCGCTCTGGGGGCATCAGACGCGCAGATAAAGACCGTTCAGACGCTTCTCAATGTCAAAGGCTACAAGGGCAAGAACGGCAAGCCCTTAACAGTTGACGGACACCTGGGCGATAATACGGCCTACGCTGTCGCCGCATTCCAGAAGGCAGAAAAGCTTGAAATCAAGTCACCCGGCACGATTGGCGGCAAGACGTGGGTTGCACTCATCAACAGCCTGTAACCGCTTCGGCGGTTCGGGGACAGATACCCCTTTCACCACTGCTTTCGGGCAGGGGGCTTTTTTATTCCAAAAAATCACGATTTATTAGGCTAAAGAAAATCTTTGAAGTTGTGAAGATATTCTTTCCATTTCCGTATCATCTCTTTTATCATCGCTCTAATCCGATTTTAGCCCGTTTTCTGGCGGCGGACGAGACCACATCCAAAGCAACGAAAAACCCCGAAAAACGGCGCGAAAACGTCATTCTTCGGGGTCTCTGCCGGTGGCCGGACTCGAACCGGCACGGTGTTACCCGCTTGATTTTGAGTCAAGTGAAAAGCGCGTAAAACCGTATACTATTTGCGTTTTGTCTTCGTATTATCCCGCTTCCGCTTCCTTATCCCCATCTGTTCCGCCGCCAGTAATGCAGATTCCTCGTCCGCGTGGTCGTATATGTCGGCGGTCACTTTTATATCAGAATGTCCCATCAACGACTTAGCCAGCCGGATGTCGACGCCCCGCTTTTTGAGGTCGGTGCAGTAAGTGTGACGGAGCATATACGGCACGAAATCTTCCGCGAGTGGTAGCGGCGTGATAAAGTGTCGGTGGCTGTCCATTTCCGCGCCCATCGAGATATTCATATCGCGCCGGAGACGATCGGACGCGCAACGGTAACTGCTTTTCGTGTACGGCCTTCCTTCTGCGTCGCGTGCTATGATCCCTTCGCCGCTTCCGAGACCAAGCTCCGGCGGGATCGGCACGAGCCTGTCAGCGGCCTTCGTCTTTGTTCCGCGAACATGGAAGAATCGCACGCCGTCCAGAACGGTTATATCTTCGTAAGTTAATCGCATCGCTTCAGATGACCGCAGGCCGCAAAACAACATCAGCCGGAAAATCATGTACTGCGGTTCGTTTTTCGTGACCTCAAGAAAATGTTGCCGTTCCGAAACGGTAATGCTGCGCCGCGTCCCTCGCGATCCTGTCGGCGGTACAATGTCGGCGGCGGGGGTGGGTTTGATTATGCCGTTCTTCCTGGGGGTATCGAAAATGAAGAACAACTCCTGCCGTAATTTGGAAATATGGGAAGCTGACCGACCGGCCTGCTTGTTCATGATCTGCTGACATTGCAGAGGCGTGACGGCTTGCACACGTTCCGAACCAATGGCGGGGATAATATGTTTATTGATCCGGCCTTGCATCTGGTAGAGGTAATCCGCGGAGACGTTCGGCTTATACGCCTCCAGAGCCGTTTCCAGCCACTTTTCGACCGTGACCGTATTCTTTTTCACTTCCTCGGTTTCAAGCCGGATTCTAAGGGCTACAAGCTTCTTTTCGGCTTCTTTTTCGGTCTTTCCGTAGACTTTGTATTGTTTCCCGTTGCGACGGAAGGTCTTTGTGATGTATTTGTATTTGGTCATTTTAACCCGCCTCCGTCAATGATTCGGAAGGGTCTTTTTTAATTTCGACACCGACAGAGCGCAAGACCATTATCTGCTCCGGGCGTGATAGTTTACGGAAAGCTTGCAGTAAATCGGTTTCTTCTGGCGATAAAACCGCGTCACGTTGCGAAACTGCCGCGTTTAATGCGTCGTCAAAAATCTTCCTCAATGCGATCTCGTCCATTTCCGGCCTTTTGAATAAATCAATAGTACGGAAATGCTGACCGCCTTCTTTCGCGAATGTGTCGAGCGGTACGTTGAAATAATCGGCAATCAATTGCAGTTTATCAAGCTTCGGCCTCGAGCGTCCTTTTTTCCAATCTGACAGTGTGCTCCGTGAAACGCCCGTTTCTTTACTGACTTTGTACGGGGTAACATTCCTACTTTCACACAGTCTTTCAAACACTTCATACATGATTTCACCCCCCAAAAAATTAGTTTGGAAAAGTTGACGTTTTCATGTTGACACGTCCGGAAAACCGTGCTAATATAGAGCAAGTACGGAAACCCGGACTAACACAATGATATTTGGCGATTTCATTATATCGGGAATCCGAACTAATTACAAGACTTTAGACAGGCAGGAGGTGAACTATGTACCAGAAATACGCAAAATTGCGTGACGCAAGAGGCGTGACCGATTACCGGGTATCCGCTGAAACAGGAATCCCGCGCACCACTCTTTCCGAATGGGGCGCAGGAAAGTACGAGCCGAAATTGGATAAAATCGCCGCGCTGGCGAAATATTTCGGCGTGCCGATTGAGTACTTCATAACAAAGGAGGCCAAATGAGAACACCTAAAGAAGAACGCGAAATTCACGCTGGCGGCTATGTTTATGCAGAAAACGGTGAACGTGCAGAGCGGATGGAAGTTTATACGTCTGATTACGGCTATATGCTCAAATTCGACAGATTCTGCACGGAAAACCCAGAAGAATGGAAGCTGGAGAACACCGAAACGGCGGACGGTGACATCGTTTCAAAGACTTATTCATGTCCGACTTCGTGCATTTCGTTCCGGCGTGGAAAGAACAAACTGACAGACGCAACAAAACGGGCTTTAGCGGCTTCAGGAGCAGCTCAGCTTGCCAAAATGCGCGAGGAATCTTTGACAGAATGAATGCCGTAATTGTTCGGACGTGTATTTTACCGAACACAACAGAAAGGGGAACAAATGAACAAAATAACAGCCGTCATCAAACGCCCCGGTGAAGATGCGGAACTTGCGACCATTGAAAACGAACTGCATCAGCTTCAAGAACTGGTCGGTGGCTATATCGAATGCGTAACGATCGAGCCGGGGCTGGTTGCGGTCGTGGATGAGGAAGGCATCATTAACAGCAAGCCGTTTAACATGAAGCTAGGCGTTCATCAGCTTTTCGGAACTATTGTTTTTGTCGGCGTGGACGGCGAAGAGTTCACGAACTGCCCGACAACGATCTGGAAATATCTGTAAAGCACAAAGGAGGGAATCATGAAAAACAGAACAACCGAAACTCCGCAGTTGTCGCTCTGGGCGTGGAGAATCGTCGTCAATGAATTCGAGGAAAAACTTTCTGACCTTATGCGTTCGCATAATTACTACGAAAGCAAAGAAGACGAGAAAAACGTCAAGGAAATAGAGTGTAAAATCCGGGAAACGGAAATGGTCATCAATGAACTCTACGGCTACAACCCAGAGGAGGAATAACCATGAAACTGAACAAAGTAAAGTGCATCATAGTCTTTTTAATCAGCTTCGTGGTCATGCTCGCCGCTCTGATCCAGATTCCGCGCTTGCAGGACATCGAGACGTGCGTTTCTGCGGCGTTCATCATCACAGGGGCTTACGCTTGGTTTGCCGGTATCCTTTGGGCGAACCTTATCCTTCCGATGTCGAAACACTAAAAAAGCCCGTCAGCGGCAACTGACGGACAGCATGAGGTGAAAAACCTGGAAATAATGCACCTCTAATATAACACATGAAAAGGAGGTTATCAATTGAACATTGAAATCAGGTACAGCAACGGCGCGAGGGAATCTGCCAATATTCCGGACGACATTGAAATCCTGTCTTTCGTGGTCGGTGGCTATCCGCGCTCTATGCCGTACAGCGACGGGCGCGTCCTGGTCTATTCGGAAGAAGCGAACCGGAAGAAGCCGAACGTCAAATATAAAGGCAAGCAGCTCTACGGCGCGATCGCGTTAATGGAGGAGGCGGACTATGAGCGTATCATTCACGGATGACCCGCTTCGGGATTTTGACAATTACGACCGGGAACAGGCCGAAAAGCTTGACCGTCTCCCGAAATGCAGACATTGCGGAGAGCCGATACAGGACGATTATGCTTTCGAGTACGAGGGCGACCTGTATTGTGAAGAGTGTTTTGATTGGTGGGTAAAGGAAGAAATGAAGGTTTCAATAGATTAAAGGAGGGACAAAATGGCATTGCCAGTTCTTATTATCGGACGGTCTGGCTCCGGCAAGACATATTCTCTGAAGAATTTCAAGGCTGACGAAGTCGGCGTTATTTCCGTCGAAAAGGGGCGGCTTCCGTTCCGCTCTGATATCAAGGTCGTGAAAGTTCCACGTTACGAAAACAGCGCAGATATTAACACCTATGCGCAAGCCAACCTTGCTAAATACTCATGGATCATGAAGGCAATCAGCACGGCGAAGCCGAAGAGCATGGTCATAGACGACAGCCAGTATTTGCTCGTGAACGAACTTTTCGACCGCGCAGCAGAAAAGGGATATGACAAATATACCCAGATGGCGGCGAACTTCCGCAACCTTATTCACGCCGTTAATGATATGCCGGATGATAACAAAATCGTTTATTTCCTGCATCACTCAGAATCGGACACGGACGGACGTGAAAAGGTCAAGACGATCGGCAAGATGCTCGACGAGAAGCTGACGGTTGAGGGGTGTTTCGATATCGTCCTGTATTGCCAAGACCATAAGTTCTACACGCAGAGCAACGGGCAGAGTACCGCAAAAAGCCCGGAAGGGATGTTCGAACTGGAGATTCCGAACGACCTGAAGGCCGTGGACGTGGCAATCAGGGAATATTACGGAATGGAGGGATGACATGACGAAGTGGACAGTAACAGAGGTATCACAGGCTTCCGGATTGAGCGAGGGCGCAATTAGCGGATATTTTAGCAATCGCGGAATCACTACTAAAAACGGTCTTGACCTGTCACAGGTTCTGGAAGTTCTCACGGCTCGAAGACGCAACAACGGAACGAACAATTCAAAGAAGGTTCGGGCATTAGTCCGAATATTGCAGGAAGCCGGTGTATATACGCCGTATACATATCATGACGACGAGGAGGATAAATAATGTTACCCAGCTACGACAAAACCAAACGCAAAAAGAACTTTGAAGCCCTTCCAAAAGGGGCGTACGTGATCAAAATCATGAATGCCGTGGAAAAGCCCACGAAGAACAACAACGGCACTTATCTGGAAATCTCTTTCGACATCGCGGAAGGCGACCATGCCGGATATTACGAAAAGGCATACAAGGAGAACACCAACGAAGATAAGAAATGGCCTAACGACGCGGTCTATCGTTTGACCGTTCCGAAGGACGACAGCAAGCCCTTCATCTGGGACAACTGGAACACCTTCTTTGCTGACCTTGAGGACAGTAACGGCGGTTTTGTCTTCGCCGGTGACACAAAGAGCCTCCGGAACAAGCTGATCGGCGGCAAGTTCCACATCGAACAGACCAGCTACAACGGCAACATCTACAACCATACGCGGATGAAATGGACGTGCGTCGCGGATGACGTCAGGAACAACAGAGCCGGAAGGATGCCGGAAGACAAGATGATTTCCGTCGACCTTTCTCCGAAACCCAGCCCAGATGGCTTCCTCGCGATCCCGGAGGGCGTGACAGACGACGAATTACCGTTTGGTTGAGAAAATGGATATTTTCGACATCAAAAAAACACTTGAATCGTTCCGCGTCATAGTTGACAACCGTGAGCAAAACACACCGAGGGCGGCGGAAAGATACGCCGCTTTCGGCTCGTATGAGCGCGCTACGCTTGATTTTGGAGATTACTGCGGGAATGTTACGCTCCCGGACGATAGGCCGTTATATGACCGCGAGACGCGTTTAAAACCCGCTTGCGTGGTCGAACGGAAAATGTCACTTGATGAACTGGCGCAGTGCTTCACAAGAGGCCGGGACAGATTCGGACGCGAATTCGAACGGGCAAGGAATAACAGCGCGAAGGTTTACCTGCTCGTAGAAGGAGGAAGCTGGGAAGCAATCAATAATCACAGATATAAGTCCAGGCTGAACCCCACGGCGTTCCGCGCGTCCCTTATTGCGTTTATGGCGCGGTACGATGCAAGTGTGATCTTTTGTAAGGCGGATACTTCCGGGGCGTTGATTCGGGAGCTGCTTTACAGGGATATTAAGGAAAGGCTAAACAACGGAGAATATGATCATTATAAAGGAGGCTGAAGCGTGAGAGACAAATTTGTTTTCAGTGTCATGATTTACGGAGCGATTTCACAGTTAAGCGAGCCGGACTTTGTAAGTGTGATGGATGCCATTCTAAAATACGGCTTCGACGGGAAAAGAACACAATTCAGCGACCCGCGTCTTGAAGCCCTGATGGTATTAATCGAGGCGATTGTCGACATAGATAACGTTGAAGTTGAAGAGGTAAGTTGTGGATAACTCACAAAAAGACAGCTTCATTTTTTATAAATCGTTCTATGATGCGATCAAAAAATTGAAGAAAAAAGACCAGTTAATAATTTATTCACACATTTGCGAATACGTTTTTGATTCAAAGACGAACGAACTGGAAGGCGTGGCTTCCGCAATCTTCGATCTCATAAAACCACAGATTGATGCCAATCTCCGGCGATATGAGAACGGAAAAAAGGGCGCGAAATACGGGGTAAAAGGCGGCAGACCAAAAACCCCTAGAAAACCCCAAGGAAACCCCAAGGAAACCCCTAATGTAAATGTAAATGATAATGATAATGTAAATGTTAATGTTAATGAGAATGTTAATGCGGTAGGGGTTACGGAAACGCGCCCGCCTTTACCGCCTTCGGAGAAAATCTGTCAGGCATACATTGACATGAAAGCCACAACCAGAGGGATCGCGCCGGACTTCAATGCGAGCAAATTTATCAGCTATTACAACGCCCGTGATTGGATGAGCGGCAACACAAAAATAGCAGATTGGAAAGCCGCTGTTGATATTTGGCTGAATCGTTCTGAAGAAAAGATATGCGCGAATGACGACGAAGACCCCTTCGGGGAACTGAAAGGAAATTTTTAAATGGAAACGTACAAAATCAGATCAATAAAGCATGACACCATTCAAGAAAACATCCCAGAGGAGGACGCGGCGCGGTTCTTACGCATATCCGTCCCGAAGCTGCGGGAAAAGGCACAATACAGCGAACCCGTCCGGGGCGCGTGGGTGGTCGAGGTCGAGATACCGCCCGAACCGCCAGCACCGCCGAAGGAGCGGACGATCAAAACGGGCTTCTCTGAGACAGAATGGGAACAGTTCAAAATTGAGTGGCGGACAGCTTGCCGCCGGATTGCAGAGGCCGCGAGGATGCGCGTGCCGTGGTTAGAGGGGGTGGCGTGAGTGCGGTACGGCCTTCCGTACAAGGGGAGCAAGAACGCAATTGCGCGGTGGCTTGTTGAACAGTTGCCGAAAGCAGACACCTTCCTCGACCTGTTCTTCGGCGGCGGTGCGGTCACTCATGCGGCGATGCTTTCCGGGAAGTGGAGACAGTTCATCGTTAATGACATAGATGGGCGGCTCCCGAAGCTGTTCATTGAATGCGCGAACGGTCTGCACACGGTCGAAAGCCACCAGGAATGGATAAGCCGAGAGGAATTCCACAGGCTGAAAGATAAGGACGCGTATATTGCTCTTGTATGGTCGTTCGGGAACAACGGGGTCGATTATATTTACGGGGCGGATATCGAGGAATATAAACACGCGTATCATCTGGCGGTGTTTAAGGGCGATTTAAGGCCGTTTCGGGAACTAAGCATCAATCTAACGCCGTCTTATAAAAAAGGCGTATATGACCGTTATGCGGACTTTAAACGGCAATTGCAGAGGCTCTACGGCGTGGACGGAGCGAGGAATGAACAGCTTGAAAGGCTACAGATTGCGGAGAATTTACAACGCCTTCAGAGCCTTCAGAGCCTTCAGAGCCTTCAGAGCCTTCAGAGCGATTACAGACAAGTCACGATCCCGCCGGGCACACTCATATACTGCGATCCGCCATATAACGGCACGAACTGCGGGAAATACGGCGGTTTTGACTCCGAAGCCTTCTACGAATGGGCGGCGGAACAGAACAACATTTATATTTCGGAGTATGCAATGCCGGAAGAGTTTATTCCGGTGGCGCACATCAGCAAAGTTCAGCTTTCGGCGGCGAACGGCAACGGCTACCATGTCGAAGAATACCTGTTCACGAACCGCAGGACATTCGACAGGATGACGCGGGAACAGAGGGAAATGGTACGGCTGAACATGGCTGAACAGATGACGCTTTTTTGAAAGGGGGAAGTGATGACCAACGACCAAATCTTGCTCCGCGAACAGACTCGCCGCACACGTTATCAGCAGGAGCGCGAATACGTAGCGGCAACACTTAAGTGCATTCCGCTCCCGCCAAAGGTGATCGACCCGCCGAAACGAGGCTATCAGAAGCAGACCACTTGTAGACGGTGCGGCGCGGGCGTTTCCGAAGCGCATTGGAACTATTGCCCGAATTGCGGGCAGGCAATCAAAAAGGCAGAATACGCCGGAACGCAGGGATGGACGCACGAGACAGCAGAACAGGTATTCAGAAAGATGATGGAGGGGACGTTGGATGATTGACGGACAACTAACCCTAACCGACCTGGGCGCGATCCCGAAGGAATGGGAATATGACGAAGATACAGGCATGGTCATGTGTCGCTGTCCGGTCTGCGAGGGGCGGCTGACGATACACTTGTACACATACCGCAATCCGTACAAGTATTGCCCGTACTGCGGCGAACGGCTCCAGGAAGGGAAACTGAAAGCGAAGCGGAAAGCGGTCTACAATTTAGCACAGGAGGAAGAAGGATGGAGAATAACGCACAAAGCAACTTAATCAGCCGACAGGCGGCAATCAAGACAATTAACAAAATTCGGGACGTTTGCGACACGGAGAGCCTTGATGACTACCGGGATTTATTAGTCGAGTGCTTTGAAGTGATGCCACCCGCACAGACGGGGCAGCCGGATATCATAGCTTGCGGAGATTGTAAATATTGGATATGCCATGACAGACGGTGCGGATTCTGGAATCACGGTGCAAAGCCGTTGGATTGGTGCAGTTATGCAGAACGGAGAGAAGGTGACGCGAGATGACAGGCGCTGACGGAACCGATCAAGACCATAGACACATCGAACCGGTACGGCTTGGTTACGGCGTTTATCACGAAGTTTTACAAAAGCGGTATCGGTCAGAGCTGCGAAGAACCGCTGCACACGATCACGACAAGTCCTGGGAATTTCGGTTTGGTGTCAGCATTCCTGATTACTTATTACGGAACAGGCTGCGGGCAGGAAGCATCGGAACCGCTGCATACGATTACAACGAAAGACCGGTTTGGCCTGGTCAGTACCGTAATAACCATCAACAAAAAGCGGTATGTGATATCAGACATATTCCTGCGAATGTTGCAGCCGGAAGAATTGAAGGTTATGCAAGGCTTCCCGAAGGATTACATCATTGATCGTGACTATCGTTGGAAGCCGTACCCGAAGACAGAACAGGTCAAGCGGATCGGTAACAGCGTGGTACCGATCATGGCCGAACAGCTTGTAAAAGCAAACTGTTCGTACCTGATCGAAGGAAAAAGAAGTCCGACGCCGATTGTGTATCAAAAGGCAAGCGGACAGATAGCATTTGGATAAAAGGAGTGAAGGAAAATGAACAACTTCAAAGAAGGCGAATACATCGTCTACGTCAACGGCGACAGATATGAATTAGGCCGAATCACCAGCTTACAGGATGACGGCGCGTTCGTCTGCTACCACGAAGGAGAGACAGCGGCAAAGACACCGTATGACTGTATGCACAAGCTGGTCAATGCGTATGCGATCAAGGAAACGACGCTGGGCGGGGTAAGGTTTGAGAGAAAAGAGGTAATGGAAAATGATTATTGAAAAAACAATTACAGACAACACCAGATGTGATGTGGACGCGAAAGATTTTGTTTCCGAGGGCGAACTGACCGTGACGATCACACTCAACGAATATAGATCGCTTATCAAGGAATCTGTCGAGAACAAGAAGCGGAAAGAGCATGAGGATTGGTTGCAGCAGTATAACAGGGCGAATCAGGCAGAGGCCCGCGTCAAGGAGCTTGAGCAGGAAGTAAGCGGTCTGTACAAGGATATCAATGATATGCGCCGGGCGGTTGGCGTGGAAGCGGAAAAGGTGAAGGAATGACTAACTGCGGAAACTGCAAATATAACCGCCGGGATTGGACGAATCCAAATAACCCGGACTTCTACTGCGGGAATGAGGATTCGGACAATTACGGTTATAACACGGCTTATACCGATGAATGCGAGGACGGTGAGGAAAAGGAATGAGTAACAGAAATAGATGTATTAAAATACGCAAGCGGCTTGTGTGCCATCGTTGCTGCGCAAAACAGGGCGCACCGAAGATTTATCTGACTTACAAGGACGGTTATGGATGGGTTTGCCCTAAATGCAAGGATCTGATAAAGCGATCATTTTCGTGCAGTCAGGATAATGATACGATCAGCAGACAGGCGGCAACTCAAACAGTGCTTGATTTTATAGTTGAGTATTTGGGTGGAGCGTTTGATGAGGATTTTCAGCGGAAACTGATAGAACGAATGAACGCTTTGCCATCCGCAGAGCCAGAACCGCTGACTGACAAAGAACAAAGAATATTCCTTGCGGCGATGGGCAGAGAAGAAAAGGTTTGCGAGGAAGTAGATAGGAACTTTGTGCGAGAGCCGTATGAAGACAGCCTTATGAGTGTATGCAGAGAAATCAAACGAAAGGTAA
>ODAI012140071.1_pt1 | contig 12060 bp, 9 predicted proteins | sample 1539321 | NCBI WGS metagenome assembly ODAI01 (sample SAMN02144231, study PRJEB22623) | gut metagenome | biome: sheep rumen | host: Ovis aries | place: New Zealand
CCGGAATCAGATACCACTCCCGCCGGAATCAGATACCCTTCCCGCCGGAATCAGATACCCTTCCCGCCGGAATCAGATACCCTTCCCGCCGGGGGCGGAACACAAAACTGATTTCCGTGGGATTCCCCGGGCATGTCGGTCAGACCTGTCCGATAACGTAATTATCGGACAGGTCTATTGTTTTTCGCCGTGACATCTGCTACAATAGGAATGTCGGGGATTCAGAGCAGGGCGGAACGCCCTGTGCCCCGAACACATATCAGGGGCCGCATTTCCGGCAGTCCCATCCCAAAGCCAAGAGGTAGCAGCCCATGGAACAGGAAGTCGTCTCCACCCGCCAGACAGATGTGAACGCCGCGGTGCAGGATTTATGCGCCAAGCTCAAACGCAGCACGGACGCATATCAGGCTGTCATTTTCATGGCGGCGATACAGTATGATTTCGGAAAGCTCTCGGAAGCTGTGAAGGAACGCTTTCCCCGCAGCGAGGTGATCGGAACCAGCACGGCAGGCGAAATCTCGCCGGAAGGCTTCCTGAACGGAAGCATTGTCCTGACCACCATGTATTCCCCCGAGACGCAGGTGGCGGGCGCCATGGTCGAGAACGGCAGCACATATCCCGTCACCGGGGAGGCGGCGCTGAGGAACGCCCTGCAGCGCTGCGGCATCCGCTGCAAGGATCCTTCGTCGGGGAAGCACGCGTTCGCCATCACGTTCATCAACGGCGTATTCAACGCGGAGGAATCGATTCTCTCCACGTTCTACTCCATCATCCAGAACGATGCCTTCCCCCTTGCGGGCGGCACCGCAGGATTCACCGGGGACAAGCCGCGGACTTTCATAAGCTACAACGGGAAGGTCACACAGGACGGCGCGGTATTCCTCTTCGTGCGCACAAACTGCCCCTTTGACATCCGGCAGGAGGACATCTTCCTGCCCACCGGCAAAAGTGTCTTCGTCACCGAAGCGAACCCCGTGGAGCGCAGCATAAGCCTGCTTGACGGCCGGGCGGCCCAGACCGTCTACGCGGAAAAGCTCGGCGTGCCGGAAAGCCGGGCAGTCCAGATGACCTTCGAGAACCCCTTCGGGCGCTACCTTGACGGCGAGCTGAGGATTGCGGCGCTCGCCGGTTTCTCGCCGGACAAAAAAATCTCTCTGTTCGCGCGGGTCGTGCCGAATTCCACGCTTGAGCTCATGCATATCGGCGACCCGCTGAAAAAGGCGGACGAGACCTTTGCCGCCATACGGAACATCGTCCCCCGCCCCAAATTCACGCTGCTGATGACGTGCATCACGCGGACGCTGGCATTCGAGCGCATGGGCATCAGCCGCAGCATCATCGCGAAGTATGCAGGTGCATTCCCCACATTCTGCGGGTTCTCCTGCTACGGGGAGCAAATCGGCAGGATTCACTGCAACCAGACACTGGTGACCGTCACAATAGGGGAATGACTATGGAAACACAAGAACTCATAAAAAGCGGTCTCTCGCTGACAGAGACGCTCGTCGCCTACCTCGCGAAAGACGCCATGGGGGCGGAATTCCTTGGTGGCTACATCGGCAGCAACAATACGGACTCTGCCAGCGCGGACAAGCAGAAAGAGACGCTCGGCAAGCTCACGCAGACCTCGCAGGACATGGAGCAGGCCGCCGCCCAGCTGTCCCAACGCGCGGAGAAGAACAACGAGCGGCTGGGGAACATCGTCGCTGCCATCGAGAAGCTGGGCGCATCGGTAGGACGCATTGAAGAGGAGCAGCGGCGCTACGCGGAGCAGTTCAAGTCCGTCATCGAACAGAGCACGGCCATAAAGAAGCAGATCGACGAGATTGTGAACATCTCCGAGCAGACGAACCTGCTCTCGTTCAACGCATCCATCGAAGCCGCCCATGCAGGCTCCGCCGGCGCGGGCTTCCGGATTATCGCGAACGAGGTCAAAACGCTGTCCGAGAACACAAAGAAATCGACAGACAGGATACTCTCCGACATGGACAGACTGTCCTCCAGCATCATCGCGCTGGAAAAAGAGACCCGGAGCAACACGGACGCGCTCACGGCGCTCAGCAAGGAAAGCGCCGGCACGCTGAAAGCCTTTGAGAGCGTGCGCACCATCAACTCCGCGAACAACAAGGACGTCGAGCGGATAAGCAGCGCCATCGCGACAAACCTTCAGGGCATACAGACAATCGTCAAGGACATCCAGCAGGGAGAGGACGACTCGCAGAAGCGGATTGAGAAATTCGCGGACAGCGCCTCAAAGAACGCGATGCTCTTCAACGACCTCTATTCCTTCGTCTACGAGCTGAAAGCCATCTTCCAGGAACTCCAGCGGCGGAACTAGTGGCGCAGCCGCCTATCCGCGCCCCAGCAATGCAAAGCGGCTCGGCGGCCAGAAGCGGAGCCCTGCCCGGCCCAATATGCGAGAACGCTCCACGTACTGCGCCTCGATGTTCGTGTAGTAGCCCATCGAATACTCGTCCTGCGCAAAGAGCGGCATAAAGCGCTTGCTGTAGCTGTGGCGCATGTCAAGGGAATTGTAACGGTTGTCACCCATCATAAAATAGCAGAACGAAGGAATGTAGCTTGGGTTCCCGTCCGCATCGTTCGCGGGGAAAACCGGCATGTTCCGCTGATCCATATCAAAAATATAGGATGTCAGTTTCCGCGCCTCGCCGTACAGCCGGAACAGCTCTTCGTCGTTCAGCGTAGCGCCGTCAGCACTTCCTCCAAGGAAGAGCTCCGCGTGGCGCAGGATCAAGCGGCCGGCAGCAAGCTTTACCATCACGTTCAGGCGGAACAGGGAATCCTGATACAGGTCGCCGCCGACAAGGTGGCTGCCCGTCACTGCCCCGGATTCCGTATAAGCGCCAAGCTCGCCCAGACCGCCGTACCAGCCCGTCATAAAATCCGTGAACCACTGGCTGCCGCCGTCCGCGGAAAGCAGCTTCAGCGCAACATCGCTGATTCCCCCTTCCCGCACAAGATGGCCGTCGGAAATACCCGTATATCCGTCAAAAATGTTGTAGGTAAAAGAATAGGTTTTGATGAACTGCAGCTGCTCCGCCGGAATCAGGGAGCGCACGGTCTCCGCATCCGCAGCCCCTCCCCGCGCAAGCGCCGCAAAGCGCACTGCCAGCGACTCGCATTCGGCGCGGGCTGCGACAAGGTCAAGCGCCCGGCGATCCGCCTCCACCGCAAGCGTATCCTGGTATTCCTCGCTGCTCACCGGCAGCCATTCAATCTTTGCCTTTATGGAGGCAGGCTGCTCGTTCAGGTTCCACGCAGCCCATGATGAATCCGCTGCTTCCTCGCGGAATTCCCCCGTTTCTGCGGTACGGACGTAGAGCTTTCCGTCCATAAGCATAAGCTGCTCGCCGGGAAGTCCCACCACCCGCTTCACCAGCGGGTCGGCCTTCAGCTCGCCGTTCTCATCGGTATTCGTCCTCACGAGCGTCAGCGTCAGCATGAACACAAACTGCGACAGGAAGCTTTTCAGCTCATCCTTGCGCTCAGAGCTGTAATGCGGGTTCCTGAACACGACGATATCGCCGCGCTTATAGTGCTGGATATACGGCAGCGCGACGGAGCTCAGCGGGAATTTCGGTCCGGCAAAGGTCTTGAACACAAAAACCCTGTCCTTTATCAGAAAGGCAGGAACCATAGATTCGGAAGGAATCTCGTAGAGCTGGAACAGGAAAATATTCAGCAGCATAATCATGAACATTCCCCAGACGAGCGCATCCACCCATTCCAGCAGCTCGATGCCCACGCGGCGGACAGCGTTGGCAAAATTAGAGAAGGAAGGCTTTTCCACGGGAATCTCAGTCCATCGGCCGAGCGCCGGAAAGGAACGCTCCCCCAGCAAAAACTGCAGCACGAACGAGACGACTACCAGCGCGACCCAGACCAGCGCACCGGCAAGATCAAGCCAGAAAGGTATCGCGCTCTGCCCCGCCCGCTGCATGACAAAGGCGCTTATAAAGACGAAGGGCTCATACTGCAGGGCGCGGCGTATGCCTGCCAGCTTGATGTTTCCTTCCGTTCTCAGCAACCGGACTATCAATATATAAGAAAGCAGCAGCGTGAACAGCAGCGCCAGCGGAAAGGCGGCAAGCGATATATCGGCATGGAAGGATATGCACAGCAGGGAGAACAGCATGGCAAGCACAATATTCAGGTAGATAAAAAAAGTAAGCTTCTTCATCAGAAAAAAAACTCCTGAGCCAGTCCCGGAAGTCAGTCAGGGCTTCCGGAAGCGACCCGCCTACAGTATAGCGATTCAGCGCTACGCTATCAAGTCAAAATATGAGCCAATACGGGAATCAACGAACCTTGCCGCCACGGGCTTGGTTGACTAAACGCGGCGGGGCTTTTATAATGAGGTATGCCCGAAGCAGAAATTTTGAATCTGGAAGCGGCCCTGGAGATGATTGGCGGTGAAAAAGCCCTGCTCCTTGACCTGCTGAACGCATTCCTGAACGACGCCCCCTTTGATGAAGCCCGGCTACTCAGCCTTGAGGCAAAAGAGGACAGCACGGAAGCCGCCAAATACGTGCATTACTACAAAGGCGCCGCCCGGCAGCTCGGCGCAGAAAAGCTCGCGAAATCCGGGCAGGCGCTGGAGGATGTGCTGCGCAAGAAGACTACGGGCAATATCCCCCAGCTGAACAAGGCGTTCATCGCGGATTACCAGCTGACGGCGGAAGCCATACAGGACTCCCTGGAAATCCTGTGACGGCGCACACTGCGGTGGCGGCGCCACCGCTTTCCTGATACGCTCAGGCGGGGGAAGCAGCTCCGCTCAAGAACGCCCCGCAGAAATTCTTCTCCATACACAGCGCCCATTCCCCGGCAGACACAGCCCTGATTGCAGCAGCACGCTCGTATACGGCGCGTATGCGTTCCGGCGGGGCAAAGGATTCGTCGCGGAACGGCTGGAACGGGGCGTCGGTCTCCATCAGTATGCGGGCGGCAGGCAGCGAGCGCACGCAGTCCTCCGCCTTCCGGCTGCCACGCAGCAGCGCCGCCCCGAAAGAAAAATAGGCGTTCACGCCGTGCGCCAGCAATGCCAAGGCTTCCCGCGCGCCGAAGGGAAAGGCGTGGAATATCACGGAGGGCAGGCGCGCCAGCTCCCGGCTGTCACGGAACAGCTCGTCGAGCGCCTTGCGGTCGTGGACAAGCAGCGGCATCCCGTATGAAGCGGCAAGCCCCAGAGAAATATGCCACGCCTCTTCCTGCAGGGCGCGGGCGGCCTTCAGTTCCTCCGTAAAAAAATCAAGTCCGCACTCCCCTATGCCGCAGATACGCCGTTCCCTGAGCAGCTGCTCCAGAAACGCCGCGTTCCGCCGCAGAAGCTGCTGCCCGGCCGCGGCATCCTGGGGGTGTATGCCGAACAGGCAGCACACGCGGAACGGGCTGGACGCGGCAAGCGCCTCCTGCCGCAGGAATTCCTCCGGGCTCTGGGCGCAGCTTGCCCCCGCCGCAGCCGCATACGAGCACTGCGCGATATGAAAATGAGCGTCATAATACACCACCGGCCTCCTCCTCCTGCGGAAAAAACTGCTAAACCCTTCCTCCCAGATACCGAACATATAAGTACAAGAACTTTTTATGCACAAATGGGTAAGGAGTTACAAATGGGAAGCTATACTTTAAAAAGCATCGGAAAATCAACTGATTATATGACCATCGTGCGCGAGATGGATGACGGATATGTCGTGCGCATTGTCCGTGACAAAGACGGATACAATGACGTGACTACAGACTACATCTCAAAGACGCTCTTTGACAGCTGCATCCGCACAGGCTACCTCACCAAAATGAATACGCCTGCCGACAAAACAGCGGTAAATGCCTGAAGCCTCAGGGCTCCAGCGCACGGTCAATCAGTCGCAAGGCGGCATCATACCTGGTCTCTCTGTCCGTCACGGGCGGAAGCCAGTGTATGGTGACACCTTTGCGCTCCATCCCCCGGAACCACGTTTCCTGGCGCTTGGCAAACTGGCAGATTGCATGGCAAAGCTGCCCGGACAAGTCTTCGACGCTCCCGATTTTTCCTTCAAGATACTCGCTCACAAACCTATATTCCAGCCCGAGTTTTTCCAGCCGTTCCCACGAATAGCCCGCGTCGTGCAGGGACCGAACCTCATCCACCATTCCGGCATCCATGCGCTCCTTTAGCCTGCGCGCGATATTTTCCCGCAGGATATCCCTGGGGATTGTCGTTCCCAGCACAAAGGCCTGCACCTCCGGACGGAGCGGCTCCTGCACGCGCTGCTGCCGGTATGCCTCGCCCTGCATAAAGGTCTGGATTTCTATCGCGCGGATCAGCCGCTCCCGGTCGCGGAGGTCGCTCTTGTTGTGCAGATTCGGGCGCAGGGCAAGCAGCAGCGCCCCCAATTCCTCCATCGATTTGCCCGCAAGCTGCTGGCGGAGCCCGGCGTTTTCCGGCACCGGCACAAAATTGTAGCCGCGGATAATCGCGTCAAGGTACATGCCCGTTCCGCCCACAACAAAGGGCATGGCATGCCGTGCGGCGCACGAGCGGAACAGCGCGTAGAAGTCCCGCTGAAAGCTGAACACATTGTATTCGTCGTCCAGTGTCGTGACATCAATCAGGTGGTAGGGAATCTGAACGTCCCGCACGCTACCGTCAGGAAGCGTCTCATGCAGCGTATAGTCCGCAAGGTCTTTGCCGCTGCCCAAATCCAACCCCTTGTATACCTGCCTGCTGTCAGCGGAAATAATGTCCCATCCGTAATGGCGGGCAATCTGCACGCCGAGCGCGGTTTTACCGACCGCAGTGGGGCCAAGCAGAACCACGCAGTTATACCCTCCGGTCATGGCAGCTCCGCTACAGCACCCGGCAGAGCGCGCACTTCAGGTACTCGCTTTTGGGATAGCCGAGCAGCACCGGGTGATCCGCCCCGGCCCCGCGCTTCTGGAGCACCTGCACGCGGCGGTGGCTGTCCCGCGCGGCATGCATGAGCATGGAATAGAACGTGGTCTCATCAAAATAAGAGGAACAGGAGCAGGTGACAAGGATGCCGCCCTCGTTCAGCAGCCGCATCGCGCGGAGGTTTATCTCCTTGTAGCCGCCATAGGCCTTCTGGATAAGCTTTGCGCTCTTGGTGAAGGCAGGAGGATCAAGGATAATCACGTCGAATTTCTCCCCGGCCGCCTCGTACTGGCGCAGCAGGTCAAAGACGTCGGCGCATTTTGCCTGCATCCGCCCGCCAGCCCCGTTGAGCGCGATGTTCCGCTCCACCATCTCCACTGCCTCAGGAGAGATATCCACGCTGATAACCTCGCGCGCGCCGCCCGCAACGGCATTCAGCCCGAAGGCGCCGGTGTGCGTAAAGGTGTCAAGGACACGTTTTCCGTGGCAGAATCGCATGATTGCCGCGCGGTTCCATTTCTGGTCAAGGAAGTAGCCGGTCTTCTGGCCGTGCGCGATGTCCACTGAAAGGCGGATGCCGTTCTCCGTAATCGTTATGACTTCTTCCCCCGCCTTGCCAATCCAGCCGGCCTTTTGTGGCAGCCCCTCTTTCTCGCGGACGGAAGCATCGCTCCGCTCGTAGATAAAGCACGGGCCGCAGGAATCCCGCAGGGCAGCGAGGATTTCTTCGCGGAAGGTCTCGCAGGCAAGGGAAAGGAACTGCACGACGAGATAGACAGCGGTATCCGTGACATAACGCTCCACAATCAGGCCGGGGATAAAATCAGCCTCCGCAAATATAAGGCGGCAGCTGTCGCTCTCGCTGTAATGGATGCGGCGGATATTTACGGCATTGCGCACAAGCTTTGACCAGTATGCCTTTGTATCAGCCATAATCTGATCGGCGTGCGCGGAGCCTATCATCCGCACTGCTATGCGGGAGCGCCGGTTCAGGATGCCGCTGCCAAGGAAAGCCCCCGAATGCGCGCAGACCTCCACCGTGCTGCCGTCCTGCACCGGGCAGTCGGCAAGCGGCGTGTTCTTGACCCCGCTTCCGTCGGAGGCAAGCCACTTGATGCTCGCAATCTCGTTATCAAAGACCCAGGGGAAGCCCTGGGCAATCTCATGCTCTTCTTTTGCTTTCAGTAAGACACGTGGAAACTCGTTCATGGGCTGATGATAGCATATTTTCTTTGTTTAGGAAACAGGGCTGCAGGCACCGCCCGCAAGCTCAGACTGCTTTGCGATCAGGGCATCCGCAATCAGACGGGCGCTGTCGCCACGGAACATCCATGCCTGCTCGCGGATTTCTTTTCTGCCTTCCGCAAGGACAGTGTCCGCGACGGCACCCTCGATTACCTGCCGCATGCCGGCAAAGTGCTCGCGGGACAACGCTATCCCTATTTTCCCCAGCGCCGAGAAGCGCCACAGCTTTTCGTCGCCGAGCCACGCCGCATCGTAAATCCCGGCATCAAAGGCAGTGTCGGCATAGATTACCGGTTTGTCGAACACGAGGGCAAAGTCAAACACGATGCCGGAAAAATCGCTGATGAGCACGGAGGCTGTCCGCATGCACTCAAAATTGTCGTTGTCGAAGTTCCATGAGAACGAGGCATCGTCAGGAAATTCCTTCATGAGCGCGTCAATCAGGGGACGTTCGCTCACAAGGCTCTGGGGGTGCGGCCGCACTATCACATTGAATCCCGTGGCACGGACGGCGCGGAGGAATTCCTCCCCGAAGCGCGACAGAATCGAACTCGGTCCCCAGCTGGGCGCCACAAGGACGGTGAAGGGCGCATCGGGCTTTTCCCCTGCGGCGGCAAGCCGCGCGGCCTGCGCATCCATGAGCGGATAGCCGACGGTCACCAGCTCCTTCGGCGGAAGCGAGCGCAGCGCCTCTATGCGGCGGATATACGGCTTCTGGAAATCGCCCGTCAGGAACAGCGCGTCAAAGAAATCAAGGCTGAACATACGGTAGCCGAGCATCTCATCGACGGCGTGGGCAAGAAAAATATAATAGCGGCAGTCACGGCTGCGCTTCCACTGGAGCACCCCGACATCGGGCGTGGTGCTCAGGCAGATGTCGGCGTTCAGGAAATTCATCCTGGCCAGCCCCGCGTTCCCCCCCCCGATGTATTCGGCACGGACATACGAGAATTTTCCGGACAGAGCCGGGTCATCAGGGCTCTGCGTAAAATAGACGAGCGGAATTTTCCGCCGCTCGAATTCCCGGCACAGCGGCTCGAACAAAGGCCAGTAGCGCTTTGAGTCCGTGTAGATGACAATGCCGAGGCTGGACGAGGCATGTTTTTCCACCTTGCCCCGCCCGATGGCGGCCTTGAGCCTGATGAGCACGGCGCGCCCCATAAACACGGCGGTCGTCGCCAGCCCGATGATGATGGAGAACAGCATGCTGCCGGTACCGGGGTCTATATAAAGGAAAAAGCTATTCATCGTGTTTCCCCACCTTGTATCTTTATCCAGTTGCCGCTCTCAAAGATATTGTCGTGCACCGACCAGCAGGGAGAGCTCGTCACCGTATCGAGGTACCAGAGCGATTTATCCGCAAGGTACGCAGGGGCATTGATTTCGTTATAGTCGGCGGAGACCTGCACGGGATAGATGTTGACCTGCGTCTTATCCCGGAAATCCTCAAATCGCCTGTGCGTAAAGGGGTTCGTGCCGGAGACAGGGAGCCCCTCTGTTGCAAGGAAGAGCGTGTCGGCATTCGTCATAAAGGAAGCATCTGTCCGCGGCGCGCCCCCGGCATCAAAATCCTTGACCATCAGGAGCGGGTTGTAGCGGGCATGGTCAAAGCCGTCCTCCATCTCCCCGAAGGCGGGCGTATACATATCAAAGCCGTGGTCGGCAACGATGATAATCCTCGTGTTGTCATAGACGCCGTTGTCCTGCAGGAACGCGAGCCATTTTCCCACCTGCAGCAGGGCTGCCGCGTTGACGTGGTATGCGGCGCGGTCATTCTGGAATTCCGTGTCGGAGCTGTTCTTCCAGCGGTATGAGCCCGTGCCGGAGACATTCGCTTCCGTGATATCAACCTCCGGATGGTAGTCGTCCCCGGCAAGCAGCTGATACGTGTGCGTCGTATCGTTGGCAATAAAGGTATAGGTCGGACGCTCCGCATCAAAGCCTGTCAGCTCAGGAAGGTAGAAGAGCTGCGTATAGTTGTTCAGGAAGGTGTCCTCGCCCAGCGCTTTGGCTTCCTCCCGGAAATATCCGCCCCCCTGATAGAAGGTCTTGCGCAGCAGCGGCGGCAGCGCCTGCATAAAGGCAAAGCCCAGCGCCTTCTTCCTGACGGAATTCGCCGCGTCATAGAGCAACTGGCCTTCGTGCGACGCCTTGTACAGCGGGGTCAGCGCGCCCCACTGCGTGCTCACGTGCATATCGGGATAAGGCGCGAACAGCGTATAATCATGCTGCCACGAGGAGTAGCTTGGAAGCGGAGGATCCGTGACGGTTACCTCAAAGCCAGCGTCGTGGAACAGGCGCGGCATGACAAGCATCGCCTCGTCATGCTTGTCTTTCAGCAGCTCGCCGGGACGCCTGTTCTCGTTCTCCGGGGTATACTCATAGCCGCCCATCATCGCCGGGGAGGCCTTGGGCGTATTGTTGGAATAGGAAAGCGTGTTCGGATAGAATACAAAGCCCTTGTACTGCTCGCTGAACTGGGGGAACTGCTCAAGGAAATAAGGGAAGAACGAGCTGATGGCCCTGTCAAGAAAGAGCACGACGACGTTCTTCTGCGTCCGGCTCAGCTCGTAGACCACATCCACGGACTCAGGAGCCTTCTGCGCGGAGACATGGGACTGCGAGAGCTTGCCGTAGCTGAAGGCGACCACGCGCGCCTTGCCGATGCCGACGGCGGCCTCCGCCATGCAGAGCGAGACAAAGAGGAGCGCCACATAGACTGCCGCCCGATCGAGCCTCAGCGCCACATACGACAGAGCAGCGGCAAGCACAAAGGCAAGCAGCGGCAGCAGCGTGTAGAAAGCCGAGCGTGCATCCAGGACAGAGGCATCGTTCAGCTTGAAGAACACTGACAAGAGACCGTAGCGGAACCTGAACAGGTAGGCATCCGCCAGCGCCATCAGGAAGAGGCACGGCATGATGAGCGAGAGCGCAGAGCGGAGCTTTGCGCCCGACAGCCGGTAGACGCACAGCGGCCAGAACAGGAAGAGCCCCGCACAGACAGAAAGCGAGCTCCATATATACGACATCGGCGACGCAATGCTCCCGATAAAACTGAATTCCGCGGGGCTTGTCGCGATGACGGACGAAGGCAGCAGAAAACCGCACAGCAGCGCAAGGCCGAGCCCCGGCAGGACAATGAGCGGGAGCCGCCCGGATTCCGGCAGCGCAGGCTGCACGCGGAGCACACGGGGGAGCAGGCGGAACACGGCCGGCAGGAGCGCGACGGCGGCGGCAAAGCCCAGCAGCAGGAGCCGCTTTGCGAGGCTGAACGTGCCCCCGAAGACAAGCAGGTAGAGCGCCGCGGAGAGCAGCAGCACCGAGAGCGACACATGGACAAGCCTGCGCGGATGCTTTGCGTGCGCGCTGACTACATTTTTTGCGAGGGAGAAAAGATTGTTGAGTATCCAGTAGCAGACCAGCCCGGACGGAGAATTGTACAGGATGACCAGAAAAAGCAGCGTCATGGCGTAAAGCTGGATTTTCTCTTTGGCCGGTGCATTCCTTGTGTACACGGCGCCGGATACAAGGTTTATCGCCGTCATGATGACGGGGAGCACGTTTACGCTCAGGTTCCCGCCAAGGCTCACGAGCCCGTCCGGCCTGCCCAAATCAGCAAGCACACAGAACTGGCTCCCCTGCAGGGACGTGCTGTGCGACAGAAAATGGTATGCCGCGATAAAAAACGGTATCTCTATCATGATAGACAGGGAGGAGCGCAGCGCATAGAGCGGATGGTAACCATTCTCTTTGTAATAGGCCGAAAGCCGCATGAACTGCTCGTCACCTGAAAAATATTTTTTTTTGTGCCAAACCCACGGTGCAAGGCGCCGCTGCGTCTCCCGCTCCTTCAGCTGCAGGCGGTCGGCAATATTGTAAAGCGGGAGCGCAAGGAAATTCACCGTGAGGCTGACCGCCAC
>ODAI013831134.1_pt1 | contig 12060 bp, 9 predicted proteins | sample 1539321 | NCBI WGS metagenome assembly ODAI01 (sample SAMN02144231, study PRJEB22623) | gut metagenome | biome: sheep rumen | host: Ovis aries | place: New Zealand
AACAAATGACGAGCGTTAAAATATATATGTACAATCCTGTTTTGACAGACTGTTTCATGGAAAGCGAGGGAAAATATTATGAGCAAACAGTCTGAAAAAATTACGGCGTTATACTGCCGCCTCAGCCGTGATGATGAATTGCAGGGCGACAGCAACAGTATTGTAAATCAAAAAAGCATTTTAGAGAAATACGCAAAGGATAACGATTTTAAGAATATTCAATTTTACGTTGATGACGGTTTTTCGGGTACGAATTTCAACCGCCCCGCTTGGACAAAGCTGCAAGGGCTGATTGACGAAGATAAAATAGGCACAATCATTGTAAAGGATATGTCAAGATTGGGTCGTGACTATTTAAAGGTTGGATTTTTTACGGAAGTCGTATTTTTAGAAAAGAATATACGGTTTATAGCAATCAACAATGGAATAGACAGTAAAAATCAGTCAGACAGCGGTTTTACACCGTTTATCAATATTATGAATGAGTGGTATGCGAAAGATACCTCAAAGAAAATCCGCGCTGTTATGAAAGCAAAGGGTGAGTCGGGAAAACCGCTTACGGCAAATCCGCCGTTTGGATATGTCAAGGACGAAAACGACAAAAACCTTTGGATTGTTGATGAAGAAGCCGCTGTGATTGTGAAAAAGATTTTTGCTCTTTGTTTGGACGGTTACGGGCCTACGCAGATTGCGAAAATGCTCGCCGCTGATAAGGTATTAACTCCTACCGCGTATTATTATGAAATAGGAGCTACCGCAAATCACGCAAAACCAAATAATCCGTACAAATGGGTTGCCCGCACTGTCGGCGATATACTTGAACGGCGCGCATACATAGGCGACACTGTGAATTTTACAACAGTCAAGCCGTCGTATAAGTCAAAGAAGCACATCAAAAATTCGCCTGAAAATTACAAGATTTTTGAAAACACTCACGAACCGATAATTGATATTGACACTTGGGAAAAGGTTCAGGAGTTGCGGAAGAATAAGCGCCGTCCGTCAAGAACAGGCAAATCAAATATGTTTTCGGGTGTTGCCTACTGCGCGGAGTGCGGACAAAAACTATATTACTGCACAAGCAAGTATTTTGAAAGCCGTCAAGACCACTTTGTATGTTCAACATCAAGAAAGAAAGGTACTGATGTTTGCGGTAGTCATTTTATTCGCGCGATTGTGTTGGAAACAGGTGTGCTGGCGCATTTGCGGTATGTAATCAGCTTTATTGCGAACTATGAAAATCAATTCAGAGAAATCATAGCCACAAAGAAAAAAGCTGATGTTCAGAAAGAGCTGACCGCAAAGAAACGGCAGATTGCAAAATACGAAAAGCGTATTTCGGAATTAAATGTGTTATTCAAGAAAATTTACGAGGATAACGCAAAGGGCAAGCTGTCTGACAGTAGATTTGAAATGCTGTCTGCCGATTACGAAAAGGAACAGGCAGAGTTGACGGAAACGGTTAAAAATCTGTCAACCGAGATTGAACAGACAGAAGAACAGACCGATAATGTAGAACGATTTATTACTAAAGTACACAAATATTTTGATTTACAAGAACTAACACCAACAACGCTAAATGATTTAGTAAAGCGTGTAGAAGTCCATGCCGCCGAAACTATTGACGGCAAACGGACGCAACTGATTGATATTCATTATGACTTGGTAGGCTTATTGCCATTGTCATTGTTGCAGCAGCAAAAGAAGAACGACATAGCCTAAAAACTATGTCGTTCTTAAAAAAGCATTTCGTTACTGTCTTATGTGAGTTGCACATAAGAAACGCTTTTTTTAATGCTTTTTTGCTTGTTTTTATAGGCTCGGTACGGTATAATATAGAAAAGGAGCGTTTTACAATGAGAAAGATTATTACTGCTTTTTTGATTATATTGTGCCTGACGACCGCTAATGTGTACGCTGATGATATAACGGTCATTATGGACGGTGAGGAAATGTCGTTTGACCAGCCGCCTGTTATTATGAACGATTCAACCCTTGTTCCGTTCCGCGCGATATTTGAACGCCTTGGTATGGAGGTGGAATGGGATAGTACGGATAAGTCGGTTATAGCGTATAATGACGATACTGCGATAGGTCTTATCGTCGGATATGACACTATGTTTGTAAATGATGACGAGGTACAGCTTATAACACCTCCCACAATCATAAATGACCGCACGCTTGTGCCGCTTAGAGCCATTAGTGAGGCAATAGGAGCTGATGTAGATTGGAATGGTAACACGTGTACAGTTACCATCAATACACTGAGTGCAAATAAGACCGAAACAGAGGAAGAAATAATTACAGAATATCTTGATGGGAACAATGACAGTGAATGGGCGCATGAAATACTTACTCTTACCAATGCCGAACGGCAGAAAGAGGGGTTAAACCCGCTTAAATGGGATAACACACTTTCTCTTTTGGCGCTGATGCACTGTGAGGACATGATAAGACGCAATTTTTTTGACCACGTAAACCCCGATGGTGAAGATCCTTTTGATCGTATGGCGAAATTTAGCATAAGTTATTGGGCAGCAGGCGAAAATATAGCAGTTGGACAACAATCCCCGAAGGAGGCTATTACGGATTGGATGAACAGCGCGGGACACAGAGAAAATATTTTAAATCCAAAATTCAAGTCTTTGGGTGTTGCCGTATTGCACGGCGGAGCGTATGGAACATATCTGGTTCAGGAGTTTGCACTGCTAAAGTGATGTGTAACTAAAAAATAATATTTTTACTATTGACACAAACAAACGTTAGTGGTAGTATTATATAGAAAAATAAAAAAGGCAAGGTAGAGGTGCGTTTTTGTATCAGTACGCTTTTGGAGGTATGCAGTTACCGAAGAAAAAGGCCAAAAGGACAAGACGCCGAAGCGGAAATATAACTGCAGATATTTGTGCTGGGCATACCGTTAAGAGCGGTATGACTGTCATTTAATTGCTTATGCAATGAGTGTTGAGCTATTAAGTGTTGAGCTATCGCCGTTTTGCACATAGTTTATGCAAATAGGGCAGTAGCAAGGCTACTGCCTTTTTTAAACAAAATTAAAGGAGTTTTTCAGATGAAAGAAAATTACAAGGTAGGTATTATAGGCGCGACGGGTATGGTAGGACAGCGTTTTATAACGCTTCTGCACGATCATCCGTGGTATACGATAGAGGTTCTCGCCGCTTCGCCGAGAAGCGCGGGTAAGAAATACAGTGAAGCCGTGGGCGCAAAATGGGCGATGGACGAGGAAATTCCCGCGTCCGTTCGTGATATGGTAGTTATGGACGCGACCGGCGACGTTGAGGAAATCGCAAAGAAGGTTGATTTCGTATTCTGCGCGGTTGATATGAAGAAGGATGAAATTAAGGCTCTTGAGGAACGCTATGCAAAGTGCGAATGCCCCGTTGTTTCAAACAACTCGGCTCACCGTCACACAAGTGATGTTCCGATGATTATTCCCGAAATAAATCCGCAGCATTTGGAGATAATTCCCTCGCAGCGTAAGCGCCTTGGAACAAAGCGCGGTTTTATAGCGGTTAAGTCGAATTGCTCTTTGCAGTCATATCTTCCCGCAATGGCGGTTATAAATATGAAGTATCCGATCGATCACGCGCTTGTTACGACATATCAGGCAATTTCCGGCGCGGGCAAGACATTTGAAACGTGGCCGGAGATGGTTGATAACCTCATTCCGTATATCGGCGGCGAAGAAATGAAGTCTGAGGTAGAGCCAAATAAAGTGCTCGGCAAAATCGAAGGTGGCGAGATAGTTCCGTCTGACGCACTTTCAATCGAGTGCCAGACATATAGAGTACCCGTTTCAAACGGCCACACGGCGGCAATCTTCTTTAGCTTTAAGGACAGCGCAAATAAGCCGAGCGTAGAGGAAATAGAAAAGATGTGGACTGATTACTCGGGCGAGCCGCAGAAGCTGAACCTTCCGCACGCGCCGAAGCAGTTTATCCACGTTTACACGGAAAAAGACCAGCCGGATCAGCCGCAGATAAAGACGGCACGTGAGATTGACGGCGGTATGGCAATTTCGTGCGGCAGACTTCGTGAGTCAACGCAGTATGATTATAAGATGGTTTCAATGAGCCATAACACATTAAGAGGCGCGGCAGGCGGCGCGGTTCTGCTTGCTGAATTATTGACGGCAAAGGGATATATGGATTAAGGAGGTATTTTTATGGCAAAGGTATTACCGTTTACAGGCGCGGGTGTTGCTATTGTAACACCGTTTGACGGACTTCGGACAAATTTTGACGAGCTTGGACGTTTAATTGAATTTAATATCGAGAATGGCACAGATGCAATCGTTATCTGCGGCACAACAGGCGAAGCTTCAACAATGCCGGACGAGGAGCATTTGGCAGCAATAGAGTACACGGTTAAAAAGGTAAAAGGACGTATACCTGTAATTGCCGGTACAGGCTCGAATGACACACCGCACGCAATCGAGCTTTCAAAAAAGGCCGAAGCATATGGGGTTGACGCGGTTTTATCTGTTACACCGTACTACAATAAAACTTCACAGCGCGGACTTGTAGCGCACTTTACGGCTATTGCGAACGCGATAAAAATTCCGGTAATTCTCTACAACGTACCGTCAAGAACAGGTATGTCATTTGATATTGACACGCTGAAGGAGCTTGCAAAGGTAGAGAATATTGTTGCAATCAAGGAGGCAAGCGGTAACATCAGCTATATGGCAAGGGTTGCGGCAGAGGTTCCCGAGCTTTACATATACTCAGGCAACGATGATATGATAGTTCCGACGCTGTCACTCGGCGGCAAGGGTGTTATATCGGTGCTGTCAAACGTTATGCCAAAGGAAGCGCACGACATATGCGAGTATTACTTTAACGGTGAGGTAGAGAAGTCAAGAGATTTACAGCTCAGACTTTTAGAGCTTATAAACAACCTCTTTATCGAAGTAAATCCTGTTCCTGTAAAAACGGCTTTAAATCTTATGGGCTTTAACGCAGGCAATCTTCGTATGCCGCTCGTTCCGATGGCGGAAGCAAACCTTGAAAAGCTCAAAAAGTCAATGACAGACGCGGGTATTAAATTAGCGTAAGGGAGAAATATCCAATGACAAAGATTATAATGAACGGCTGCAACGGCAGAATGGGGCAGGTTATAACGAGGCTGGTGAGCGAGGATGACGAGTGCGAAATCGTTGCCGGCTTTGATGTAAATGACGCGAAGGAAAACACATATCCCGTTTTTACCAATCCCGATGATTTCACCGGTGAGGCGGATGTTGTGATAGACTTTTCACATCCAAGCGCGTTAACAGGAGTGCTTTCCTACTGCAAGAAGCGCAATTTACCGGTTATACTTGCAACGACCGGCTACACAGATGAACAAAAGGCGGAGTTTACAGAAGCCTCAAAGGAAATTCCGGTTTTCTTTTCTGCAAATATGAGCCTTGGAATAAATCTTCTTATCGACCTTGCGAAAAAGGCGACAAAATTACTTGAGGGCAATTTTGATATAGAAATTGTCGAGCGTCACCATAATCAAAAAATAGACGCGCCCTCGGGTACGGCGCTTGCGATTGCGGACGCGATTGACGAAACGCTTTCATATCCCGCTGAGTACGTCTATGACCGCCACGCAGTAAGGCGCAAGAGAAAGAAGACCGAAATCGGCCTACACGCGGTACGCGGCGGCACGATTGTCGGTGACCACGAGATTATCTTTGCCGGTACGGATGAGGTTATTGAGCTAAAGCACAGCGCGCATTCTAAGGAGGTTTTCGCCGTAGGCGCAATCAAGGCGGCAAAGTTTATTGCAACCAAGCCCGCCGGTATGTACAGTATGAAGGATATTATAAGTAATCTGTAAAGACACTAAAAAAGAGGCTTTAAAAGCCTCTTTTTCTATGCCTAAAATCAATCCGCGAACATCGGAGTTGACAAATATCTCTCGCCGGTGTCGGGGAGGAGGGCTACTATCGTCTTGCCCTTGTTTTCGGGGCGCTTTGCAAGCTCTGTTGCCGCCCAGACAGCCGCGCCGGAGGAAATACCAACAAGCACGCCCTCACTTCTTGCGACAGCCTTACCTGTCTTAAACGCGTCCTCATTCTCTACCTTTATAATCTCGTCATAAACCTCGGTATTCAGCGTGTCGGGAACAAAGCCTGCGCCGATACCCTGGATTTTATGCGGGCCTGACTTGCCCTCGGAAAGAACAGGTGATGAAGCCGGCTCAACGGCTACAACCTTAACGTTCGGGTTCTGCGACTTTAAGTATTCGCCTGTGCCTGTTACAGTACCGCCTGTGCCGACACCTGCGACAAATATATCAACCTTACCGTCCGTGTCGTTCCAGATTTCGGGGCCTGTTGTCGCTCTGTGGTACGCGGGGTTTGCGGGGTTCGTGAACTGCGAGGGGATAAAGCTATTCGGGATTGTTTCCGAAAGCTCCTGCGCCTTTTCAATCGCGCCCTTCATACCCTTTGCGCCGTCAGTGAGTACCAGTTCCGCGCCGTATGCCTTTAAAAGATTGCGTCTTTCAACGCTCATCGTTTCCGGCATTGTGATGATTATTTTATATCCGCGGGAAGCGGCTACCGAAGCAAGACCTATACCTGTGTTACCCGAGGTCGGCTCGATAATTACGCTGCCCGGCTTTAATTTACCCTGCTTTTCAGCCTCGTCCACCATCGCCACTGCTATTCTGTCCTTTACAGAACCTGCGGGGTTAAAATATTCCAGCTTTGCCACAACTTTTGCCTCTAACTTGTTTGCTTCCTCATAATTCGTAAGCTCCAAAAGCGGCGTACCGCCTACAAGCTCGGTTATCTTCTTATAAATCTTTGCCATTTTAATTTACCTCTTTCCGACTGAAATACTATATAATATTATACCACTGCCTTGAACGCATCGTCAAGGGCTTCTATAAGGTCGTTTATGTTTTCGATACCGATTGAAAGTCTTATCGTGTTCGGCTTAATGCCCTGGTCAAGTAATTCCTCCTCGGTGCACTGTGAATGTGTGGTTGTCGCCGGGTGAATTACGAGCGATTTGACATCAGCAACGTTTGCGAGCAGTGAAAAGATTTCGAGGTTGTCGATAAACTTCTGCGCCTCCTTTGCGCCGCCCTTTATTTCAAATGTGAAAATACTTCCGCCGCCGTTGGGGAGATACTTCTTATATAACTTGTGGCTCGGCTCTGTCGCAAGTGACGGGTGATGAACCGCTTCAACCTGCGGATGATTGTTAAGGTACTCAACAATTTTCAAAGCATTCTCAACGTGACGCTCAACTCTGAGTGACAGCGTTTCAAGTCCCTGAAGGAAGATAAATGCGTGGAACGGTGAAAGCGTTGCGCCTGTGTCGCGGAGCAGGATTGCGCGAATATATGTAACAAACGCAGCAGGTCCTACAGCCGCCGTAAAGCTGACGCCGTGATATGACGGGTTCGGCTCAACAAACTGCGGGAACTTTCCCGAAGCTGCCCAGTCAAAGTTACCGCTGTCAACGATAACGCCGCCGATTGCGGTACCGTGACCGCCTATGAACTTTGTCGCGCTGTGTACAACAATGTCCGCGCCGTACTCAATCGGTCTTACAAGATAGGGAGTAGCAAATGTGCTGTCGATTACCAAAGGAATATTATGCGAATGAGCAATCTTTGAAACCGCCTCTATATCTATAAGGTTTGAGTTTGGATTTCCGAGCGTTTCTATAAAGATAAGCCTTGTGTTGTCCTGTATAGCCGCCTCAAACGAGCCTTCTACATCGGGGTCAACGAAGGTTGTTGTTATTCCATATGCCGGAAGCGTATGTTCAAGCAGGTTATACGTACCGCCGTAGATTGTCTTTGACGCAACCACATGACCGCCGTTTTGTGCAAGAGCCTGAATTGCGTATGTAATAGCCGCCGCGCCGGAAGCTGTTGCAAGCGCCGCAACGCCGCCTTCAAGCGCTGCAATTCTCTGCTCAAAAATGTCCTGTGTGGGGTTTGTAAGTCTGCCGTAGATGTTGCCGGCGTCACGAAGACCAAAGCGGTCAGCCGCGTGCTGTGAGTCGTGGAATACGTATGAGGTTGACGCGTAAATGGGAACCGCCCTTGCGTCCGTAACCGCGTCCGCTTTCTCCTGTCCAACGTGTAACTGTAATGTTTCAAATCTATAATTTTTTGACATAAATATTACCTACTTTCTATAATATATTGTTTTGTTATCCCTTTTATAATACATAGCCTGCAAAAATCACATAATGCCGCAACATCGGCACATTCGTTTGCTTTTTCCAAGGTATGATTTAATCATATTCATCATTCCTTCCTATTCCTATCGAATTACTATGGTTTACATTATAGCACCTTTTTTCCATTTGTCAATAGTTTTTTTAAATTTTTTCTAAATAATTTTAAAAACACAAAAAAAAACGCCTGCATTAAAGCAAGCGCTTTTTTATTTTATCTTAGAACAGACCCATACCGCCGAAGCTGCAGACAAGTGCCGCAAAGACGATTGAAACCATTGAAAGAAGTTTTATAAGAATGTTAACCGACGGGCCCGAAGTATCCTTGAACGGGTCGCCAACTGTATCGCCAACAACAGCCGCCTTGTGGTTCTCGCTGCCCTTGCCGCCGTGGTGGCCGGCTTCGATGTACTTCTTGGCGTTATCCCACGCGCCGCCCGAGTTAGCCATCATAATAGCCAGGGCAAAGCCTGAAATAAGCGCGCCAGCAAGCATACCTACAACGCCGTTTACGCCGAGTACAAGACCTACAACGATAGGCGCTATAATACCGAGTGCCGCAGGTAAAATCATTTCTTTGAGCGATGACTTTGTACAAATATCAACGCACGTTTCATAATCAGCCTCAGCCGTACCTTCCATAAGACCCTTTATCTCTCTAAACTGGCGTCTTACTTCAACAACAATCTTCTGCGCCGCGCGTCCAACCGCCTGCATAGTCATTGCGCTGAACAGGAACGGAAGCATTGCGCCGATGAAAAGACCTATAAGAACTGCCGGATTTGTAATAGCGAGCTTCAGCTTGCCTGGGTCAATGGAGTTGATCTTATCCGTGTATGAAACGATAAGCGCAAGAGCCGTAAGAGCTGCAGAACCTATCGCAAAGCCCTTACCGGTAGCGGCAGTTGTGTTACCCAAAGAGTCAAGCGCGTCTGTTCTCTCGCGAACCTCGCTCGGAAGACCGGACATTTCCGCGATACCGCCTGCGTTGTCTGCAACAGGACCGTAAGCGTCTGTCGCAAGCGTGATACCGAGTGTTGAAAGCATACCGACAGCCGATAAACCAACGCCGTAAAGACCTGCTTCAAAGCTCGTCTGACCGCCGGCCGTGAAGAAGCTGACGATAATTGAAATACCGATTATGATTACAGGGATAGCTGTTGATGCCATACCCAAGGCGATACCGTCAATTATGATTGTAGCCGAGCCTGTTTCCGAGGAAGCGGATAATTTTTGTGTCGGCTTGTAGGAGTCTGAAGTATAGTACTCTGTAAAGAAGCCTATCAAAACGCCGGCTGCAAGACCCGATATAACCGCCCAGAACACATTTGAGTTTTGCGGCAGCATTGTGAAGATAAGAACCGCAGCGCCGATAGCTGAAAGAACAGAGCTTATATATGTACCGCGTCGAAGTGAGCCTAAAAGCTGCTTCTGTGTTGCGCCCTCTTTTGTTGAAACGAAGAATGTACCTACGATTGAAGCGATTATACCGATAGCCGCTATAAGCATAGGAACAAGCCCGCCGTTCCAGCCGAGGTGAGCCGCCGTAGCAAGCGCGCCGCAGGAGATAACAGAACCGACGTATGACTCATAAAGGTCAGCGCCCATACCTGCAACGTCACCAACGTTGTCACCAACGTTATCAGCGATACAAGCCGGGTTACGCGGGTCGTCCTCCGGGATACCCGCCTCTACCTTACCAACGAGGTCAGCGCCTACATCGGCAGCCTTTGTGAAGATACCGCCGCCGACACGCGCGAACAGCGCCATAGAGCTTGCGCCCATACCGAAGGTGAGCATTGCCGCCATAAGGTCTGTTTCGTTTAAGTGGAATACAAATTTCAGAAGTATAAACCATACGCTTATGTCGAGAAGTCCGAGACCTACAACCGTAAGACCCATAACCGTACCTGAAGAGAACGCGATTTTAAGACCCTTGTTAAGTCCCTGTCTTGCGCCCTCGGCAGTTCTGGAGTTTGCGTAGGTAGCTATCTTCATACCGATAAATCCCGAAAGGCCGGAGAAAAATCCGCCAGTAAGGAATGCGAACGGTACGAACATTGTTAAAAATTTTGTGAATGCGAGTATGAGAAGAATTATAAACATAATCGCAAAGAAAATACCTACCGTTTTGTATTGTCTTTTCAGATATGCCATCGCGCCCTTGCGTATTTTAAGGGCGATGCCTTTCATAGTGTCATTTCCCTCGGGCTTTTTCTTAACTGCAAAGAAATTATAGCCGGCGAAAATGAGCGCGATTACCGCGCACGCAAATACCGCGAATGGCGCTATTGTTTCAAAGTTACTCATAGATGATAACCCTCCTTATTTTTAATACATATATTTTATTACAAATATACCCTGTTAGTCAATAGCAATCATAAAATTGTGTTTTATTTGAAGCTATGTTGTAATATAAGATTTTGCAGCATTACAATGAACCAATCCGGGAATTTGTAGCTTTCATATCCGTTAAAAAGGCCGTATTCCCTGATTATGTCTATAGCCGGCACGTTATTGCCGTTATCATATGACGGTGCGGGCTCCTCATATCCGGCGATTGAGAAATTACGCTCGCTTACCATATCCCAGAGCGTCTGATTTCCGGCGACATCGTTATAGCTGAAATGTATCTCGCCGTCAACCGTTCCGTATACGTCATTCAGGTCAAATTCTTCCTTTAGCGGTGTACCTCCGTACCAAACGCTGCCCTCGTCAGCCTCGTTGGCTTTGTAATCCGCCATACCGATACAGAGCTTTACGTCCGTACCGTCCACCGCGTCCGACCACCAGCCCAGCAGCGTTTCATAATCGGCCGCGCTGTTGCCTATCTCCCAGTAAATTTGCGGAGCGATATAATCAACCAGGCCTTCCTTAATCCACTTTAGTGAGTCTGCGTATATGGCATCATAAGAGCCTTTGCCGTTTGTGTCACTGCCGCGCGGGTCAACTGTTTTATTAGCCCATATGCCACGCGGGCTTATGCCGAAGGTGACATTTCTTTCGCGCATAGCGGCGCTTATCTCGGTGACAAGCGCGTCAGTATTGCTTCTGCGCCAGTCCGCAAGGCTTAGATTTTCGGTATTATACGTCATATAATCATCATAATCGTCAATATCACCCGGATAGAAATAATCGTCCATATGAATACCGTCAATCGGATATTTTTCCGCAAGCTCTACGGCGCAGTCGGTGATAAGCTGACGCACCTCGGGAAGCGCAGGATTGTAGTAATAATTTCCGTTGTATTCGACCGTATATTCAGGATGCTGCCTTGCCGGATTATCGGGTGAAAGTGAGGAGAGCGGCGCGTTGCCGATTGTAATACGGTAAGGATTTATCCACGCGTGCAGCTCCATACCGCGCTCGTGGGCGCCGTATATCCAATATGTCAAAAGGTCAGTATCACCGTCCGGCGCGGTTCCTTCGCTGCCGGTTATCCAACGGCTGTAAGGGAAGATGTCTGAACGGTACAGCGCGTCGCCGGTCGGGTGAACCTGCAGGAAAATGGTGTTGAACCCTAAATTCTGACAGTTGTTTAAAACCTTGTCCGCCTCATTCATCAGCTGCCTGATATTTGTTGTGGGTTTTTCGGGGTAGTCGATGTTATAAACCGTCGAAACCCAAATACCCTTCATAAATCTGTCCTGAGCAAGAGCCGTCTGCGGTAAAGTCAACGTAAGCGCTGCCAAAGCAACAACCGACGCCAATATACGACATAGTTTATTTTTAAAAAGCATATTATATTTCTCCTTTACATTGTACATATTATACAATAAATGGCGAGTCGCAACGTGACGAAGCCAATTTGATTCAATGTTCTCTCAGGTGTCAAAGGCTTTGC
>ODAI013384922.1_pt1 | contig 12058 bp, 11 predicted proteins | sample 1539321 | NCBI WGS metagenome assembly ODAI01 (sample SAMN02144231, study PRJEB22623) | gut metagenome | biome: sheep rumen | host: Ovis aries | place: New Zealand
ACACCTGTCCCCTTGTCACATCACCCCCGGCTCACTTTCGCAGATCCCGCGGCAGGAGCGGGGTCTCCAGCAGGCTCAGGGCGACCCAGCCCGTAAAGCAGGCCCAGGGCACGGCCTCGATCCCCATTTTAAAATGGTATACATAGAGGAAGCAGCTGGAGAAGCGCAGGCCCATGTTGAGGATGCTGCCGACCAGGGTGAGCTTCATATTGCCGACGCCGCGAAAATAGCCCTGCAGTCCGTTGGTCAGGGCGCGCAGCCCAGACTGATCCCCTGCATAAACATAATGATCAGCGTCATCAGCGGATTGCTGGTCCCCACCGCCGTCAGCTGCAAAGATCCCACAAAGCGCCCGAGGATGATACTGTCGACCGCGTTATAGGTCAGCTGCAGAATATTGCCGACGACCAGAGGCAGTGTGAATTTTACCAGCAGTGAAAGGACAGAGCCCTTCGTCATATCATGAGTCATTTTTCTGTTCCTGAAAAAAAATAGAGTCAGTCTGTTACGTTTCCGGAGACTCACTCCGGCGTGGATCCGTGGATCTCCTGACAACGGGATCCCGGCCGGTGTGCCGGCTCCGTCGCCGGCATCCCGCACAAGCATCCCGCACAAGCTTCCGCATGCGGGACATAAGAAGGGGACAGGTGGTCTGCCACTGTCCCGTGGCAGGTCTGTCCCCTCTGTCACATTTTATAAATGGTTTTATTTGATTACTATGAGCTGATCTGCTGCATCCCCGGCGAATCTGTGAATCTGGTAATGAGTCAGTCTGTTGCGTCCCCGGCGAATCTGCGAATCTGGTAATGAGCCGGTCTGTTTCGCTCCCGGTGACTCGAATGAGTCAGTCTGTTACGTCCCCGGTGACTCATAATGAGTCAGTCTGTTACGTCCCCGGTGACTCAGATCAGAGTTATGAGGTCTGTGCAGTCATAATGAAAGAATGCGGCGACGTTGCGGTTGGTGAGTTTTCCGTCGTAGCAGTTGACGCCGAGGCGGATGCATTCGTTGTTTTTGCAGGCGTCCTCGAGGCCCTCGCCGGCGATCTGCAGGCCGTATTTGAGGGTCGCGTTGGTGAGGGCGATGGTGCTGGTCCGGGGAACGGCGCCGGGCATATTTCCGACACAGTAGTGGACGACGCCCTCCTCGATGTAGACAGGGTCATCGTGGGTGGTCACATGGCTGGTCTCGCCGCAGCCGCCCTGGTCGATGGCGACGTCGACAAAGACGGCGCCGTTCTTCATTTCGGGCAGGTATTTTTTCTTGAAAAGTCTGGGCGTCGCGGCTCACTCCCCCGCCGGCTCCAGCGCGAATTTCATGACAACAGGGTTGTGGTCGCTGTACTCGAAGCCGGTGTCGACATTCTGTACGTAGCTGCAGCGGACATTGTCCGATACGATGAAGCCGTCGAGGATGACAGTAAAGCTCTCCTTGGAATAAGGGATGTCCGTGTCCCGCGTGGTGGCGGTCATCCCCCGTTCGTAGTCAATGCACTTGCGGAAGCCCTCCGGAAGCACTGTGTCCGGAAAAGGATTGCACCAGCTGTAGCTTTTGTCCGTGCCCGGATTGAAAAATTCTTTGGAATCGCCCGTAAAATCGTGGTTGAAGTCGCCGCCGCAGATCACATAATTGCCCCGGGCGTATTCTTTTTTCATGTCCTCGGCCAGCATCTCCAGCTGGGCATTTCCCTGCGAGGCGTCTGTCCCGTAGGCTGACAGATGCACGTTGATAACGACCAGGTCCTTTCCGTTCTCCACGGGGAACCTGGAGATGCTGTAGCAGCGGTCCAGGTCCAGAAACTTCTTGAAGTTCGTCGCGATCGGCAGGCTTCTGCGCAGCGCGGACTCAATATCCATCCTGGCGACTGTGAGCAGGCCGGAATTGGATTTTCCGTGGGGCTTCGTCAGGGGGACCATCAGGTAAGCAGAGTGGTAGTTCTGCGCGAAAACACTGTCCCACAGGCCTTCGCTGGCCAGGCGGTCCCGGATCATCGCCTCTTCATTCACATGCCAGCTCCGGGTCGAGTCCGTGTCCACCTCCTGAAAAAGGATCAGGTCAGGCTCAAAGGAAAGGGCTGTATCCGTACAGCCCGCAATACAGGACTTCACACTCTGTAGAGACCGCGCCCGGCTCTCCTTTCCCCCATCCATGAAAAAGGTAAAATCCGCTGTATAGGCGCCAAAGCCCGCATTATAGGAGACAGCAGTATACTCCTGCCCCGTGCGCACAGGCTCCACAGCCCCTCCCGCCGGCTCCAGCCCGACCCTGTCCTCGATCCGGCTGTAGGTCAGAAAAACATAGGCAGCATATCCGATGACGGCCAGGACGGCAAGCCCGGCCAGGCCCGGAATAATTTTCCACCATTTCATAAAAAAATATCCTTTCCATGGGTAAGGGTGTGACAAGAGCGCACTGTGTGACAAGGGGGGGACAAGGGGGTGTGACAAGGGGACAGGCACTGTGTCACAGCACTGTGACACAGTGCCTGTCCCCTTGTCACACCCTTGTCACACGACTCACGTCCCCGGCCCTCCGCTGTTCTTCATTTTCCAAGGCTGTAGGACTTCAAAAAGCTGTGTCTGCCATTCCGGTATTCGTAGACGCGGATCTCGCAGTTTTTGGCCCGCTCCCAGTGGAGGCCGTCCGGGGCCTCGTCGAGGTAACCGCACAGGGCCCGCATGATCCCGCCGTGGCAGGCGACCAGGACATTTTCATAGTCCTTTGTCTCCAGCTCCCGCAAAAAGGAGGCGGCCCGGTCCTTCATAGAGGCGATGGTCTCGACGGTGGGCGGCGCCGGAAAGAGGCGGGGCATGGCCCAGTAGGCGGTCATGGCGGGTCCCATCAGGTAATATTTGCGCCTCTCGTATTTTCCGAAGTCCACTTCGATCAGGCGCCGGTCCACAATGACCTCCGAAATGTCCACGCCTGCGATGATGGCCCCGGTCAGCCGGGCCCTCTGCAGGGGGCTGGCATAGACGGCATCAAAGCGGACCTCTCCGATGTTCAGGCGGGACTGCCGGGCCTGCGCGATCCCTTTTTCATTGAGGGGGCAGTCGGTCAGCCCCTGCATGCGCCGGTTCTTGTTGAGGTCAGTCTGCCCGTGCCGGGCGATCCAGATCTTCATGTATGCTTCCTCTCTGTTCATAAGTTTCTTACTGCAAGCGGCAAGCAGACGTTCCGGCGTCCGTGAGCTGCTCCGGAGCGACAGGTTTCTCACTGCAAGCGTCAGGCTGACGTTCCGGCGTCCGCGAGCTGCTCCAGAGAAATAGGTTTCTTGTCACAGTCCCCTGCCGCAGGTCCTGTCACGATTCTGGTCGCAGTCTTAAAACAGCCTGCTGTAGTTGATCTCCACTTTCAGGGAATCGCGGAGACTTTCCAGCCCCGCCATGACCAGGGCCGCCGCGCTGAGACTGCGCCCCATCCTGTAGCACCAGAAACCATAGGCCCACTTCAGAATGACCGAGACGACCAGGATCACGACTGTCGCAGCAGTATAGCGGGGAGGCGCCGCGGGATGGATCAGGCCCTGTATCGATCTGAACATGGCGTTCGCGCCCAGGAGCAGTATGAGAATGGTGATCACGAAGGAGCTCAGGTACTCGATCCTGCCCAGGCCCATGGGGTGGTCTTTGCTGGGTCCCTGGTCGGCAATAGTCGCCGAAATAATGGAGACAACGGAGGAAAAGCTGTCCGACAGGCTGTCCAGCGCTTCCAGCATAATGGCTGTAGAACGGACCATCAGACCCGCGGCCAGCTTGATCACAGCCAGGCATATATTCAACACGATCCCGTACAGGCTGCAGCGAATGATCGTGCGATTGCGTTCCCGGCTCACAACAGGATTCTCTACGTTCAATTCTCATGCTCCTTTTATAAAAAAGTATCGATTGAAAATATTTTGTAAAAGGATTTTCAAAAAAATATTTTGCGGTAAGCACATTTTAGCACAGGCAGGCAGGGCAGACAAACCGTCCTGTGCCTTCGCAGGGCCCGTTCTGTTACGGTCACTGCCGCGTTTTTTCGGGCATCTCACATCTCATCCCTGGGCCCGGACCAGGTCTTCTCTGACAAAGGCGCCGGTGATGAAAAATGCCATGATCCCCGAGATGACCAGGCCGATCAGATAAAATACGACGCTCAGGATCCCGCCTCTGGGGCCCGCGGTCATGGTAAAGATCCCCAGAAGGCCGGACGGGCCCCAGGTCGTCGACGCGCACTGCATGACCATTACGAAGGCGCCGCCAAAGCCCGCTCCGAGTCCGGCTGTCAGGAAGGGCAGGCCCATGGGAAGGGTGACGCCGTAGATCAGGGGTTCTCCGACACCCAGGATCCCGGCCGGCATGGCGCCGCTGATGATCCGCTTCAAATGTTCATTTCCCGTTTTCCGCGCTTTTAAAAAAATAGAAGCGGCTGCTCCCACCTGTCCGGCTCCCGCCATGCACAGCGCCGGGTACAGGGTAATGTATCCCAGCTGGTCGAGCTGGACCGAGTAGATGGCCACCAGCCCGTGATGCATCCCCATGGATACCAGGGGCAGAAAGAGGGCCGCGCTGACATAGCCGGCCAGGGCCCGGACCAGGGGGTGGGGAGACATGGAGACAGCCTGTACAGCATCGCAGATCCAGCCGGAAACCATCCCCAGCAAAGGCATGATCACAAAAATATAGGGGATCAGGCAGGCCAGAAGGGCCAGGAGGGGGGTGAAGACAGTATCCAGGGCCTCCGGAATATGTTTTCGGATCCATCCCTCCACCTTTACCAGAATGAGCACGCCGAAGACAACTGCCAGGATCCCTCCCCGCCCGCTGCGCAGGGTCGAATCCAGCGGAGACGCGGCGTTCCACCAGCCGACTGCCTTTGCGATCTCGTTGATCCCGTCCAGGCCGGTGATCATGCCCAGCATTCCGCCCAGAACCGGAGTCCCGCCGAATCTCTCCGCTGCCCGATAACCGGTCCAGGCAGTCAGATAGCCGAGAAAGGAGGCGTGGATCAGGCTCAGCATGGTGCAGACGATGGTAAGGAAATGATCGTCCGCCCAGGCCGGATTCATCTGCATGATCAGGTTGTTGATGCCGGCACACAGGCCGGACGCGATCACCCCGGGGATCAGGGGCACAAAGATCTCGCCAAATATCTTCAGGGCATTGCGGATGGAATTGTTTTTCTGCCCGGCCCTGAAGGCTGCCTTGTTCTGCTGCCAGTCAGGTTCCTCGGCGCGGGGCCCTGCCTCCGCCCGGCCTGCTGCAGGACCTGAGGCGTTTCCGGCAGCGCCGGCAGAAGCCGGGCCCCGGGGCCCGGGGCAGTCCGGCCCGGTACCCGTATCCTGCGATCCTGAATTCTTCGCGGCAGAAACTGCATTACCGGCATCCTGCGACGCTGAACTCTCAGCAGCAAAATCTGCATTACCGGCATCCTGCGGTGCTGAACTCTCAGCGGCAGAAACTGCAATCCCCGTATCCTGCGGCGCTGAACTCTTCGCGGCAGAATCCGCGGCACCGGCACTCTGCGCTTTCGACAGGTCTGCGGCAGGTATTCCCATCTGCCTGCAGACCGCTCCGCACTTACTGCTCTTTCCGGGCCCGACGACGACCTCGATATAGTTTTCCCTGTCGTGCACGATCCCCAGAACCCCGTCGATGGACTTCAGGCCCTTTTCATCGATCGCGCTGTCGTCCCTTACCTGTATCCTCAGCCTGGTCATGCAGTTGTTCACGGAAATAACATTTTCCCTCTTTCCTGTGTGCTCGAGGATACTCATCACCAGTTTTTCGTAATCCATAGCCTCAGAGTCCTTTCTGTCAGATGTTTTATGATCAAAAGATCCCGGCGTCCGCAACCGCATGTTATTTCAATCTGCCTTTTCCGATTTATTCATCCAGGTGGTTTATAGTCCGCAACTCCCGGTCCATAGAACCAGATGATCATTTCCGGGTGATCATTCCAGGATGGCGGCCCGGACCTGGCCGTTCGCAGCCTCAAGCCGCTTTTTTGCCTCCTCCGCATCACAGCCGGCCAGGATCATGGTGATTGCCGTCTTGCACTTTCCGCCGGCCCTGTCCAGGGCTAGCCTGGCGGACTCCCTGTCTGTCCCGGTCGCCTCCATGACAATGTGAAGGGCCCGTTCCCGCAGCTTGTCATTTGTCTGGACCACATCGACCATCAGGTTCTGATATGCCTTTCCGATTCCCACCATTGCGGCGGTCGAGATCATGTTCAGGACCATTTTCTGAGCCGTTCCCGCCTTGAGCCTGGTGGAGCCGGTCAGGATCTCCGGCCCGGTGACGATCTCTATGCCGATCTGCGCCGCCCGGGCCAGCTCGGAATCCGCATTGCAGGAGATGGAGGCAGTGTGGCAGCCCACGAGCGAGGCATATTCCAGGCCTCCGAGAACATAGGGGGTCCGGCCGCTCGCGGAAAGCCCGATGACCAGGTCTCTGCCGGTGAGGCCATGCGCCTCCAGGTCCCTCCGCCCGAGTTCGCGGTCATCCTCCGCTCCTTCCACGGCTCTCGTGAAAGCCTCTTCCCCGCCGGCGATCAGACCGACCACTGTTTCCGGGGACACGCCGAAGGTCGGAGGACACTCCGAGGCATCCAGAAGGCCGAGCCGCCCGCTGGTCCCTGCCCCCATATAAAAAATCCGTCCCCCTTCCCGAAGGCATTGGACGGCCCATTCGACCACCCGGGCGATCTCACCGAGGTGGTCTCCGACCGCGGCGCAAATCCCTGCGTCCTCCCGGTTCATGACCGTTATGATCTCCAGCGGAGTCATGGAATCCAGCTCCATTGTGCGCGGATTTCTCTGTTCAGTCGCCATCTTTCCGAGGTTCAGTTCCATAGGTCTGTCTCCCTGAAAATTATTTGTTCATCGATTGTCTTTTTACATCATAGCATGAAACACCCTCCGACCAGGCAAAAAAGTTGTGGATTTTTCCCCAGATACAGGTCATAATTAAAAGGGCTCATGGACAATATGCACAACATATTCAGAGCCGGACCGATGAGACGCATTATCAACTGCTGCAGGACACCCGGCGTTTTACAGGCACCTGCGTTATAACACCAAATTTAAAAGGAGGGAATTATGCAGAACATCATTGCGGTATTATTCAAAAACGAAAGCGAAGGATTCCAGGCGATCACAGAGCTGCGTCAGGATCCGATTGCCAGCCAGTACACAATCCTTCAGACCGCTCTGGTCAAAAGATCGGGCGAACAGATCAAGTATTGTGACGGATTTGATACGGGACTTCAGGAAGACCACGGCGCAGCAATCGGCGGCCTCATGGGAAGCCTGCTCGGCATTCTCGGCGGCCCTCTCGGCGTGCTGATGATGGGCTCCTACGGAGCACTCGCCGGCGGCGCGATCGGCAGCGTTTCCTCACTGGACAACGCCCTGCTGGTGGAAGCCGTCGCTTCAAAGCTGGTGGACGGAGAAGTCGCCCTGATCGCACTCGCTGAAGAAGAAGATGAAGCCGCACTGGATGCGAAATTCAATAAATTCCAGGTGGAGATCGCCCGTTTCGACGCCGCAAGAGTGGCAGCGGAAGTCGATGAAGCTGAAGATCTGCAGAGGGAGAAAGACCGCCTGGAGCTGGAAGATCTCCGCAAGGCCAAAAAAGAAGAGATCCAGGCCGCTATCGAAGATAAACGGGCAAAACTCTCCGCAGACTTCAATGCCGCCAAGGAAAAGGTCAAAGAGGCTGTGGAGTCCTGACAGAATCCCCTTCCCGATGAAAACCAGTCACCAAATCATGTAAAAAAGCAGTCGACATGTAAGAGCTGAAATCACTCAGACAGCTGACAGACATGTGAGGGCTGAAATAATGCAGACAGCAGGCAGCACGAAACTGCCTGCTATTTTTTTGTGCAAAGGGGTGTAATAAGGAGTGAGCAAAGGGGCAGGTGTGACAAGGGGACAGGCACTCTGTCACAGTACTGTGACAGAGTGCCTGTCCCCTTGTCACACCTGGAGTGCCTGTCCCCTTGTCACACACCGCCTTGTCACACCTGCCCCTTGTCACGCTGCCTGCCACACGCTGGCCGCACTTTTATTGCCATATTGTATTAAGTCATTGACACAATAAAAGACATGTGCTATCATCCAATTGTATTAAGATAATAAGACAATCATACAGTTGCGCTCCTGCAGATCCCGAACAGGAACGGGGACGCGGCTGTGAAAATAATGTTGATCCTTGCGAAACAGTTGGCACAGGAGGCACAGATGAAGTGGTCATTTGAAAACGGGATTCCGATCTATCTGCAGATCCTCAGGAGACTGCGCACGGAGATCGCCAGCGGCGCCTATCCGCCCGGATCCAAGCTTCCCCCGGTGCGGGAGCTTGCGCTGGAGGCCGGCGTCAATCCGAACACCATGCAGCGGGCTTTCGCGGAACTGGAGCGGGACGGACTGGTATACACACAGCGGACAAGCGGCCGTTTTGTCACAGAGGATGTGGATGTGCTGAAGACACTGCGCAGAACATTGAGCGAGGATGTGATCAGAGAGATGTGCACCCGGCTGACCAGTCTGGGCATGAGCCCGGAGGAGATCCGCGAGGCCGTGGAAGCCTGGGCGGCCGGCTCCGGAGGCGGGGAGGAAAAGCCTTCTCCGGCCTGATATTCCGGGCCCTGGAATCTCTTTGGCCTGATCTTCCGGAACCCGGAACTTCTTCAAGCCTGATATTCGTGAACCCGGAATCTTCTTCTGGCCTGATATTCGTGAACCCGGAATCTTCTTCGTGTTTTGAGATCTGACGGATCGATCACAGGAGATCTGACGGATCACAGGAGGAATAGAAAAATGGCAGTACTGGAATGCAGACAGCTGACAAAAAAATATGGAAACATTACGGCGCTGGACCACATCGACCTGGCCCTGGAGCCGGGCCGGATCGTCGGACTGGTGGGTCCCAACGGCAGCGGCAAGACGACCCTGATCAAGCTGGCCCAGCACCTGCTGACGCCCACAGACGGACAGATCCTGGTCGGAGGCATCCGGCCCGGGCCGGAGACCAAGGCAATGGTCTCCTACCTGCCCGACAGGGATTTCCTGCCCTCCTGGATGAATGTCGAATCCCTGCTGGATTTTTATGCAGATTTCTATGCGGACTTTGATCCGGCGCGCGCCCTGCAGATGCTGGAAGCACTCGGGATCAATCCGAAGCAGGCCTTCAAAAAGCTGTCCAAGGGGACGCGGGAAAAGGTGCAGCTCATTATGACCATGAGCCGGAACGCAGCGGTCTATCTGCTCGATGAGCCGATCGCCGGTGTCGATCCCGCGGCCAGGGACTACATCCTGCGGACGATCATCAGCAACTATTCGGAAAACGGCCTGGTCCTGATCTCCACCCACCTGATCGCGGACGTGGAGCCGGTCCTGGACGAGGTCGTCTTCCTCAAGCAGGGCCACATCGAACTCCATGAAAACGCGGATGCCCTGCGCGAGCGGACCGGGATGAGCGTGGATGGCTATTTCCGGGAAGTCTACAGATGCTGAGAAATATCATTTTTTTGCTTACAGTAAAAACAGTCTTGGTTACAGTATGAACAGCCATGGACTTCGACTGCTTTCACCTGCGCGGGAACCGCTCTAAAACCACGCGGGAATGTTTGTTACCCGCCGGACCGATCGCCCTGACAGATCAGGCTGGTTTTGCCTGCGCGGGAATGCTTGAGGCACTTACTGTTTAAGTGCGACAGGAGGTTTGGGAATGCTTGGAAAACTGATTGGTTATGAAATGCGGGCCTTCGGGCGGATCATACTGCCGCTCTATGCGGCGACCATCGGCATGGCCCTGCTCATCGGGCTGGGCGTACGTTTTCTTCCGGAGGATCTGTACTCCAACATGTTCGGCGGGATCGTCCTCATGATCTTTGTGTCACTGATCATCACGACCATGGCGATGACCGGCATCCTGTGTGTACAGCGCTTTTATCAGAATCTTCTGGCCAATGAAGGCTATCTGATGTTCTCCCTGCCGGTCGGGACCCACCAGCTGATCCTCTCAAAGGTCCTGGGCTCCATCATCTGGACACTTCTGGGCGGTGTGGCGGCCTTCTGCACAGTCCTGTCCATGGAACTGGCCGCGGTGCCCATGAAGGACACCGTGGACCTGATCCGGGAGGTCACATGGTTTATTGACAAACATATGCTGGGCAGACAGGCAGGGGCCTTTATCCTCTGGGCCCTGATCGCCATCCTCATGTTTACCGCCATGCTGATGCAGATCTATGCGGCGCTCGCGATCGGGCACCAGTGGTCCTCGCACCGGATCCTGGGCAGCGTCCTGGCCTACTTCGGAATCGATATTCTCAAGAGCATGTTCAGCGGGATCCTGGCCAGATTCGGGGTCTATACAGGAATCTGGGGAATCATGATCTCGGAATCCGGAGATGCCGCCAGAGAAGCGGCTCTGACCCAGGCGGTCGCGGCAGGCAGCTCCCTCTTCTATATCGTGGTCTTCAGCCTGGTCACCTGGTACTTCCTCGACAGACGCCTGAATCTGGAATGAAGCGGGAGGGACACTCGAAGCCGCGGGTGTGACAAGGGGACAGGCACTCTGTCACAGCAAGTGTGACAGAGTGCCTGTCCCCTTGTCACACCTGTCCCCTTGTCACACCCTGATCCCCGGTGACTCTAATCTTCACAGCAACTGGCCTTCTCTATAGCAGCATTCCAAATAGTCCGGGTTCTGATAAGAGCCTTAAGCAAATTCAAACAGCAGGCAGTATGGACTACAAACTGCCTGCTGTTTTCAGGTTTTTGATGTAAGTGTGAAAAAGCGTGTGTCGGAGGAAATGTGACATATCCCCTGAATTTCCCCGGCTTATGGCCCAAGTCGGCTTATGGCTCAGGGGAAATCAGGCAAACTGAGTCAAACTTTACGCCCCGATGACTCACATTTTATATCCCGGGTGCAATCAGGTAATATGAGTCAGGCTATTATATCCCCGGCAACTCACAGTTCATATCCCGGGTGCATCAGATAATATGAGTCAGTCTGTTACGCCCCGGGGACTCACTTCCCCTTTGACTCATTTTGTCGTTGCGCTCTTTGCCGGGCTCCAGGTGGAATAGTACATCTTTCCAGCGATATTGCGGAAGGTCCTTATTCTGACATAGTATTTGTGTTTTCTCGCAAGGCCGGACAGTGTTCTTTTGACCGTGGAGGCGCTGGTGATCTTGATGGTCTTCTGGGTCTTGAAGTCTTTGCGGGAGCTGTACTGGATCTGGTAGCCTGATGTCTGGGAGGGCTGTTTTTTCCAGTTGATAGTGAGCTTTCCGGTGGCCGGTTTGATCGTGGAGATCGTTGTGGGTTTGGGGTTGATGCGGAAGGTTTTAGTCCGCTGACCGGAGTAGATTCCTTTCCCGGTGATCACGATCGTCGCGGTTCCGACATTTTTATTGTTGCTATATTTAAGTGTGAAGTGTGTCCCTTTTGTCAGTTTTTTGCCCTTATACGTTAATGTCGGGACCGGATAGTGGGCGGAGCCAGTCCAGACCTTGGAGGCGGGGCAGGTCACGGTCGCTCTGGAAATCGGGATCGCTTTTACCACGATTGTGACTGTCGTGGAAGCCGCGTTGTAGTTGGCTGTCGCGGCTGCTTTGGCTGTGATCTTGACGGTGCCGGGTTTTTTGCCGGTTACTTTGCCGGCAGAGTTCACGGCTGCGATGGAAGAGTTGGAAGGGGTGAAGGATTTTGCGCCTTCATTTCCTCTCAGGCTGATGGTCGCTGAATCGCCCACGAAGATGGTCGACACAGAGGCTGTTGCCGTGATCTTCTGGTCTGCTTTTTTGATCTCGAAGGTCTGGGTCACGGTGCCTGTGTAGCTGCCCATTCCTTCAAGAATGACGGATGCGGTGCCGGCGTTCTCGTTGTTTTCATATTTGACTGTGTAGTCTGTCCCTTCTTTCAGGAGGGCTGCATCCTCCCCCTCTGCCTGGCGGAGGTTCTCATCATAGACCAGGAAGTCCTGGGTGATCGGCTGGCCCGTATAGGTCTGGTCGGAAAGGCCTTTCACAGAGGCGGCGCTGATGGATTCGGTTTCTTTCCTG